>Ga0209700_104309_pt1 | contig 25861 bp, 17 predicted proteins | sample SiratroredBW_FD_187528 | JGI IMG/M metagenome (GOLD analysis project Ga0209700, IMG submission 187528) | Root nodule microbial communities of legume samples collected from California, USA - Siratro red BW (SPAdes) (version 2) | ecosystem: Host-associated > Plants > Roots > Nodule | place: USA...
CCCTGTCGTGGCCCCGGTTGCGACAATATCCCAACAACTATGATAGAGAGATCTTCCAAAACCATTTGGACTTGGAGCACTATTAATATCAAGAGTGAAAACTACAAACGTAATCTCAATATAATTAGTGGTTTTAAGTCAACAAATCATTATCAGACTGTCTAATTGAATGTAATTTGAAACTACATCAGAAATTTGATCCTAAGACAAAAGAAAATTTCCAGTGTAAAGATCTTTATAGAGACTAAGAATAGAGTCAGAAATCAGAATCCCTAATCATAAGGATGTGAATACCTCTAAATTTTTTTTTTCTCATAACCTTACATTCTGTTTTATCAAACTATGCACACATGAGTGTTCCTTTACACAACAAGAGGTATGGAGGTTGCTCAATAAGGAGACAGTTTTTCAAAGAATTTTTAGTTAATAAAGACTCATTTTGAGTGACCTTGTGGGAAAGAACACCTAGCTCCCACATCTCAAATTCATCTAATTTCTTTTTCATTTGGACTTGATCCTCCAAAACTTGAGTAGGAGTCAAAGGAAGAAGTACAAACTTTTTATGTTTATGAGTAAAGGTAATTTTGTTGGTAAGACCATCATGAATAGTTTGTTTATCAAATTGTCATGGTCCTCCCAATAAAACATGACAAGATTCCATGGGGACTACATCACACAAAACTTCATCAACATAGTTCCCCACAAAAAACTTGACCTTTAATTGGTTTTTAATATTAATGCTCCCCCTCCCATCATTGATCCAATGTAATTTATAAGGTTTAGGTGGAGTATTAACTCAAGTTTTAATTTATCAACCATCCTAGCACTACAACAATTACAACACAACTCACTGTCAATGATGAGAGAACATACATTTTCAGAAATTTTGCATCTTGTGTGGAAGATGTTCTCTCATTGTGACTCGGGTTGTGGGCTAGTTTAGCTGTGAAGGGAACGTCTAACCTTCAATAACTCTCCCTCATGAGCATAAGCATCCTCTCCTCTCTGTGTCAGACTCCTCACTAGTGCTCTCAACATTCTTTTCTTCTTCACTGCTATATAGGTCTTGGCCCCGACCCAAGCACTTGATGTCACTAGTGCGACTAGAGTATGTGGGTTCTTCTCTTTTCTTACTATTTTATTGAACTATGGCTTTGGTGGGATTCTCTCTTAGTTTTTCTTTTAACATCTTTCCCTCCCTCTTATAATCGGTCTTGGAATAAGAGTTAGAGTAGGAACTTCGACTTGTGCCTTTTCTCAAAACTTGTTGTTCAACTTTTATACAAATTTGTACTAAGTCATGGAAATCCCTATAAGGGAGAAGTTCTGCTTTATCTCTTATTTCTAGACTCAATCCACTTAAGAATCTAGCCACAGTTACATTTTCATCTTCCCTAATTCCCGTCCTCATCATGTACAATTCCATTTTCTGCCTATACTCTTCAATACTCATATTCTTCTGATTAAGCCTATGAAGTTTGTCCATGAGTTCTCTATGATAATAGGAAGGAATATTCCTTCTTCTAAGGGCACTCTTAAGATCATTCCAATAGGCTATGGCCGGTTCATGATGAAGAAGTCTATCCCTTCTTCTAAGGGCACTCTTAAGATCATTCCAATAGGCTATGGCCGGTTCATGATGAAGAAGTCTATCCCTTACTAAGGCAGTCCACCAATGTAATGCATGACCTTCGAAACTAAGAGTAGCTAGGGGAACTTTCCTTTCTTCACTCACATTATAGCACTCAAACAGTTGTTTCACCTTCATTTCCCAATCTAGGAATGTATTTATATCATTAGTACCATGAAAATGGGGAAGATCTACTCTAGCTTCTTTGGGCTTTCTTTCTTTCTTGAGATGGTGATAAGGGTTAGGCTGATAGTGATAAGTTACTCTCATACTATACCTCTTGGGTTTTTCGTCCTCACTATCAAAATAATATTTTTTTGATGAGCTAGTTTTTGATTTATACTGGTGATCCTTCTTCTTTAAGGTCTTTAACTCCTCCGCATAATAGCAAATTGTACATCAGTGTTTATTTTCATAATCTGAATTTCTTCCAAAAGTTTTCACAAATCTGATGTATTGTCTTGAGACTCATTGCCACTATGGTGAAAGAAATGTTGAGACATCTTAAATTTTGTCAAGAAGTGCCCTCAAGATAAGACAAACTAGTGTAGCACACTAGGGCATCTCCCAGGAAAGTGAGGTACGTCACTAGGACGGCTTAAGTACCAAGACTTTCCTTGTCAAAGCCTTGTCCAATGTACCTTTCCAGTCATTCTTACAATGAGTCCACTAAGTCACAAACGAAGGCAACTCAATGAAAAGAATAAAACTAGTCGGTTTGCACAATCTGAAAGAAGCAAAAGGAAGTGTAAAGGTAATACTTATAAAAACTTAAATCTAGCTAAATCCTAAGGTGAAGTTCTTTGGCACCAAGGACCTTAGACACACTTCATCGTCTACACGTTTTGAATTATTCCACTAATGATAAGGAGTTTTGCAATTACAACTCAATTGAATACAATGAAATTTTTTGTTGAAAATTAAAATTCCTAGGCTATGCACTCCTTGTGTTTGTAATTTTGCCTCACTAGTGTATCACTCCTTTGGTGTACTTTGTTCAATGAAACTTTTCTGCATCATGACCGCATCTCCCATTGTGAATCATCCTCCAATAATGCTTGTAAATTCATCTCTTGGTGTATTGGTTCCAACTCAACTCAAGTACTTCACCAAAGTACTAATTCACCATAAGGTCACAAATACAAAACAATAAAAGCTAATTTGAATAGCACAACTCAAAGGATTATAACAAAACACGTAAGAATCCAGTGGCAATAAATCTTCCAAGTCAGTGATCAAAGATGCAAACAGTTTCAAAGTAGGATCAAGAAACCTATGGATTCCAATGAATTTCTGAACAAACTACAAGACATATAGGAGTATTATGACTCGAAGAAACTCACTAATGATCTAATAGTGAATTAAGGAACTCAACATTGCAAATTAAAAAGCACACAAAAGCTCACTCTGTGACACAATACATCAAATACATTCTGCTCATAATTTTCTGCATAAGCATTTACACAAACACCTAATCTACAAGTATAAACCTAAGGAGTTTATGACAATTTGGAACCATACATGACTTTGACATATACTATAGATCATAAAATTGAAAGCTAGGACACAAATGACAAACTCAAAGGAATGTAATTAGAAATAACAAGCAAGAAATTAAGGCTTAAATTAGAAGTATAGCACTCAAAAGATGATCTAGGAATCGCTCTAGAGTAGATTAAGAAACAACAAAAAAAAAGACTGGAATTCACTTCTGGCAGCACTATGTGCGTGATTTATGATAATCGGTATAGTTATCCTTTTGTCTTGAAATTTTAACCACAAACTCACAACACAATAAGGATCATTCACTCCAAATTTCAGAAATTACGAACCAGTATCGCGCTCGCAATAAATTCAACACAGTGAGCAAATTTCAGCACAAGAATGCAGTTTTTCTAGTTTCAATAGTTCTCTGGCAGCAGTGTTTGCAAAATTTATCATGGTCCGATTACTTGGAATTAGGTCACCAAATTACACATTCCGTCAGAAATCTGAACATCAATAGCATTCGGCTTTTTCAATTTATATCTTTGGTTGTATTTTGAATTTGAATGCCACTTTTAACGCAACATATTTAACATCTTAAAAAAGCTTCTCTCAAAATTTCACTTGAAAACACGTAAGAATCCAGTGGCAATAAATCTTCCAAGTCAGTGATCAAAGATGCAAATAGTTTCAAAATAGGATCAGGAAACCTATGGATTCCAATGAATTTCTAAACAAACTACAAGACATATAGGAGTATTATGACTCGAAGAAACTCACTAATGATCTAACAGTGAATTAAAGAACTCAACATTGCAAATTAAAAAGCACACAAAAGCTCACTCTGTGACACAATACATCAAATACATTCTGCTCATAATTTTCTGCATAAGCATTTACACAAACACCTAATCTACAAGTATAAACCTAAGGAGTTTATGACAATTTGGAACCATACATGACTTTGACATATACTATAGATCATAAAATTGAAAGCTAGGACACAAATGAACAATTTGAACCAATTAAAATCAAAGAAGACACAAGAAATATCAAAAACAGTTTGCAGCACATACAAGAACACCTAAACAATGTATTTTTAAAAGGTTCAAGAAGATTTATGTGATTTGAACCGTTTAAATTCAACTAAAGCACTTTCAATCGGTGGAAAACATTCAAGACATGTAAAAAATGATGTAAACAATACGGAACATGGAAACAAAACAAGAAGGAATCAAGAACTTAGCTATTGAAGACCAAAGTTTTAGATACCAAATGATGGAGAGGCTTCTAGGTGCTTTAGCTTCTTGTGCAAGCTCCAATGGATGCAGCGCAAGTTGAAGCCTTGTCCATCTAACAAAATGCATGGAAGGAGATCCTCATGATGCGGAACCAATGGCTATGGAAGGAATCACCTTGGAAAGAAGCCTGAATGTGAAGATAGGTTGCGGTTTTGGCGAAGTAGGTGGTGAAAGCCTAGAATGAGGTTAGGCCAAACTTCAAGAGAGAGCTTCTAGCTTCTAAGAGAAGAAACTAAATGGGAAACTTGATCAAATGTGCCGAAATTTCAGTAGCATTTCATTACTCAAATCAAGCTTACAATAGAAGCTCCTAAGCCTCCTATTACCTAGCAAGCTATAGGTAGTGTGCAGAAGAAGCTAGGATTAGAAACCCTAACTTTCCTAGCAAGCTTCCGTGTAGGAGAAGCTAGGGTTAGGAACCCTAACTTGCACCACATGCTAGGGTTAGGGTAACCTAGCGTGTGGAGCTGACCACTCCATCATCCAATGAAAATACGCCACTTGTCAAATGTTCTAGGCACCTACAAACCCTAACCTAAGTGCCTTTACAAACCCTAAGGCACCTGGGGTTATATACAAAAATCAAATTTTCCTATTCTAATTTTTACGATTTATTTGAAAAAGATTTTCAAAGCTCAGAATAGTCAGCATTTTGATCTGCACAGTTGCCTCTGACTCTCCACTAGTATTAAGATGTTTGAGCATAGCTCTGGTGATTGGACCTTGCCTGAGCCGTCCTCCATCACAGGGGAGGATGTTGTTCAAATACATCTCCAAGATGAAGGTCATGACACAAAGTTGGGAATTTCCTTAAGCAAAGATGAAGCCAACATGATATGAGAGGTCCTCGTCCAAATTGTTGACATGTTTGCATGAACACCAACCGACATGCCAGGAGTTGATCCTGACATGATATCACACCGATTATTAGTATATAAATATGCTTGGCTAGTTTCCTAAAAGAAAAGAAAGCAGGGCGAGGAGAAAAGAAAAGCAGCAAAGGAAGAAGTTGACAAGTTGCTCACGACCATTTTCGTGAAAGAAGCCAAATACACTACTTGGCTTGCAAATATAGTGATGGTCAAGAAGGCTAATGGTAAATGGTGGATGTGCACCGACTACACCAATCTTACCAAAGCATGCCCAAAGGATGCATATCCGCTACCAAGTATTGACCGACTAGTGGATGGCGCGGCCGACCACAGAATGCTCAGTTTTCTAGACGCCTATTTGGGTTACAACCAAATCAGAATGTATTAAAGAGATAAGGAGAAAATTGCCTTCATGACGGAAGAATCGAATTACTACTATGAGGTAATGCCATTCGTCCTGAAGAATGTAGGAGCCACCTACCAAAGGCTTATGGACAAAGTCTTTCGAGGTTTGATAGGTCAAAATGTTAAAGTATATGTTGACTTCATCGTTGTGAAGTTGGACTCATGTGAACAACATAAGGTCGACCTCCACGAGGTCTTACAAGCGTTGCTAAAGTACAATATGAGACTGAATCCCAACAAGTGTGTGTTTGGGTTGAAGGCAAAAAGCTTTTAGGCTTTTTGCTTATGCACAAAGGAATAGAGGCAAATCCTGATAAGTGTCAAGCCATAATAGAAATGAGGAACCCAAAGAATATGAAAGAGATACAAAAGTTGGTTGGCAAGTTGATGGCCTTTTCCAGATTCATTCCAAAGTTGGCCGAAAAGACAGGACCCATTATTCGGGTACTTAGAAAGAGAAGCAAGTTTTAATGGAGTCAAGAATGCACAAAACTTTTTGTGCAGTTAAAGCAATTCATGGCATCACCCCTAGTGATACAAAAACCAATTTACAGCCATAAGATTCTAGTTTATTTGTCAGCATTTGAGGAAGCGATCAACTCAGTCCTCATCCAAGAAGTTGATAAAGAGCAAAAGCTCGTATACTTCATGAGAAGAACACTCCAAGAGGCAGGGAAGAGATATCAAACGATTAAAAAGATAGCACTCACATTAGTGCACACGACAAGAATCAAAGCCTATTTTCAGAATCACCCAGTCATAGTCAAGACTGATTACCCAATCAAAAAGGTACTGGCCAAATCCAGGCCGAATGATAGGGTTGTCGGTCAACCTATCTGAGTTTGGAATAATTCGGTCTCAAAACTTGGCTGATTTCTTGGTAGAGTTGAGTCCTCAACCGACAACCATGGATCCAAAATGGATCATATATGTGGATGGATCATCAAATGCGAAAGGAAGGAAGCGGAGCTGAGATCATCTTGGAAGGACAGACAAGGCTAACTATTGAATAGTTTGATTTCAAAACCACTAACAATCAAACCGAGTATAAAGCCCTCATTGTCGGTCTGAATCTCGCTAAAGAAATGAGAGCAAAGGAAGTAGAATGCCGAAGTTACTCAAAGTTAACAGTTGATCATCTGACTGGAGAGTTCCAAGTTAAGAACGATATGATGAAGAAGTATTATCACAAGGTAATGAACATGTCAGAATTCAAAGTAGCTAAAGTTGAGCATATAAGGAGAGAGAAGAATGCAAGAGCTGACCTGCTCTCCAAGTTGACAAGTATTAAGAATAAAAACCATTACTACTCGGTCATACAGATGATGGTCCCGACACCTAGCATCACTTCCATTAAAGAAGTTATGGTCGCAGAGGTGAGCATAAAAACTTGGATGACTCCAATAATTGAATTATTGAAAGATGGAGAATGTGACAAAGCCGAGGAGTCAACCATGAAGCACAAATGTGTCAGGATCATTCTGATTGGGGCAGAACTATATCAAAGAAAATTTTCAAGGCCACTGCTCAAATACGTTGACAAAGATCAAGACGAATACATATTGGACGAATTGCATCAAGGAATATGCAGCCTCCACTCTGGTGGTCGTAACATAGCAACAAAGGCTCTGAGGGTCCGATACTATTGGGCAAGCATGGAAAGTGATTCTGCTGAGTATGTAAAGAAGTGTCACAAATGTCAAGAGTACGAAAATGTCTTGCACACAAAACCCAAAAATGCTACATCACATGAGTACTCCTTGGTCATATGCTCAGTGGGGGATCGACATCATAAACCCATTCAATCCTAGGAAAGGGCAATGAAAGTATCTTCTAGCCACAATAGATTACTTCACCAAGTGGATAGAGGTTGAGCCCTTAGCTTCCATCACAACCAAGAAAGTTCAAGCCTTCGTTTGGAAAAATATCATTTGCAGGTTTGGGTTGCCAAGCGTAATCATCACAAACAATGGAAGACAATTCATTGATCAAGAACTCCAAGAATTTTACAAAGGTCTCGACATATGTTCCATCACTAGTTCGGTTGAACACCCCAACCAATGGGCAAGTCGAGGCTGTAAACAAAGTCATCTTGCATGAATTGAAGAAAAGACTTGGCACAGCTAAAGGAAAGTGGATCAAGGAGCTCTTAGAAGTTTTGTGGGTGTACAAACGCACGCCACATTCATCAACCAAGGAAACTACGTTTAGTTTAATCTAGAACATATGTTATGATACCGATTGAACTAGGCGAACCCAGCTTATGTCGAGAACTGTTCAGCTTAGAACTCAACCACGAAAGTCTGACAACTACTTTAGACTTAATCTATGAACTAAGAGATAAATCCCATGTTCGTGAGTGTCGCAACCTCGTCGACGACGAACGACGATCCAAAAAAGAAAATATTTTAATTGTGTGTAATATGGAGGAAATAATAATAAAAAGTGGAGTCACCAGCATAATTTTAAGGAAAACTATGGAAACTGAAAAAGAAAGGGTCTGCGAGTTCAGAGAAAAGGGTAAGGGAGTCGGTTATAAGTGGGGAAAGTATTAGCACCCCGCCTCGCCTGTTCGAAGACAATACCCTAAATCGAAATGTGAATAAGAAATAAAAGATTTTCTAGATGCTTCAATTTCCTAATTTAAACAAAGAAGCACAGGAAAAAATGACAATTTAAATTAAGGGGGACCGACGAGGTTTGACCTCGCTCCTACATATTTCTATTATGAAACAAAAAATCAGGGCATATGTAGTTCTTCCTATAACAAGGGGAGTTGAGTTTTTTATGATTTTATTATTTTTTCTATTTTTTTTACTACATTGGTGGACGAGGAGTATTTTAGTCTTTTTGGGATTCTTATGAAGAAAAGACACTGGTTATGAAAAAAGGGATGATCAAAAGGAAGGCAGTGATCGTGCAAATACTCCACGCACTATGCCAGCGGATGTGGCTCACATGGGGGTTGTATGGTTGGACTATTATTACTTTGGTTCACTAAACTCTCAGTGCATGAAAGGTAGCAACATCCGTGGATTTCCCTACACTGCAGGTCTAAACAAGCCAAAGCTTTGAAGAGAGAGGGAGTTTTATTCTTAACCACTAAAGGTGAACCCTAAAGAGGCAACATATGTGGCAATGAATATCACCTCAGTGGATTAATTCGGTCATTTAGAAATTTAATCGAATTATTTTAAAATAAAGTGCAAGGAAATATTAATAATTAATTATGAAATGCTAAAACAAGTAAGAGAAATAAAAGAAAATATGTGGTGTTGGAATGAAAAGAAAACGAGTACCTAACGAATAATAGACCAACAACATGGACCCCAACCCGTTTTTAAAGCATGGGGTGCAAGAGAAAGAATGTGGGTGGTGCAAACAGGGGTTCTGACCATAGCAACGCAGGTGTATATGTAAAAAATGGAGTCTATAGAACATGGGCCCAAAAACTTGGTGGCAGTTTGAACAGCTAGGTTGGGGGTGCGAACCCGAAGGACCCAATCTCGAATGAGCCCTCTCACTTGAACTTTTTCACCTTCTTTGCTCCACATTACTCCACGGTTCAAACATACTGACATTAGGGTTTCACACGTGGCCCAAACCAAAGAAGTAGTTCGTTCACCACCCTAATTTATCACTATCTTTTGCCATTGTCCAGCCGTTGCTAGTTCGATCTAAGAGACAGGGCTGCGCTTAAATCTTCTAACACTCCGGGGAAGCACTGGCGTAAAAAAAATGAGATGTGTCATGAGAAGCTTTGTCTTGCCGTTGAGCCAAAAATGCTCCAACTGCATAGTTGGAGGCATCACACATAAGCTCGAATGGAAGTGTTCAATCGGGAGGCTGGATGATAGGGGCGATAGTCAAACAATTCTTCAAGTGGTCAAAAGTAGCCTTGCAATTATCATTGAAGATGAACTCTGTATCATGTTGTAGGAGGTTGGTCAAGGGTTAGGCATTGTGGCTGAAGTTTTGGATGAACCTCCTATAAAAACTTGCAAGTCCAAGAAAAGAATGAACTTCCTGCCCTGTTGCGGGGTAAGGCAAAGTAGAAATCATTTCTATCTTAGTACGATCTACCTTAATTCCCTTCCTTGATATAACATGTCCTGACACAATACCAGATTCACCCATAAAATGACATTTCTCATAATTAAGTACCAGACCACTATCAATGCATCTCTGTAAAATATTTGCCAGACTACTCAAACAATCATCAAAAGAAGACCCATATATAGAAAAATCATTCATGCATTCTTTTAAAAGATCAGAAGAGATGCTTACCATACACCTGTGAAAGGTGCGAGGTGGATTGCACAAACCGAAAGGCATCCTTTTGTATGCATAAGTCCCAAAGAGGCATGTGAATGTAGTCTTCTCTTGATCCTCAGGTGCAATGTGAACCTGAAAGTAACCTGAGTAGCAACCTGAGTAGCCATCTACGAAGCAATAATGAGACTTGCCAGCTAACCGCTCTAACACGTGCTTGGAAATGATCAAGGGTAGCTGCTTATCCTTCTCAAAGAAAGCATACTTGAGATGCTTAGGCAAGGTTTTGAGTTCCAACTTTGAGGGCTGCTCAATGGAGGGGAAAACTGTAGTGGGTGGTAGCAACTCCGCGGAACTGGTGTGGGCTTGATTGGTACCTGCAAAAGAATTAACACAAGAAATACTAGCTAATCCCTATATATCGTTTGTGTTAATGTTAGTACAATGCGAAATTGCAATAGAATAATCACTAACATCATCAACATCATGAATACATGACTCTCCATTAGAAATTAACTCGTCATACATGGATATATCATGAAAATCAACACAATTATGACACCATGTATTGTTTTTGCAGTCACAATAAACATCAGACTTATCATAAACATCCAAACTTTCATCATGCACAGAATCAAATAACTCATAAATCACATCATCAATGACATCAATGCGCAAAATGGAATGCTCCTCTCTAGGATGTCGCATGACATCAAATATATTAAATTTAACAACATTATCACCAAACTCCATGGACATAGTACCAGAATGCACATCTATCTTGGTTCTAACAGTCTTAAGGAATGGCCTGCCTGGAATGATGGGGGACTTGCTAGAAGAAGAGTCACCCTCCATCTCTAAAATGTAAAAGTCGGCAGGGAAAATAAGTTCATTCACCCTAACTAACACATCTTCAACTAAACCTGTAGGGTGTGTATTACTTCTGTTAGCCAATTGAGTGACCACACCGGTAGCCTTTAAGGGACCAAAACCTAGAGAATTAAAAATGGATGTGGGTATGACATTTATGAATGCTCTTAAGTCTAACATGCAATCATCAATTGCAAGGAATAGAAAATGTCCCTGGATCCTTGCATTTTTTAGGCATCGGTTGGATGAGTGCTGAAAATTCTTACTTAGGCTGACTCTCTCATTACCCTTGAGCTTCCTTTTATTGGTGCATAACTCCTTCAAGAACTTGGGATATTTTGGAATTTGCTTGATTGCATCTAGGAGAGGGATGTTGACTTCAACTTTTCTAAAAGTTTCTAAGATTTCCTTCTCTAATGCTACATCTGCCATCTTCTTGGAAGGGATCAATCTCTGAGGAAAGGGTACATGAATAGAAGGCTCAGTTGTTGCCTTGCTTGTCACATCGTAGTCTTTCTCTTTATGTCTAAGTCCAGCTCCAACTCCTTCAGAATTTGACTCCTCTAGTTGTGCAGGTCTCACTGTTTGCTTTCTAAACCTAAAGGTAATGGCACTCACATTCTTCCCATTAGCGTTTGAATTAGGAATTGCTTGGGAAGGTAAACTTTAAGGCACTTAGAGGCTAATTTTGATTAATAGCAATGGCCAACTGCCCTATCTGGGTCTGTAGACTCTGAATGGTGGCCTTAGTCCTCTGCTAAAATTGCAAATTGTTGGTTTCCATATGCTTCATCAATTCTTCCAATGAGGGGCCACCCTGTGGCTGGGAAGGTGTTGGGGTAAATGGTGTGGTTTGCTACACAAAACTCTTCTTTTGATGTTGAAATGGAGGTATATGTTGGCTGGAGTTTTGCTACCAATTTTGCCTTGGATGGAAGGTGGAATTGTTGGAGGTATTATGAAAATTCTGATTTTGATTCTAACTCTGATTTTACCCCCATCTCAGATTAGGATGATCTCTCCATCTAGGGTAGTATGTGTTGGAGTAAGGATTATACTGTTGTTGAGATCTCTCTTGAAAAGCTCCAGTTGCTGCAACAATGTTATCATTGGAATTCTCTTCTTGCAGTGTGGGATAAGCATCAGTGGGATGTGAACATCAAAACAGATACAACATACTCTAGGTTGTGGACTGACAGTTGAAACATGGACTGTCTGACTCATGCCTAACTGTCTCACTAATGATGCCAACTCATCAAGCTTGTTGGTTAAAATCTGTTGATCTGTAGCGCTTGAGGCTGGGAAATTTGGTTTACTGGAAGAGGCTTGCACATGGTAGAGTGCACTACTATTATATCTAGTCCCAAACTGCTGAGAATTAGCAACCATATTTGCGATGAGCTCTTTGGCTACTACAGGTGTTTTGTCCACCAAGGCACCTCCACTAGTTGCGTCCACCATGTTCCTGTCCATGGGTTGAAGGCCTTCATAGAAATAGTCTACGAGTAGTTGGTCCACAATCTGGTGGTGTGGACAATTGGCACAAAGTATCTTTAATCTCTCCTAGTATTAATGCAGGTTCTCGCCACCTGCTTGTCTGATGCCGCAAATCTCTTTTCTGATTGCAGCGGCTCTTCAAGCTGTGAAGATTTTTTCTAAGAAGAACCTCTTCATGTCATCACAGTTTCAAATGGACGTTGGTTGTACATAGTATAACCAATGCTTTGCTCCGTCATCTAGAGAGAATGGGAAAGCTCTGAGTTTGATGTGATTCTCATAAATCCCATGTGGTTTCATGGTACTGCAGAGTACACGGAATTCCTTTATGTACTTGTATATGTCCTCGCCTGCAAGGCTATGAAACTTGGGCAACAAGTGTATTAATCCAGATTTTAGTTAAAAAACATCTAACTCGAGATATTGAATGCATAAAGGCTGGTAAGTAACATCAGGTGCAACCAATTCTTTAAGAGTTTTATTGTCCATGTTATCAGAATAAGGAGAAGAAGCATCTAAACTAACAGTATGCACTACGCTAGAATGATGAGAAAAGCGAATATGATTACTCCTACTACTACTAGAATCTAAAGAAATAGAATCAAATCCATGATCATGATGAGGTTCAAGCTCAGGCTCAGGTGGATGTTCAGGTTGTATCCTAGTTTTCTTTAACAGAAAGTCCTTTTTATCTCAGGATCATAAACATACAATTCATAAGCCTTACTCCTAGTATTCATACATCAACATTGATCATGGCAATCAGTAGAAAATAGAAAATTGGCAAAATAAGGAGAATGTTGACAACTATTTACGATTAGAAGAAAATGGGAAAAATAAGTTCCACAACAGTATTAAATGATTTTTAAAAATTATGGGACCACCACAGGTCAATTGTAGCAGTACTCGGGAGTCAAAATATGAAGATAAAAATCTTAAAAATTGAAAAAAAGAAGTCTAAACGACCGAATTTGGTAATTTTAGGGTGGGGACCATGAACACGAAAATTAAAGAGAACAAAACACAATTCAAACAAAGTAGAGAAATTCAAGTAGCAAAAGTTAACTCGACCTCCCTTTGATTCTCCCAAATCCCTCACTGGTTTCTAATCATAATTTCAATCACATCCATAGGTTAAACAAATCAGAATCCCTGTATCTATTTAACATCCCGACTATTCCACAATCGTGAAGCATTTTATCGAGCACCTAGTGTGCCAAACCAATGCAACCGCATGGTGAGCAACATCATCAATGCGATTTGATTCTGATTCAGGAACTCCACAACACATTCCAATCAGACTGTATTCATTTAATCACAGATTCAATCCAACTATTAAATCTAACAACCAAATTAAAACAACAAATGAACAAGTAATTATGGAAAGAAATACAAAACACGAACCTATGGATTAATGAAAACAGGAGAACCTTCGGGGATCGGATTGAACAAAGGGTTTAGCGACTCATCATCATGGTTGCCATCCCAATCTTTAGCGCAAGGAACATGAAGAAATAAAATGCAGCTTTAAGAAGAACAACGAAACATATAAAACCAAACTAACTGTATTCACCAAAGATAACTTGTGTAGTGTCATTGTTGTCCTACAATTTGTCCACTATTTTAAACATTAAAATATTCATCCTTTTGCAAACCCTAAGGTGGCCCAGAACCACTTCTATGTTTCCCTAATTTAATAAAAAAAACACACAGTTTTGATCCCAGCTCAATTGGGGTGAAATTACTAAGTTCTCCTCAAGTAATTATTTTCGCTCAAATTGTTGTCCAGATTTCGTACGCCAACTTCAAAGCTGATTTTGTCTACTTTTTAGTCTGAATTTGGTCTTGGACCCTCTCATAAAGTTTGTAGACATTTGAGTTATCTACAAAGCAACATAAAGATCAAGTTAATCTGAGGTTTGTAGCAGAGGTTATGGACAAAATGCGAAACATGCTCCAGTCTAAAAATTTTCCAAAAATTTCATCAAATTGAATCAAACTTTCAATTAAAGCCCAATTAGCCCAAATACATAAAAAATGGTCCACAACTTATCATTATGCTTATCACTATGCAACAAGAAAGTGGTTAAAATGAATAAATATCAATAAGGCTCCAATAAATTTATTCAGTTATCAATCTCTATTATTTTTTTAAAATGCTTAAACACAAAGCACAAGTAGTCAAGCACAAAGCAAAAATAAGAATAATCAACACCAACAAAGATTAAAAGCCAAATTACTTATCAATATCCAAAAACTTACGGTCCACAGACTACACCATACAAGAACTTTACAAAATCCAATCTCATGATTTGTACAAGGCCCGAATACAATGTCGGCAACAACTTTACAAAATCCAATCTTATGATTGGTACAAAACCTGAATACAATGTTGGCAACAACTTTACAAAATCCAATCTCATGATTGTTACAAGGCCTAATTTTCTCTTCAAGAAGCTTCTCTTCAACTCTCCTCACTTCGGCCAATCGATCCACATCTCTCTTCTCCAAGTTAGTACACCTAGTTTTCAGATCATCAATATCGGCCTGAGAGGCCACAAGGTCAGTGGCAAACTTGGTCACCTTATCATTTAAAGAGGCACGAGATTCCAATGCCAAATTTAAAGAAGACTTCGAGTTGTCCAACTTCCTTTCCAAGTCTTCGACCTCTTTGCCCAACCCACAAGAAGCCTCATTAATCAGAAGACGAGCAACGACCAACACTCTACATTGTAGTTCTAACCAATCGACCATTAGATTTCCCTTTGAGGTCGCCAATAGCACATCATTTTCAACTGAAGCAAGGGAGATATTGACACCTTTGTGGAAGACCAAGTCATGGGTGACCAACTGCCCGCCTTTGCTAGTTCCAACCTTTACAGTCGAAGTATTGGCCTTTTTGGGTGATCGTCGAGGAGAAGAATGCCTTGAAGAATCAGCAGTAGCCTTAGCGGCCGCTTATTGATGGAAGAAGGCTCAAGCAAGGCCCAATCTCAAGGTCCATGGTCGGATACCTTGAAGCCCATGAAGAGTCAGAAGCACCTACACAGATCAAAATGCTAACTACTTTAAGTTTTGAGGATCATTTGTAAATTGTAAAAAGAAATTTCTTCTTTTCAAAGATAAAGGCACCTAGGTTAAGGTTAGGAGCACCACTTTGAGTAGTAACACATGACGCCTTCTCATTGGATGATGGAGAGCATAGCCTAGGGTTGTAAGGCTTGCTTCACACGCTAGGTTAACCCTAACACTAGCGTGTGATGCAAGCTAGGGTTTCACTTAGCTTCTCCCATATGCTACTTTTGAAGCTTGCATGAGAAGCTTCTTAGAATCTATAAATAGATGCACAGTGCTCTTATATTTCAAGCTTGATTTACCTAATGAATTGTTGCCAAATTGAGTTCAATGCTTTGTATCATGTTTCCTCTTTGAGGTTCTTCTCCAAGAAGATCTTGAAGAACCCTTGAAGGTTGGCCCAACCTCCTTCAACGTTGTCTTCATCCTTCACTCTATCAAACTTTCATTGGAAGCTACCGTAGCTTCTTCCTCTCCTTCCATACTTCACAATGCCTTGGATTCTTCCACGGTTCCACTTGGTTTCTCATTGCTTCCGCTTCAAGAAGGCTCCATTTGATTCAATGCAAGCTTCTCCTTCGAGCTACATCACTTGTAGAATCCGCAAGTAGCTACACGCACCAAGGAGGCTTCTATCATGTGGTATCATGCACTTAGGTAAGTTCTTGATGTTTTCTCAACTTTCTTATAGTTGTTTCATGTTGTTCACACTATTTTTTTCATGTTCTTGAAGTTTTATACCGATTAAAAGTTGATACATGGAGTTTAAACAATTCAATTCATGTTATTCTTCTTGAACCATCCAAGATTCAACAAGTTTAGGTGTTCTTGCTTGAAAATCGAGTAGCTTCAATGTTCTTAAGTCTTTCTTGCAATTTTGTTCGGTCAATTGTGTTTAATTTTGAGTTAGCTTTCAATTTTATGATCCATAGTATATGTCAAAGTCATGTGTAAGTCTGAAATTGTCATAAATTCCTTAGGTTTATACTTGTAAACTAGGTGATTGTTCAAAAACTTATGAAAGAAATGTTGAGCAGAATGTGTATGATGAAATGTGTCAAAGAAGCGGGCCTTTAATTGCTTTTTCCTTTTCATTATTGAGTTCTTTAATTCATTATTAGATCATTGGTGATTTTCATAAAGTCTGCTAATTCCACTTGTCTTCTAGTTTTAATCAAATTTATTGGAATCTATAGGTTTCTTCATTCTCTTTTGAAGTTGATTGCCTTATTGATCACTGAACTTGGAAGATTTATTAGCACTGGATCTTTACCTATTTTCAAGTGATATTTTTTGAGAGGATTTATCAAGATCTTAAAAATGTTGTGATAAAAAGGTGCATTTCAATTCCAAATACAAAAAAGAATGCTAAATTTGTAAAAGTTGAATACTAATAGTGTTCAGAATCCTGACAGAAGTGTAATTTTGCCTCTGTATTTGATTTGCAGCAATTGATACAGTGACTGTATGGACCTCAAATTTGGTTTGACCATAGTTTAATACGTTAGGCGTGTGTGGTTAAAACTTGGTGATTTAATCTCATGTATTGTGACCGTGATAAATTTCACAAGAACCCCTGCCAGTGAATTAGTAAATAACTTGAGAACTGCCACACTGGACTGTAGATTACTTCATGTGTTGGATTTATCCAAAGCGAATTACTGGTCCATTTTTCCTGAAATTTCGTGTGGATGTTCCTTATTGTGTTTGGATTTAGTGGTAAAAATTTTATGTGAACAGGAGTAGTACATTGGTAACCATAAATCACACACCTGCTGCTGCCAGAACTGAAAATCTAGCTTTATTTTTCTATTTTTCATCTACTCTAGAGCCATTCATTAGAAAATCTTTTTGTGTGCTTGCCTCCGTTGATTGTCAATTTCATTCAACAATCTTTGAGTTTGTCACTTCATAATCTCTGAGTTGTGCTTTCCAAAATTGTGCTTTATTGCTTTCATTTCCTGACCTCTTGATGGATTGATACATTGATGAGGAAATTTTGGAGTTAATTTGGTTTCAAGATTTCAATAAGTGCTTTGAGAACAATTTGGAGAAGCATTCACAAAGGGGGAACAAGACTTTGATGCTGAAAACTTGAGTGACCAAGTAACAAGTGGAGTGACACACTAGGAGTGCATAGTGTAGGGATTTAAATTTTCAGTAAATTTTTCATTGTATTCATTTGAATTGTAATTGCAAATCAGTATCATTAGTGGATTAGTCTAAATGACAAATGGTAAAGTGTTTCTAAGGTCCTTGATGCTAAAGAACCTCACCACTAGGATCCGTCTAGCTTTACAATTCTCAAGCCTTTTCCTTTAATTTTTCTTTACATTTCATTTCAATTTTGATCAACTCGACTAGTTTTATTCTTGCTTAATTGAGTCACCTTCGTTTGTTACTTAGTGAATTCACCCTAAGAACAACTTGGGAGGTGCATTGGGTCAGGCTCTGGGAAGGAAAGTCTTGGGACTTAAGTTGTCCTAGTGACGCACCTCACTTTCCTAAGAGACCCCGTGGTGTGTTAAACTCGTTTGTCTTGCCTTGAGTACACTACTGCCCAAAACTTAAGATGTCTAGACATTATCACTCCCATAGTGGCAACGAGTCCAATGAAAATACTTCAAACTTGAGAAAAAAATTTGAATAAACTTCATTCTTTTAAACTAAACACTAAAGTACAATTTGCCATTACAGAGGAGGAAATGAAGACCTTAAGGCAGAAGGATCACAAGTCCAAATCCAAAACTAGTTCTTCAAAAAAATATCATTCTGATAGTGAGGAAGAAGAACCAGAGAGAGATAGTTTGAGAATGACTATCAGCCTGATTCTTACAGTCACCATATGAAAGAGACAAAATCCAAGGAAGTTAGGGTATATCTACCTCCTTTTCATGGGAGTAATGATATTGATACCTTTCTAGATTGGGAGATGAAGGTCGAACAATTGTTTGAGTGCTACCATGTGAGTGAGGAGAGAATATTCCCTATAGCCACCCTTAGCTTCGAAGGACATGGCCTTGCATTGGTGGACAACCCTAGTAAGAGATAGAAATCTACACCATGAGCCAGTTATAGAATACTGCAATGATCTAAAAAGTACTCTTTGGAGAAAACACATACCCTCTTACTATCATCGTGAACTCATGGACAAACTCCATAAACTTAACCAAAGAAATATGAGCATAGAAGAATATAGGAAGAAAATTGAGCATTATATGATGAGGGTTCGGATAAGAGAAGACGAGAGTGTAACTGTGGCAAGATTCATGAGTGGATTGAGTCTTGAGATAAGAGAGAGTGGAACTTCTTCCTTTTAAGGATTTTCATGACTTGGTTGAAATTTGTATAAAAGTTGAACAACAAATATTGAGAAGATAACCAATTAGAAGTTCTTCTTCTAACTCCTATCCCAGGCAAGATATTAAGAGGGAGGGAAGAAAAGAGAGTTGAAAAAGAAAAGAAGAGCATACATCATCAAGCCGAACTAGTGACATAAAATGTTTCAAAGGCATGGGTCTGGGTCACGTAAAATCACAGTGTCCTTCTATGAGGACTATCTTATTAAGAGGCCAAGACTTGTAGAGAAAAAATAAAGAGAGCACTAGTGAGGAATCTGAGTGTGAGGGGAGTGAGGATGCTTTTGCTCATCATGAGAGGGAATTATTGATGATTAAAAGAATGCTCAACAATCAACCTAGCCCACAACCCATGTCATAGAGGGAGAAAATTTTTCATATGTGATGTAAAATTTTTGAAAACGTATGTTCTCTCATCATTAACAACGGGTCATGTTTTAATTGCTATAGTGCTAGGATGGTTGATAAATTAAATCTTGAGATGTTGCCCTCACCCTAAACCCTATTGGATTAATGATGGGTGGACATTAATGTTAAAAATCAAGTGAAGGTCAAGCTCCCCTTAGGAAATTATATTGATGAAGTTTTATGTGATGTAGTTCTTATGGAGGTTTGTCATGTTTTATTGGGGAGACCATGACAATTTGACAAGAAAACTGTCCATGATGGTCTCACCAATGAAATTACCTTTACTCATAAACATAAAAAGTTTTTCCTTCATCCTTTGACTCCTATGTGGATGTTGGAGAATCAAGTCCAAATGAAAAATAAATAAATAGTGAAAAAAAGGCAAAAATATCAAAACCTATGTCCTAAGATGACTCTGAGTTGTGGGAGCTAGGTGTTCCTTCCCCCGAGGTCACTCAAAAGGAGACTTTCTTGATTAAAAATTCTTCAAAACATTGTCTCCTTACTGAGCAACCTCCATACCTCTTGTTGTGTTAAGGAACACTGACCTGTGCATAGTCTAATGAATCTAAACCTAGGGTTTTGTCTCCTTAAGTTGAAAAACTTTTAAAAGAATTTGATGATGTATTTCCTAGTGATGGTCCTACAAGATTGCCACCTTTTTAGGAAATAAAGCATCAAACTAATTTCGTTCTGGGTTCCAGTCTGCCCAACAAACTGGGATACAAAACAAATCCAGAGGAAACTATAGAGATAAAATCTCAAGTTCAGGAATCGTTAGACAAGGCTTGGGTGAAAAAGAGCCTCAGCCCATATGTCGTGCCAGTTTTGTTGGTGCCCAAAAAGGATGGCAAATGGAGAATGTGTTGTGACTATCGTGCGGTCAATAACATCACTATCAAATACAGACACCTGATCCCTAGACTTGATGATATGCTTGACGAGTTGCATGAGTCCATAGTGTTTTCTTAAATTCATCTAAAAAGCAGATATCACCAAATTAGAATCAAAGAGGGTGATGAGTGGAAAACCGCTTTCAAGACCAAATTTGGACAATATAAATGGTTAGTGATGCCTTTTGGGCTCACTAAAGCACCTAGCACTTTCATGAGGCTTATGAATCATATGCTTAGGGATTGTATATGAAAATTTGTTGTAGTTTATTTTGATGACATTCTTGTATATAGTACTAGTGTAGAGTCTCACATTCATCATCGTAGGGAAGTTTTATTAGTTCTTAAGAAAAATAAGCTTTTCTCAAATGTAGATAAATACACCTTTTGTGTAGATAGTGTTGTCTTTTTAGGTTTCATTGTTAATAAAATGTGGTCGTGGTCCGTGTTGATCGCTAAAAAATAAAAGTCATTCGAGAGTCTGAGCTATGATTTTCCTTTACCAAATTTATAGACCTAGAAAGCTTCAATTTATTTGCTTTCATTACCCAAGTTCTTGTGTTATTTAAACCACAAATTCACATTAGATAGACTCCCCAAAATATGAAATAATATTGTTCTCTCACCTATTAATTGATGAGTGTTTACAAGAACCATAGGATTTATGTGTTAAAGATCAATGTTAGTGAGCTAGAGTTTGAAGTCATCCCTATTATCCAAAATTCTCTATCCCAAACACATGACCAATTAGAATCTTTTTTTAGTAACTCCCTGCAACCATGATGATTTCTTAAATTAACCCCTTTCCATGATCACAAAAAAGGGGAGAAAGAGAAAATATGACAAATAATTTGAGTACTCTTGGATTTGTTTTACAATTCTAATTTTATGCAGTTGTGCGTTTGCGTGCTTTTAATCAAATAAAATCTATCGCTATTTAAATCTCTTAATATTATTGCAATTATTTGTTCTTAAGGCTTGTAGTTTTGTCATCATCAAAAAGGGGGAGATTGTTGAATCATTAGACGATTCAAAGTCCCTTTAGCTGATCAAATCATCTAATAAAATTTTGATGATAACAATACTCCAAGTATGTGTTTGGATTTGATGATATTATGTGTCTGTTACAGTAATATTTACATATCTCTAAGCATGATGAGTATGTACAAAACTGCAATCTAGGTAATGGTTTATTTAGTATTATTTTATTAAATTAACTTTGATTAAAATTAAAAGAAGACGGAAATATTTTAAAATTGTTTTTAAATATGAAAAACAAATTAAAGTGTCTTTTACATAAATATCAAAATTATATTTTATATCATGTTGTGGTTTAACGTTCAAATTGGTTCGTAATGAAAATTATTCAAATTCTTATGGAATATTTAAATGTGGTTAATTGATTTGTTTCTAAATCTGAAAAACAAATTAAAGTGTCTTTCACATAAATATCAAAATCAGATTTTATATCATGTTGTGCTTTAACGTTCAAATTTGTTCATAATGAAAATTATTCAAATTATTATGGAGTATTTAAACATGATTAATTGTTTCAAATCAAAGATATATTGGGTTGTTTAAATTGTTTCTATATGCAGATAAAGTCAGTTTTAATGCAGAAGCAAGAATAGAAGTTGTTCTTCTAATGGCTAGTTTCAACAATTAGATGGTCAAGATTGCCCCTTTCAAGCATTCCAACGGCTAGTTTCTACAAAGCTACATATAGAGGAACAATTTCAAGATGAAAAAAAATAGAAGAAGCAAAAAGAGAAATACATCATACAATATTTTGTAAAATTTCTATAGAGAGCATTTAGATTTTTGGATTGTGCGAAACTATTGTATAATTTTTCACCACTGTGAAGTAAACCCTTGTGAGCTTTCATTGTTCTCTCTTTTGAGAGTGTTTCTTTCAATCTTGAGTTGTCTTGATCTTAGGGGGAGACTGGGACGGGTTTAACCTGGAGAGGTTTGTGTATTCAGATAACATGGAGAGGTTTTTGTACTCGTAACCTAGAGAAGTTTGTGTACTCGTTGTAACCTGGAGATGTTTGTGTACTCTTTGTAACTATTTACTAAATAATGGAACCTCTTGAATGGTTTTTTTCAAGGGATAACTAGACGTAGCCTAAGAGATTAGGGTGAACCAGTATAAAACTGCTTCATTTGTGCTTATACATTCTTGCCTTGGACAATCTTGCTTGGTAGTTTTTGTTTACAACAAATTGAGTTTAGGATCCATTCAACCCTTCCTTCTGGAGCCAGTTGTTTCTGCACTGTAAATACCCAATATGAGCATTGTTAAGTATAGCCATGGGGCTTGCCGAGCACTGCTCGTCATGGCCGAGCTCTCTGGTGTTACTATCTCCGCTCAACATATATTCGCTATGTTTTGTCGAGTACATACTCGACATGGACGAGATATTCAGATTCTCTTCATTCTGAGTGACAAACTCCTTGGCAAGCTATGCCAAATAGTCTTGCTACTGAGTCACCACAAGTCGATTTGAGCATTGTGGGGAATGATTACTGCCATGGGCACAATCTTGATATGGAGAACAATACCTATCAGTACCTTTTGATAAATTCATATTGCAATCTTTAAATTTTCATGCATATCAATTTTCCAAAAACTGCATTACCAAACTTTCACCCAAAATTGTGTGACGTCATATGTCAGCTATATGACATCATTCAGAAACTGCATTACCAAACTTTCATCCAAAAGTGTATGATGTCATTGTCAGTCATATGATGTCATCTAGAAACTACACCACAAACTTTTACCCAAAGTCGTATGACGTCACACTCCAACCGTATGATGTCATCCAAAACCTCTACCATCATTCTCTCGCCCAAGTTGTATGACGTCACATGCCAGTCGTATAACGTCATCTATAACATCGCCATAATTCTCCATTAACCAAGAACCGTATGACGTCATACGTCAGCCTTATGACGTCATCTCAGAGCTGAATGACGTGATCCTCAACCCAGAATCGTATGACGTCATCTCGGAGTCGAATGTCGTCATCCTCAATACTGAATTGTATCTCCTTCAACCCAGAACCATATGACATCATCTCGGTGTCGAATGACGTCATCCAACCCACTCAACACGCCTTCTCATTGTCATATCTCTTATTCAACACCGAATGATGCATCACATGCGTGTTTTTATTGTTGTAACTCAACACGCTTTCTCATTGTCGTATCTCTTATTCAACACCGAGTACCGCATCACATGCGCGTTCTTACTATTTTAACTCAACATGCCTTCCCATTGTCGTATCTCTTATTCAACACCTAATGTTGCATCACTTGCGCATTCCAATTGTTGTATCCTGAAGCGACACCGCAAGATGTAAACCAATACGGAACCGTATCTCAATACAGTACCATATTTGTCATGCAGAATTAAATTCCCATGTAGAAAAAAAATAATAAAAAAACACAAAAAAATTAAAAATACAAAAAATATCAAATTTCTAAACACGCATTTTCTTTCAGAACTACATATGCCCTGATTTTCCATCATGGATGGAAATACGTAGGAGTAACATCAATCCTTGTCAGGTCCTTTAATTTAAAATTTACTTTTTGTTCTTATCTACAGTTTTTTTTTTGTTTTTGGGAAAAATAAACATTAAATAAACCACATTTCATTTTACTCATTCGATTAAAGGTACTGTCTTAGGACAAACACTATGGGGGTGTTAATACCTTCACCACACGTAACCAACTCCCGAACCCATCTTGATTACGCAAATCATCTTTTTCCTTTTACTTGGTTTTCCATAGTTTTCCTTAATAAACTATGTTGGCGACTTCATCTCTTTCATTTCACTCTCATCCCACTTTCCGTTTTCAGATCGTTGTCCGCTGTTGTTGACCAGGTCGTGACAAAAGCCACTTTTCACCCCTACCTCATCATCACCCTTGAACATCGAAACTGGGGCATTTTGTACGAGTTTCTTCTTATGAATCATTCCCCTTTTCAGAAATATATTTTACATACTGAACCCACTTTGATCAAAACTATTTGCTCACATTGCTTCTCAAGTAAACCCTTCACATTTCCATCCAATCCATATCGGCACACCAAAACTGGGATAATTTTGCTCGTACAGGTACCATGTACTCACTAAACTCTCAAAAGAGCACGCAAGAAACATTGATATAAAGTGGCACTCCTACCTCACATGAAGTGTTTCTCTTTTGGAAAGAGTATGCAAATGATAACCTACCTGAGGCCGAGCAATCCCAGTTTCCTCCAAATGTCTCGAATTCTCCTCCCTACATTTGTCATTTACCTATAGGGTTGGTAAATGACAAATGTAGGAATGTCTCTTGTATTTGGAATGTCTCTCGTTTAAGAAAAAAACAACTTTTGTACCTATTCTGAAAAAAAAAACTTTTGAAAGATTATTTTATACATTTGTACATAATTTCTCATTCTAAAAAATTTTGAAAAAAAAAAAAAAAAACTTTTGTACCTATTTAGAAAATTTGAAAAAAATATTTTGAAAACAAAAAACTGTTGGAAAAACCTTTTTTGTACATATTCGTATACCCTTGGTACTTACATTCTCATTTGAAAAAAAAATATTTTAAAAAAATAATGATAATTTTTTGCATTTATTCATACAATCTCATTCGTACATATGGAGAATTTTGGAAAACTATATTTTTGTGCATTCATGCATTCTCATTTTAAAACAAGAAAGGAAAAAAATGAGGAAAAATGTTTTAATAAATAAATAAAGTCTCATGCATTCAAATAAAAATACAAAATTTGAATTAAAAATCAAAATACAAAGTTCAAATAAAAATATTAATAAAATTCAAAATTTCAAATTTTAAATAAGAATAAGAATACAAAAAAAATCAAAAATACAAAATCAAAATTCAAAAACAACAAATTCAAATAAAAAAACGAAAACAAACAAATATTTAGGTACGTGACCCGCTTCTCTGCAAGGTCTCGCCCTATTTTGATGCATGACCTGTTGTTATGCGAGGTCTCGACATATTTAGGTACATGACCCACTGCTACGCAAGGTCTCAGCCTATTTTGGTGTGTGACCCGCTACTATGCAAGGACTCGACCTATAAAAAAATGAAAAACAAAATATGAAAAATGAAAATTGAAAAAAAAATAAAAAACGAAAATGAACAAATATTTAGGTACGTGACCCACTGCTACGCAAGGTCTCGACCTATTTCCGTGCGTGACCTGCTACTACGCAAGGTCTCGACCTCTTACCAAGTCTCAAATAATATTAGCATTTATGTCTTTACTTATCTTTTATCCTAATAATGTGAAAATTCTATTTTCAAATTACATATTAAAAGTTAGGTAAAGAGGGGCAACTGTCAACACCCAATTTTATCTAGGCAAATCAAATTAAAAATGGGCTCAAAGTAAATAAAAGTTTTAAATAATAATAATAAAAAAAATTAAATAAAATATAGGTTTTAATATAGTTAGTATAATAAATAATAAAAATAATAATAAGAAGAAGAAGAAGAAAAGACAAAATGTTTGTCTAATTTTAATTTTCGAAATAAAAAATACTAATAAAAAATAATAAAAAAAATATAATAATAAATAAATAATGATAAAAATTGTATTCACGATTAAGAATCAAATAACAAAAATAATAATAATAATAATAAAAAGAAAAAGAAAAAAATAGAAAAATTAATAATAAATAGCGTTGGAATATATAATAAACAAAAGAAAAATAAACAAGAAATTTAAGTAATGGAAAAGTTAAATAAAAAAAAGAGA
>Ga0209700_104310_pt1 | contig 25859 bp, 8 predicted proteins | sample SiratroredBW_FD_187528 | JGI IMG/M metagenome (GOLD analysis project Ga0209700, IMG submission 187528) | Root nodule microbial communities of legume samples collected from California, USA - Siratro red BW (SPAdes) (version 2) | ecosystem: Host-associated > Plants > Roots > Nodule | place: USA...
AATTAGAGATGAGTCCCTTTTGATTCTGATATCAGAATTTTGAGGTTGACAAAAATTCTAACCTTTCCCAAGTCCTACAATTCCTTACCTCTATTGAAGGAGTGTATCTTGCTTGTGATAGATTTTAGGATCAAAAGGGCACCCCACAAGAACTGAACAACAGCAACAAGACCCCAAGGGCAAAAGAATAAGACAGACCTTAGTTCTGCTTCTGCCCTATGGATCCTCTAAATGATGAATCTCTCCATATATTTAACTCTTCAGACCTAAGAGGACTAACTTTTGACAATGAAAGATAAAGAGGAGCAGTAAAACCCTTTTACTAACTTTATCTGAAATTGCATCTCATGGAATCTTTAATGCAAAATTGAGGAAAAGAACAAGAGATGTTGAATTTCATGTGACAGTCCTCAATAGTAGTGGATGCTTAGTTGTTCTTAGTCATCTCAATAACAACAATAAAAAAAGTGTCTCTACCTTTTCCTTGTGGCATTACAGGACTCAGGTTTCCTTTTCATTTCCATTTATATCTTTCGCAAGGCCACTTTCCATGACCACATCCACGGTAATTTTTTTATGCATATTGGCTTTTAATGTAGCACCAAGGGTGAAAACTGTTCATTGATAATTCTGGCTGTTGTAAATTTTCTAGAGCCTAGCCTAAGTTATGCTAACATAAGTATGCAGTAACAATGGTAAATTGAGGAACATCGAAATGATGGCATAGGTACATCCATTGCCTTGTGAATGGACGGCTAATAGATAAAGAATGGTTCTTGTCAGACACGCAGACAAAGTGTCAAAGTTTTCAACGAAAGAATACAAATGCTATGCATTTGTGTAATAAACAAATAAGCATGTAAATAAATAGGCACACAATCATGTTTTGTTGTTTTCTGCACTTCAATTTGTTTATGTGGTGCAACAAGTGGAGGAAGATACCACCATCTATAATAATAATTATGATGCAATAGTAATATTAATAACCATAGCATACTCTGATAGTACAGAAACAGAGAAAGAAAATTGACACACGGAAAATTCTGTGATGTGGCAGAAACAAGGATCTGACAATATTAAAAACAAAACACCAAGTCACCAACTTGTGTGGCACTGGTTGGAAGGGGCATACAAATCCTCAAACATGTGGTCTGCATTCTAACTTTATGATTCATATGTAAGGAAAAACACACGAGGATCCTAAGTTTTGGGACATGTGTCCTAAGATATCTGTGTTCATGAGCTGGGTTTACCTTAAATTTTATTCCATTCAAAATTTTGATATAATCATTTTTAACGTTTTTTTTATAAATTTAAAAATTGGAACAAGTTAATGAGATAAAATTGGTCATGAACACTCTCTCTTGAAAAGACTAGTCTCAACGATGCAAAGATATTTTGAGAAACAAAAATAAAATATAAAATAAAATAGAAAAAGAATTTTTTCTGTTATTTAAAACCTAATGATGTCCTTCGTGGAAGTTCCTGGTCGACAACAACGTGACCCACATGCATCAATTACCATTCAACGTACGCTATACCAGTGCCCAAAGTTGGAGAAAAATAAAATAGGTAATAATTTGATAAAATATTAAAAGAATTTACCTTAATAATAAGAAATTAAGATTTTTTCACATTTTTGTATTTCAAATATGTTTCCCTTTTTCCAATTTGATTTTGGAAAATCATTTACATTGTTGTTTCAATTGATATTAAATGGGGATGGATACCAAAGTTTATTGATATTATATTTTTGGATTATTTTCTCGTTTATTGTTATTTATCAACCACGTTCATTAGAGCATTTTTCGAATATGATTTTTCGATAGAGTTATTTTAGTTATAATGTGAAATAAGGGTTATTTAAATAAAAATAAATAAAACTTGATAATTTTTTAATAAAATATTTAAAAGTAAAATAATTTAAATTGAAAACAATTCTAATTAAATATATTTTAATTTATTTAAAATTATGAAATTCCTTGTCGTATAAGATACAAAGTGAGAATAATTAAGCCTAAAGAATCTGTAAAGTTAAAAAATTTTCAAAAGCTTAAACAGAATCATGTATTTTAGGATTACATATATTTTATATTATTCCAATAGTTTTTTAGCATGACTCTGGGCTAAAGACCCAAATTTGTCCTCTAAGATTCAAAGTGAGGATAATTATGCCTAAAGAATCAGAAAAGTTAAAAATTTTCAAAAGCTTAAACAGAATAATGTCTTTTAGGATTACATGTATCATCTATTGCTGATAAAAAAAAAGCATATATTTTCTATTACTTCAACAGTTTTTTAGTATGACTCTAGACCCAAAATTCTAGATCTTATATTGAACTAAAACCATATTACATGAATTGTGTTATTAAGTGATATTAAGTGATAATTAATCTCTATCTAACCTGCAATGTGTTAGATCTAGATTAGTGAGAAGTATGAATAAGTGGTAGGTGAGAATCAATTAATGGTTTTGTCAAAATTAGAATAGTATGGCGACTGTAAAAGTGAATAACATGGGACCAAACAAGCAGTGTTATTGCGGCACTTAATTATCTTACCTTAAAGCAGTATAAGTATTCTTAAAATAATCATGTTAAGGTTGATTTGGTTTGTTATTGGTATAAACAAAGGTGGGAACTTTTTCTTTTGTGATCTTAATTGAACTTTATAGCAAGATTAGAAAACATGAGCCATATGGGTTTATTCTATTCTCACTTTTTGGTGCAAGTTGGTGTTAAGTTAATGGAAATCATGCATTGGGCACTGTGACTACAATACAATGTGGCTAACCATTATTGAGAGAGTATGAATAATGGATGGGACACAGACATCTCAGCCTGATTTCTGGAGCCACCCTCTAAATTATAGCCTAGCTACTTCAAGTGAACCATTTTTCTTTCTCAGAATGGTCTATTATGGAATAAGATACATACACTTCAACCTTGAACACCTTCTTTAAAGTAAATATTCTTCAAGAGATACCTATATCATTTTCATTCATAATCTCTTGGAATACAATATTAGAAGAGCTCTTTCTCACTAAAAAATTCTAAGAACACTTTCAAAAACTATAAACTGTCATTTTTTACTGATGGAGGTTTAATCCAATGTTCAGATTTTGATTAAGTGTTTGATGGAGTCTGAAACATGATTATCTGCTAAAGGGTATATAAGTTAGAGAAAAAATGTCATTGTCCTGAAAGGTTGATAAGAAAATGGTGAGTCATGCATATGACAAGATAGAGGCCATGGTTACTGATGAAACCAATCCCACAAGAGGCCAAAACATGACATTTTGAAGGGATGATGAGAAAGATAGATTTGTTCAAGGTTAGTCAATTTTGGCGGAGGCTGATGTGTGTTGTATTATAATCCGTGTGCAGTGAACCAGCCAGTGTTAATATTTTTTTCACCCTTTCTTTTTCCAACCTTTAATTGTTGCATGGATTATTATGAGTGGGTTAGAAAACATGAAGAAAAGTCAGCATTATTCTAATGCAGCTAAAGAATGTTCATCGGTTGTGAAATGTGAATTGTGTGTCTCAGTTGTCCTCATTGAAGATACAACAAAAGAAGTGTAAAATTTTGCTTCTTGTTGTGGTCCTTGGAATAATCCATGTAGGAACATCTAATGCTGCTGAATATGGTATTCTGATAACTTGAAACTTTTGTTTTATAAACTATTTTTAACTATTGTGTTCTACCGAAATTTTGCTAGAATATTTTTTAAACTTGTTTCACAGTCAAACTATAATTCAAATTTTGTCAGAATTTTACTTTTCAACCTGTGAAGAAAACTTTGGTTTGATAAAAACCTGCTCAGTGAGAACTTTGAGTAAATAACATGTACTCAATAAAGACTGGAACTTTCATTCATTACTGTTTCTTTCCCACGAGTATAAATACCAGTTAATTTGGCCCACCAATTTCAATGTCATGCAAACAGGATTCTTTTTATCATGATCTTATGAAGGGGATATTTATCTTTAAAGATAAAATAACAAACCTTAACTAGTTGATAAGGAATTATTTGTCAGCATTGCATGCCTATGTATAATAAATCATACATGGTTGAAATATAAACAGTTAATTTTCTCATCAATGATTAATAATTAAGATCTGATAGATAAGTAAAACAAATCCTTTATATTTTGTGTTAATACATTTTTCTAACTCTCATTGTAATATCTTTTTCAAACAAATTATTTGAAAGAGTAAAATGTTTGTTATAAACAGACCACAATGTAATGCCATATTGATTTCTTAAACATTGGAGTACATTAGATATCATAAGATCATGAATGAAACTTAATAATTAAGCAATACCCCAACAAATTTATAATTTCCCACAAATTTCCCTCATTGTTGTTAAGAAGTACATTACTTTCATTTTTCTTATTTTTTTTTAAGTCTTGCATGCACTATTACTTCCACAACACGTGGCCTATAACCCCTCCAAATCTAAGGAGGGTCAAATTGTGGTAGAACACAGTGCCAAGTTACCAACCAGAACCAAGGAATGTGGGTCAAGTATAGGTTGATATAGACATTCAGACATTACTCAAGCACGCGTGAAGATCTTGTCATCTCAAGGTACCCTATATTCCTATTCATCAATTATAGGCCCCAGACTTTACTTCGTGGAAAAAATTTAGCTTTTCCTATCAGCAGCATTTTGATGCATGAATCAATTTCATATACGTACTTTAATTCCATCAATAATTCATACAGGAAAAGTAGCTTTATATTGAGTTTCTTTTCATAATGCATGGCAACAAATATAGAATGTTGAGGGGGTCTGATCATTCAAGTTTTATTCAAATCAGAAGGAAGTAAAGTTTGAGATTTCTCTGATTTGGTCCTGTGAGTTTTCTTTAAACAAAGTTTTAACTCTTGAAGCAAGCAACTACAATGATAAGATGTTTAAGGAAAGCTACTCACTTTTTTGACACGGGTCAAAACTCTCCACATGATTTCTCAATCAACTTTTAAGACTATTAGTGAAATTGGAAACTCTTCAATCCTATACTGTGCAAACCCTCACTTTAACATCCAAATTGAAAGCTTCATTCACTTTAATCCTAACTTTACAAAACTCATTTCAATGGCTAGTTTCACGGATGTTCCAGTTTGCAAGTGTCATCCCACTGCGGCTCCTTTTCCTCTACCACTTTCATTGGCACAAGGACTAAAGTGAATAACACTTTCCAACATTTTACAAATTTTAAGACTCAAGTTTCATAAAGTTAGGAACTATACTCGATGACACTTGAGTTTGGGTCCTCTCCAACTGGATTCCATCCAACTGAGATCTAAGCAGTTAAGTTTGTCATTACTCGACAATCAGGGAGGAGAGAAAGTGTGATGTCTGATCAAGATCTCAAATGGAGAGAAATCTTGTAGGGAAACTTTCAATCTGGTTCAGAATGCTCACATCTTAAATGGAGAGAATTCTTTACCATACATCCAAATCCAATTCTCTTTTCTCCCTGATTGTTATACAATGATAAATTCAACAACTCAAATTGAGGCTGATCCAAATCCATCTAGAAAAAAGGATCCAAGTTCATGCTCGACACCACACAATGATAAGGGAAACCAAAACCAGGTCACATTCATCAGTCAAATAGTGTTAGTACCTCAGCTCCAGCCACAGTCTCCAACAAATGACCCCCCATGAAAGGAAAACCAAAACCAAGTCACATTCATAAGTCAATTGGTGTTAGAGCCTCAGCTCCAGCCACAATCTCCAGCAACTCCCCCGTGATCTTCTCCTGCCGCTCCCGGTTGTATTCAACCGAAAGTCTCTTCCCCAATTCAACAGCATTATCGGTGGCAGCAGCCATGGCCCCCATCCTAGCAGCAAGCTCACTAGCCACAGACTCCTGCAACCCCCTCAAAATCTGACTATTCAAATAAAGAGGCAACATGGCATCAAGAATCAGAACAGGATCCTGCTCAAACTCCATAAGAGGGGAAAACACCTCACCCTCTTTCTTCAACCTCACAACATCCCTCTCCACAGCCAACTTCCCCTCCTTAGAAGTCAACCTAAAAACATCATCTTTCACATCACAAACCTCCCCCAAAGGCAGCAGAGTCTGAACCACAGGTTCAAACCTAACCAATGAAACAAACCTAGTGTACACAAGCTCAACTTTATCCACCTCCTCACTAACAAACAATGAGAAAACATTGTCAGCAATGACCTGAGCCTCCTTCGCCGTGGGGAAACCTCCAATGTCGATACAGCTGTCGACTTTAACAAAAGGGTGTTTCTTTTCGATGTTGTGAGTGAAAAACGAGTGACCCTTTTTGCCAACACTTATAACAACGCACCCCAGATTGAGTTTCTTCAGCTCCTCGATTCGGGTGACCGCTTTTTTCATTACCCATTTGTTGAAACCGCCGCAGAGGCCGCGATCGCCAGTGACGACGACGAGGGCGACGGTCTTGACGGGTCTGGCGTCGGTGAGGGGAGTGGAAACGTCTTCGTTTTGGAGGTGCTGTTTGATGTCGTTCAGCATTGCTGCGAGGTTTGAGGCGAAGGGGCGGCCGCTGACGACGGCCTCCTGAGCGCGGCGGACCCTAGCGGCGGCGACGAGCTTCATGGCTTCGGTGATCTTTTGCGTAGTTTGGACGGTGTGGATTCGTTGGCGGAGCTCGCGGATGCCGCAGCGAACCGGAGGGAGGGTGTGGCGAACCGTAGAGAAGTTGGATTTTGAGAGGGAAAACATGGAATTGGAAAATGGTATTTTTCTGTTTCTTCCAGAGGGGTGGTTGTGTTGTTGGGTGGTTTTATTTCGTCATTTGTTGTCTCAGTTGAAGAAAGTCAAAGTGGCGGTGGTGTTTGATATGGTTTCTGGTAGGTTTTAGAGCAGAGAATAGTGAAGAGTGAGGAAGATTAAAGCACCTTCTTCCTCCAACCCCTACTTTGTTCTGGAGACAGTTAAATATCTTTGTGCATAACTTAAATGAAGAACTTTAATTTTTTTTATATGAAATGTCTTTGAACTGTGTGTTTTGGATAAGTTAGGGAGCATTGTTGTTTCCAAAGATTTTAGTTGTTTTTAGATAAATTCTACAAAATTATTTTAACAATATTTTATAAATTAGATAATTCAAAATATTTTTTTAAATTATATTTTAATTATATAATATTTTTGAATTATGGAATAAAAATTGTGTTATTGCTTGAGTGATCAATGTGATACATGAGTAATATATTGCTCAAGCTAAAAGTCAGCTACAATGGGAAGTGACCATCTTATCATTTTTAGAGGCCCATCACTCAAGTGCTAACTAATCATTTAAGCAATAAGATCTATTTCTCAAGTGACTTATGGAAGCTTAACCATGAAGGATTTTAATTGAGTTTATTGCTTAAACGTTGAGAATATATTCAAGTGATACAAGCGGGCTTAAGTGATACCACACGATATGAGAAAAGAGACTATAATAACATTTTTAATGTCCTATTATAGTTTTTCACTCAAGTGACATTTTTAAAGTCTAAACTATTATTTGGTTCAAGTATTTATTAATAATGTGATGTTATGATTAATTTGTGATATTGTGGTACTTTAGATTATTATTGGAATGATTATGAATGTTATAATGTTATACATATATGATATGAATTAGTGGGAACAGTGAAGGGCAGTGGTTCAACAAGAATTTGATTTGGACTGTTGAAAGTAGAGGTAAAATTTATTTTTGGGAAGATGTCTGAGAAAACTACGCTTAAGGTGGCATATTCTAGAATATAGGCAAATTCTGTCTAGAAAATTCTTAAAATTCAAGATCTTCGAGAGTGGCAAGATCAGAATTGGGATTGAAATTTATGTTGGAGAAAGACATAGTTTGAGTGAGAAACTTAGGAATGATTTTTTCAGAGATGTGTAATTAATAATGATAAAGAATATAGGTGGGAGTGGATAGGTAGTGTAGATAAGAAGTATATGTGAAGCATGCTTATAGCACCATTTCACAAAGGGATGTAGGGGGTTGTGAGGATGCATTTAAATTATTACGAAATACCAAAGGTCAACCATCATCTAGTACTGTAGCTGGAGAGTCTTGCATAACAAGTTCACTACTAAAGACAGGCTAATAAGGTTTCCTAATGTGAATCCCCTATGTGTGATGTGCAATATAGGTAAAGAGAGTGTTAGCCACTTATTTTTCACATGTAGGTCTGTCTACAACATTTGGAATCTGTGTAATAATTGGTTTGGGATGAACTTTGAACAACATTGTAGGCCTATGGATCATTTTTTAGGATTTTAGCTGTGAAGGATCAATAGAAATGGTTTTTCAGTGGGCAATACTGTTTGGATGATTATTGTTTGCATATTTGGAAACTTAGGAATGATATTACTTTTAATAACAAGGTGTTTGATAGTCAGGAGTTGTTTTCTGCTATTCAAGTTAAATCATGGGTTGTAGTAAGAGCAAAATACAAGAATGCTACATTTTCTTACTCTGATTGGTGCATTGATCATGTGACATGCATCTCTATGTTATTGTGACATTCATAAAACTTGTATAGGATCTATATTTTTCTGATGCAGGGTTTGGTTTGACAACGATCCTTATCTGTGAGGTGGTAAATTGTGGTGGAAGGAACTAAGATGCTACAACATTTTTTTGTGTGATCCTTTTGGTGTATACACAATACATGTGTATATGTTTTCAGTTCAGTGTTTTCCTTTGTAATTGTTAAACTTTTTACACTATCCAATGATGATGGTTCTTTTGTGTTTGGATTTCAGTATTTTATGTTTAGAATAGGGTGTATATCATTTACATTTGGTATGCTCATGCTTTTCTTTACGTTTTGACTATGTTTGTAAATAGGTTGGAGTAACCTTATTACTCCCGTTTAATTTTATTCATTATTGCGTACTAAAAAAAATATATATGATATGAATTTAGTAGAGGTCACAAATTTAGATAATATGTGAACCATTATTTGAATGCATGTATTAAGTAATATGTACACATGTATCTTAATTTCACTAAGTTTCTAAATTACATGAATTAACACATCAACTAGTAAGAAGTTGAGAGATTGTTTATTGTAGATTTGAAACACATGAATCTGTATGAATTTTAAATATCTTAAACTTATCCTAATTTGTGAAGCTTAGGTTTATAGAATCTGTATAAACTTTAAATACCTTAAACTTATCATAATCTGTGAAGCTTAGGTTTATAGATTTAAAGTGTTTAGAAAGAGTCAAGTGTCAATTTCTAATAAAACATACTTAATTCAAGTTCTTAAAAAAAAGATAGTTGAGTCATTGTTATACATTCATTTGATACTTAAATTTATGAGTTGGTGATATTATTAAATAATAAATTAGATAATAGAATGTGTTTTTATGATAAGCATATATTTATTACCTCTTTGATGAGTTTGACATAATATACACCTTCAAGATCATCTTCATCTTAAAAGGTTGAAAAAGAGTATATAAAATTTCAAAAGTATTGTTAGATATTTTGGGAATTCGATATAATGATTGCTTAAGAACTTAAAATCTCTAATTAAAATATAACTCTATAAATATATTAACAAAGATTAGCTAAATGTACGTTTTTAATAAAATTTATAACCAACAATTACTTAAGATGAGATCATATTATCTTTTACAGTTATATATCTTCATTTTTTATCAGAGTTATCAGAGGAGATCATCAACATTGCAAGGAAGCCATCTCAAGAGAAAAAAAACTACTAAAAAAGTAACAAAAAAACCTTCTTAATATAGAACAAATGATATTCTTAAGTTACAATTAAAAATCAAATACAAATGTAAACATAATTACATTATATCTCATTCAAAAATATATTTGCGCTTTCTTCTTTCTTTTAAGGGAGAAAAAAAACTTGCTTTGATAAGTAGAAGTGCCTTCCAAACAAAACTTTTTTTTCTTTATAATACTGAGAGATACCATTTTATGAATCATTCTACATTTTTGAAATATATTTAATATGTAAAACTAATAACTTGGAAGTGTTAAAGTTTATGGAGAAATTTATGTAAAATAAATGACATTATGTGGCCATGTGGTAGTTGCCTTAGGCTAGGGTTTAGAACTTAACAATATACAAATGATTGATTTTTCTTTCCTTTTATCTTCGAGAGATCACGCTAGGCACACGCGTCTGGTAAATTATCATATCTATTCTCACACTCACTCTGTAGAATCAACGCTGAATGGAAACAAATCTCTGTAGTTCCAATTTCCAACGTCTGATTGTTCCAACCACGATGCTGTCACTGCAACACAATTGAAATCTATTCAAAAAGGGTAAAATCACAAAAGTAAAAAAAAAATGCGAAGGCTGCTTGGGAAGATTTCTGGATTGTTTAGCAATCGAACAAAGGTGGGAATTGACAAAGCAGGGAACAAATACTTCACTAGAAATGAAGAGGTTGACGGTGTCAGTAAGTGCTTTTCTACACTCTGTCTCTCTCTGTATATACCCTTTTATGTTTTATTGTCATTGCTCTGTGTGTGTTTAATGGGTGTTTTTTTTATTGTGTTTTGAGATTCTGGGTTTGTACTTGTGTAGTTTGTCTTGTATGAACTCTTCGTGTAATATAGGGAAGAGGGGTGTTTTTGATTGCAATGATCACCTCACTGTCAATACTTCACTTCATATACCAGATATTGTGATATTTTCAATGTGTTTTGTTTTCTTTTTATATGGTTATGAACCAAAAAAGTTAGTGTTACAGGTTGAGTTGGTGTGGTGGTTACCAAATTAGTCCGTAGGATAAGAATGTTTATAAGAATAGACTCAATTAAGATGTCGGTGGTTCGAATTCTGTGAAGAAAAATCCTTAGAGAGGGGTTGAATTGATAAAACTCCCCAATAATATGTAAAGGAATACTTTCCAGTGGCAGGTACTTGGTTTGCATTCTGTGAAAAAGAAATCCTTGTAGAGGGGTTGAGTTAATACAGCCCCCCTAGAAGGACTATCTCCAAAGGAAGAAACCTCTGGATATACATCCAACAGATAAACGTTGTTAAATATTGGGCTTTGAGATTGGAGGAGGTGTGAATTAACTTCCCAGTTGTCACAGGTTTTTAAGGTTGTTGGTTCTTGTTTGATGTCTACATTCTTTAGCCTATCAGAGGATTTGGTGTAACTTTTAACTGATCTTGTTTTAGAAAGTAAAATAATTAAATAAAGATTGATTCATTGGCATTTAAAAATTCTGGCATTATTTTCTTGTACTAGATTGAATCATTTAAGAATTAAGATATCATTTTGGTGTGTAAGTGTGAATTTTTTGAATTTCAAAACTCTGGTTCATGTTCTTTTTTTTTTCCTGTGTTCTGCATTGTGGTTCATTTTATAATGAATCTGTCTGATTTTGCTACTTTGTTTTGGTTTACTAGTGAAAGAGAAAAGATGGGTAATATTTAAGGGAGAGGAGGATCCTACCTCTATTCCAGGTATATATTTTACATTGGTCAACTACTGAATTATTACATTTCTATTCAGGGATGGGTCCAATTATTTTTATGTTGAACTTATGAAGAATTTTTTTATCCTATTTCCCATGCTTAATAGATGATTACTGTTGCATTTTTTCAGTTGAATGGATATGTTGGCTGAATGGGCAGCGTAAAAAGGCTCCAACTCCAGAGGTTATTTGCAATACACCTTACTTTTGCCAAGTTATCCAAACGCAGAGCTATTGATGTTTCTTTACCTTTTCAGCCATGGCTAGGCTAGATCACAGGATTTTGCTTATTCCTTTTAAGTTTTGTTTATCTTCAAGGATTGATTTGCAAGAATAAACATTGATTTTGTTAACTCTATCTATCTACCTATCAACTATCAAAACTCTGTGTTTCTTCTTTCAACAACAACGACCACCAAGCCTTTTCTCCTTGGCAGGGCTAGTTACATGAATCAAAAGATGTCGTATTGTTCTATTGTGAATCTTGTCTATATATAAATGATTGACCTCTAAATCCTACTCAATGATTTTTACCTATAATTTTTTTTCCAGTCTCCCTTTCCCACTGTCAATGGAGCTACCTCCAGATAAATTTACATTACTTGGTCTTCTATATGTTTTTCCGCACATGCCCAAATCACCAAAAGTGAGATTATACTATTTTTTTTTTCTGTAGTAGGTGCTAGCATAGTTTTCTCTCCAGGGCAATAATGCATTCTTTCCTAATCCTATTTTGTCTAATGTGTCTTCTCATCCAATGCAACATTGAGGTTATTCTCTCATGGGCTTTTGGCTGCCCAGAATTCAGATCCATACAATAGCTCAGGCTTAGTATTTTGCGTTTCCTTAATAGGGCAAGGTCACAACGATAAGCTAATCAGATAGGACAATACTCTTGAAACACTCTGTATTAGTTGTATTATCCCATGCCCTTCTTCTGCAGAACTGTCTTAGCGTTCTGTCATATTTTTCCCACTTTTCTTGATTTTTTTTTCAATTTTGAGGGTTTGGGGAATTAAATTCAGTTTTGTGGTGATCCGTGTAATTTAGTTATTTAGTTTATTAGTGTTGCATCAATACTTATGTGCAAAATTTATTTGCATTGAGATAACAAACTATTAAGCTAACCCTGTAAGTTGTAATGTTTTATGGATGTCTTCCAGGGAAGTGATTTCTTTTGTAAATAGGCACTTTGAAAAGTATGGTATTTTACTATTACTTGACAATACTTTCTCCTTCAGGAAATGATGGAATTTGAAGCAAAACGTGAACGTGTTAGACAGAATGTTGCTCGTATGTACCGATTATACTTCCACCTTAACAAACTTTGTGTGAATTGGATACTCTACTCTGATTTAGTTATATTCCTCTCCTAACTTTGTCCTTAGCATTTCATGTCATAGTTCTACATATAATGAAAGAACATTTTTGGCCAAGTTTAGTTCTATCGAAATACCTTAACACAAACTTTTTTTCTTTTTCACAAAGTTCTCAAGAAAGAGGAAGAAGAAAGGATAGCCAGAGAAGGAAGTAAAGGCAAACGTGTCAGCACTGGTCAGATGGTTGAATTTTATTATATGGCAATATTCTTCTTTATTTATTGGAAGTTATTGATTAATTTACAATTTCTATGCAGGTAAAGCCAGTGGTCCAGACTTGAAAAGTTTTATTCAACAATTTCCAGTTCCTTCAGAAGGTCATCTTACTATCGTTTTCTTTTGACATAAATACTGAGTTCTTCTTGAAAGAAAACTTATTATGATAAACTGAAATTAAGGTTATAAGCAGAGTGATCTTATAATCTTCCCTTATCCCTCAAAGAAAAATAAACCAAATAGAATTCTTATTAATCCATGCAAATGATTATGTTTACTTTTGCATGGTCATAAACAGCATCGTGAGATTTTTGTCCTAGTCCTTGTAAAAGAGGAGACAATGCCTTCCTGAAAGAGGGAATTCTTGCTATACATCTACACATTACATCTCCTTTGAATATAGTTTTTGACATATTTTCTCCACTCTAGGTAATGACGTTGAAGAATCACCTAGCACTGCGGGTGGCTTAAGGCGAGTCTTCTGAAACTGAGTTTTTTTTACCTAATTTATTGTGTAAAATGATGGTCTTTGCTATGTGTTGCAGTTCTTTTTCCAGCACAAAAATTTCATTCTTTTATTATGTCTGATTCGGTTACCAAAAATTGTTAGTAATTTAGTTTTCATCTTTTTGTTCTTATCTGTTCATTAAAATATTCTCAGCAAGTTGTGTGGCTCTTCGCTTTATTCCTGTTCCATCGTTTTGATAGCCTTATCTCACTAGCCACTAGGTGAAGTCGGTTATATGAATTGTGCATTATGCTATTGGACTTTGTAAAAAACCAAATTCTCAAGGTATTATGCAACTTTGATTATGTTCTTTGGAAATGACATTCTTTGACCGAATGATTTTAATCTTCAGTGGCACGGTCTTGAAATCCATATTTGTTGCCTCCTCCTGTTTTAAATGTTCTTTAGCCACGGAAAATTGTTGTTAGTGTCTTTTATTTGCTTTTTTTTGGGCAAAAACTAGTTTAAGTATAGTTATTCAACTTAACAGTAATGATTTGATCTTTCTGCAGGAATCCTCAAGAGAGTTTAGCGGAGAAAACAAAAGACCAGTCTGAGTAAGTTCAAATGTGTATATTCTCAGTCAAGTATGATTGAGCAAAGCCTGTATTAGTCTTAATTTTAGTTAATGGAACAATTGTTCCAAAAATGTTAAATGGTTTTATCAGAGATATCATTTCCCTAGATTTAACCCAGATATTTATCTGTTAAAAATTTCTTTCCAGGTCTTCAGAGGCAACTGGATCTGGTGCATCCTTTAGACCAGGAACCTGGCAACCTCCAACTTGAGCTTTCATAACAACTTATTAGGTCTTTCTGAACTTGGATTACCCACACATTATTTTGAAAAGCCATGAATGATATTTCTTCCCCAAGAATTTTGATATAATTCACGTGTTCTCAAGTTTCTAGAAATTTTGATTCCTTGATAAACCTTTCTTCAAAGAATATAACCAATAAGATAACCTGATTATATAGACATTTGCAATTCGTCTGTTTATTGTACCTATTAACTCAGTTCTTTCCAAATAATCTCTTGGATTTGATGCATCATGTAAATAGGAAATATAGATAAAATAAAACAGCATATTTGTAATTAAAATATATAGAAAACGTTTAATCATACATCTATCTGAAAAGTGGGTTTCCATCAGAAAAAGTTGGAAGTGTGTTTGGACACATGTAAAATAGTGAAAGTTAAAATCACGTTAAACTTGGGAAATATAAGAAAAACTATTATTTGCAGCTTTTGTTGTGACCTGCTAATGCTAGAATATAATGAAGAACCAAACATGAATTGCATGTATATACCATTTCTATTCTTTGAGAGTTTACATAAATTTATTAATAACTTGTATGCATGACATAATAATACGCTTAATATAATAGTAATTTAATATTTTCACTTCGTAATAAAAAAATTAGTAAATTGTAATAAATTTTTAACAGCATCACGTCGCAAAGGTAACAATGTTATCAATAAAAAGATATTATCAATGAAGAAAATTTAGTTACGATTTCTTAGGTATTAGTTTTTTTATTTTTTAACCAAAATTTAAGTTCCATTGTCATACTTCGCAAAATTCGTCAATGTAAATTCTTAGTATAGAAATTACTTAAAAGTAAACTTTAACTCTGATTGAATAATAATACAAACAACTGTATTAGTGTTTGTTTGGTTGAACTGATTTGAGAAGATTTATTATTCATAAGGATAGATTTGAGGGGATAGGCTGTTTGGTTGATTTGATTTGAGAAGACGGATGAGGAGGGATTTGCAGATTACATTTTGGTTTCATGTGAAGAAATTTGAAGGGATGAAACTTATGAAATAGTCTTGGAAACATATATAACATTTAATGGTATCATATATATGTTAACAAGAGTATTTAATTTTGAATAATTACTTTTAATTAAATGTTATCTATTAATATTTTTTATTTTAAATTTAAGTACATCTTTTATTTGTTTTAGTCAATTTAAGTAGACTGTTTATATACTTTTTATTATAACTTATTAATATTTTTATAGAAATAAAATAAGAATTAAAAAAATTCGTATTTGATCTCTTAAAATATAGTAAAAAAAAATTTAACCTTTTAAGTAAGAGAATTAATAAAAAAGTAAATTTAAAAAACATTGCAAACTATTTTTATTTAGACTAAGAATTTTAAAAGTTTCAAATTAAGTAAAATATAAAAATAATTTATACTTACAAAAACAACAGTAAATTTCAATAAAAAAATAATTTAGATTGTAGAATTTTTTTTTTTACAGATTTCACTTAATTATAATTTAGACTAAATTGTATATTTTAATAGAATAATAAATTTGTGATTTTATTGCATTATTTAGGATTTATGTTTAATTTTAAATAATTGAGAAGATATGTTTTAAATAATTTTAGTAATGTTTTTTATATTAAAATCAATTTAATCAAATTCATTTTAATTTTTTACTATCTTATTTCATAAGGGTTAATTAGTAATTTTAGAAATATATCAATTAAAAAAATAAAAACAAATCTATAACATATGTCAAATCATTCTCAAACTTTCATAATCAATCTCCTCAAATCCCTTCAAATCTTACCATCTATCCATTAATCCAAACAACTCTTTCATCTCCACACAATCCACTCAAATCTCTTTAAATTCATCTCCTCAAATCCACTCCCCTAACCAAACAAAGTCTTAAAGTTTTGTTCATGGTCAATGAGAAAATTTAAGTACAATTTGTTAGAATTGATATCTTATTTTGATAATCCACAAATTTATGAAAAAATTTATTATCGTATCTATATTTGTCTGTTAATAGTTTTTAAATTCGATTTTGACATGCTCCAATGTTATTCACTACAATAAAATAGATTTGAGATTGAATTATACGGGTTTCCTTTTTTTTTTTTTTTTCATACATTCTGCGTAAAAAATATTTTGCGTAAAATTTTTCACTTAATTATATTTCTGATTCTATTATTTATTTATTTCAATCAATTTAGTCTTTGTTAATAGAAATTCAATTATATTTCTTAATATTAAAAAACACAACAAAATTTGGCTCTTTCTATCCAATTAATATTAAAATGATTAATAAATAAATACTAACCGTTTACAGTTACGCATATCGAGAATTTATAACATATGGAAGAATTACATTGGATTTTTAAAGATTGAGAAATTGGATAGAAACTTCAAAGAGTTATATTGTTACATTTTTTAAAATTAAGAAACTTGATTAAACATTTTATCAGTATACGAATCAAATAAATAAATAAATAAACAAACTATAAATTAACTAAACCTAAATTTGACAGCTCAAAACTAAAACTGGTTTTATTTTCTAGAAATTTCAAAACTGAAAAGTAAATTTTGATTAAAAGTAGCATTATAAAATATATTTTTATTTTTACAATAAATGCATTTACAATTAATAATTATAACTAGACAAAATTCAAACAAATATAAACATAGAAGAATAAAAAAAATCAAATTTAAATAATTATAAATTTACATCTATTGTAGTTTTAGTCTATACATAAATATTGTATATCGATATTATTGGTTGGAGAAACAACGAATTACCGTAAATTTCATTACGTAAAATAATTTTAAAGATATTATATGCGATGAGAATATGGGTATAAGAACCTAAGCAATTTTTAGGTGAGAGAGGTATCTTCGATATATATTGCATTTCTGTCCTCATTCCCATTTGCCTAAATTAGAATTAGAATAGCAATACATTTAAAAATAAAACTTGCTTTTATATTGCAGAAATGTATACATACATATATATATATATATATACACAAACATTACATTTTTCCTCATTTGAAAAGAAGAGACAAAAGAGTATTTAAAACTCTTAAAGTTTACCTCTTTCATAAATTAATATTTGAAATTTTAAATTCATCTTCATTAAGCCTTTTATTTGAATTAAGTACCTTTAATTTTATTTTTATTCCAAACGATCCTTCATCATAAACAGACTAATTTCAATCTCGTAATAAGTAGTTCTTATTACCCTTCTGTAAATAGTCTCTTTCTATGGTCTCCTCAATTAACACACTTCATCAAAGAATTTATCATAGATAATTGACGCACTAGAAATGCCAAAGACCAATTTTGCCAAATCAATGGCAAGCAACAGTGAAGAAACTGATTTAATCTAATCCGTCCAGAATCAAAATCCTATTATAAATCTTAAAATACATTGCTATGTATTTTCATCACAATCGGAAATTTCTACCACCTTCCAAAAACATAAAACAATAAGGCCTCCATTTAACTGATACTTAAATGCATTTCCATTATTAATCTTCAATCTCAACAAAAAAATGAGATCTCTTTTCATGTACAAAGAGCACAGCCTGGTGCCATCTCAATGACTAGGTGAAGAATACTAAGATAAATAGGAAGATGAACAAGGCCAACAAACCACATATCATCATGATCTGACCCTTGGTACTAGTCTTCTTCATAACCATTGCCACTTTTTTCTGCAAGCATAATAGAAGAGCAAAATGTGAACCTTTTCGAAAGTTGGTATGCATCACAATCAACACCACAATATTTTTCCTTTTTTATTAATTAGTAACAGCAATCTTAGAGGTAAAATTTGTCTTTCAAGTAATAAATTTCTCAAAGATAAAACCAAACTAAACGATTTGAAGGAGAAAAATGAAGAATAGATGCAGAAACTCACTTGGACAAAATCAAGACGAGTTGTTGTACTGTCCATCTCAGAACCAAGTTCCTCTAGAATCTTGTCCTGGAGCATTAAAATTGACATTGACAGTGTAGGAGTCAGAAATGTCAGATAAAAATAATTTATTTCAGAGCTAGAGGCAAAAAAAAAAATAGTTTTGTTCAAGCAAATTGAAGGAAACAGGTGAAAATAGGAAGCTACCTAGCCATCAATATTCTGAAGCAAAATAGATAGAATCAAGGAGAGTAAAAACATCTCAAAAAACCATTACCTGTGCAGTGAGTTCATCATGAATTGTAAGTCCAACACCTCCAATTCTTCGTACACTTTCACTAAGTTCGTCTAATTCCTCATCCTGTTTCCTATCGCCATAATAGAAATATAAATCAAAACTAAAATAGCAACCAGAGGCAGATACCATGGCATAAAGTTTTCTAAATTCTCGAGCAGTGTATCTCATACATTTTGCCTTTGTCAAGGTTACCTACGGACTTTATTCCTCTTTCTATTTTCTTTTTCATTCTAAGAGACAAGAAGAAAAGAAATCAACCACTGCAGTAATGACTTGAAAGGTCTGTTTAAAAGAATTTCTTGATAATACTTTAAGCAGAAAAAAATAAGAAAAGATGAAATAAACTTCTCTATAAATTAAACTTAGCGTATGCATAAAATTATCTCTTAGAGAAACTATTATGAGAAAACTTTTACTAATAAACTCATGCTTAAGTTCATTTTAACTTAAAAAGAAGCTCATTTTCGTTTATGAAAAATATTTTTCTTTCTTTCATTTCTTAGAAGTGCATATAGAGAAGTTTATCCAAATATATAAAAGTAATACCAAGAGTAATCCACCATCACTCAAAGAATTATAAACATGATAATGAGAAAATTTCTTCACAAACAAAAGTTTAAAAGCAGTAAATGAAACTTATTTTAGTTTACGAAAATTCAATTTTTCTTTCTTTTCCTAGAAATGCATCTAGAGAAGTTTACCCATATATATATATATATATAAGTAAATACTAAGCGTAGATCCAAACCTCACTCAAATAATTATAAGAAAATGGTAATGAGAATTTTCTTCACAAACAAAAAATTACAAGCAGTAAATGAAACGATGAGTAGAAAATTTCCCTGCAATCACACACAGAATAATCACTTTTTTTCATCACAGTTTATTCAACAAATAGGTCAGGGTGACAAAGTGAATACAAACAGCCAGGTCGATCCAACATTTTTGGTGGGTGGGTTAGATAGTTGAACCCACCAAGCTGGTCCAACCCAACCCAGTGAGTCAGAGCAGGTCAACCTGCAGACTGTTTTTTTCCAATTTAAATGCATCACCATTTACCAAGAATTATTCTTATTGCATCCAATATTTTTTATAATTTTATAAGAAAAAAATATAAATCTATGAAGCTAGCGTGGTGTTTGAGTTGTATTGTATCTTAGCAATTCTAAAAAAAAGCAATGCAATAATCTATTGAATTACTCATTTGGTATTGACAATTATTCAACAAGTATTAGATGATAACAAAAAGTATATTTAAATTCTGAAATTTAATTGAGTCTTCTTTCTTAATTTGGGTGGGTTGCCAACCAACCATGTTCACCTGCTCACCTGCCTTTTACTCCTTGATTGGCCAACCCATTTCTGACCTGTTAATAAACAGAGTGGGTTGCACCCTTCAACCCATCTTTTGCTATCGAGCTAACCTGCCCCACTTTGAGGGGTTGATGGCAGGGCTAGCTGGATTGACTCACTTTGCCACCTCTACAATTAGGTGTATCTCAAAAAATATGTCGGTACAAGTTTCATGCACATAGAAAGCATTTCACTCGTGTCTTAGAAAGCTAGTGCAAGACTGACAATATGCAGAATAATGGCTATAGTTATAGTTTAATCCGACAAAAATATACAAAAGTCAACTTTAAAAAAGTAGAGCTATGCCATAGTAGAACAAAAGATATCCAAAATCCAGTTCAATTAGCATGAGAGATAAGAGGAGAGAAGTACTTTATAAGAAGCATTTGTCTATCTGATTCTGATTGTATGAAATCATCATTATCTCGGGCAGCATACTGGTTGTAGGGATCATTTTGATGAGAACTTGGTAGCCTCATGAGTTCTTGGCGCATCCCATTTACACTGCCGTGGCTTGTGGTACTTGAACCCTTTCCAGCCTCCAACGCTTTCTTCATTGTTACAACCTAATAATGCAACGTAACAAGGAATATTTTGTGCAAGATGTTTATAAGAAAATAAAGATAATAAACAGCATTTGAACATTAAAAAGAAAAAACTAGTGTCTTCCTAGCTACTAAATCTTGCATACATTTTAGATACCTGAGATCGAGCACTGCTTGTCCATGTCTTTCGGCTTTCAAGCTCAACTTCATCAATTCCATACCAAGAAGGATCTCTAGACGCTACAGCAATTGCTTTATCCAATTCATCCACCTTTCTATCAAAAAATCAGACTTCAGCATTTGTATATAGGTTTGGTTTCAGAAGAAAAGACCATGGACAACATTTCCAAAAATGTATTAAAATCAAATATATTAATTTATAAATTTCTAATTATATTCCAAAAAAAGATATTTAGAACAAACTTATAAACATTTCCAAGGGCATTCAAATAACCAGGTTTTTTTTCGTCCTTTCAAAGTACCCCAAACTCAACGTACTCAAAAGGATAAGGATTGAAGTGTTTCCGAGAATTAAATGAAATCCTCATATCCTACCCTCCAAGAAATCACGATAATATTGGACACCAAAAGCCACCAACAAGCATGTCTAATCTACTAGATCTGAATTCATGCAACTTATGACAAGAACACGTTAAAAGAATGAAAAAGCTCATCAATGATCTAACAATAAGTCATTCTGTCATTGATTCTGCAGATGCATGCAATAGGTCTACCTGCCACTCTATGCTTTCGCATCCAGCACGAACCTCCTTCGTAAGACGTCCCTGTTCTGCAGCATTGGAAGTGTTTTTCCATTGATGAAAAGTAGATTGCAGCTTATCAATCTTCACAGAAATTAACAAAGAATCAGATAATCAACTAAACATAAATAAACTGATCCATCGAAAAACAAATCAAAACACCAACAACTCATCAGTTCACATTTCTATTTAGCATAATATCCTGTTTCAATCACAGATCCCATTTCAATTTCCACTTAAAACCCCAAATTCACACGCAACAATTCTCTTTTCCACTGTTTTCAGCGTCCAATCAGTTATACACCCACAAGAAATCGTACGGTCCACACACAACAAAGCCACAGATCGCAACTGGGTTCCTTCAAAAATCCCAAATTTACGTAGGAAAAAGCCTAATTAGATTAGTAATAACCTAAAAGACAAAATAGCCTTCATCCACTCAAATACGCAACATGAATCATTGAAGGAAAAATGAAAATCTAATCCGAAATGTTAAGAAAATAAAATAATTGTAGAAAAAAATTACCGAATCTTGAATCTCAGACTTGACAACGTAAAAGGGATCCTGAGCAGAGGGCATGTTAAAGAGAGAGGAATGAATGATTCAGAGAACACTCCACGATCAACACAAACACTGCTTTCAATTTGCTTCCTTTTACCTTTGAATCTTCAACTTATCACTTCTTCGTGCACAAAACATGCATAAATTTTATAAAAGCACACAAAATATCAAAAATATATCATAATTACAGTTTAAAAACTAGAGTATTTTTTATTTAAAGAAATTAAATATATTCATGAAAGTAGTTTTTAAAATTTATTATTACAACTTATTAAAATAATTAAAGTTTTGATGTGTTTTTAACTATATTTTGACTTATGTATAGAGAGAGAATTATTGTTCTTGTAATTCACTTGTTATATATTTTAAATACTTTTTCTTTTATTGCTTTGGTTTTATAAAACTTTGTTTTACTATTTTAGTTGTTAATAATACTATATTTTACTTCTTATAAATTTTTACACCTTTGATATATTTTCTTTATTAAAAAATTGATTTAATTCTGCTTTTGTCTCTAAATTTAAAAGTAATTTTGGTTTTAGTTTTCCAAATATAAAAATATTATTTTAATATCTAAACACTAAATTTAAGAGACCAAAATAAACTCCGGAATTTAGAGTTTAAATTTTAAAATTTTGAATTCAAAGTTGTATTTAGACCATTAACTTTACTATTTAGGATCGAAAATCATATTTGTTTACAAAGTAAAATAACTTTTTTAAATTCAAATGGGTAAGGTCGAAATTATTTTTAAATTTAAAAAGAAAATAAAAATATTTATTTAGATTTTATTATTTTAGAAACTGATATTAGTTTTAATTATTATTAGTAAATATCAGAAAGCACGACAATGTCGTTGATGTACTGTGCGACCATCAGAAAATATGGCAACAACATCATCAAAAAGTATGGCGACAATATCAGTTGGTAGTACTACGCAGTCATCATAAAAGCATGGCCAATAATATCAGTTGGTGCACTACACAGCCATTGAAAAGCATGACCGACAATATCAATTGGTACACTACGCAACTATCAAAAAGCATGGTCGACAACATCAGTTGGTATACTATGCGATCAGTAGAAAGCATGGCCGACAACATCAGGTAGTTTACTATGCAGCCATAAAAAAGCATGGCTGACTGACAACATTCACTTATTGAAATTCTTTGTAATCTAAAGACTACTCGAGCTTGGAAGACTAGTGTACTGTACGGTCGGTCACCAAGGGGTATGCCCGACAACATTCACTATACGGCCACCAAAAAGTAGGACCGACAACACCACTCATCAAACTCGTCATAGTTCAATAACTACTCAAGCTTGGGAGACTATAAGACCACTAATGAGCATGACTGACAACATGTATTCACAAAGCCCATTGCAGAGAGAACCCAGGCCGACAAGTACCCAGGTCGACAGAGGTACCCAGCCAGCACCAACAAACCAACATCCCCACTTTCCTTGTATGAGGAACGAGCATCTCAATTTGACAAAGAAACAAATCTCAATAAACGACGCTCCCTTCATCTAACAAAGAAAAGACCACACATCTTCCTTCAGACACCTAGAGAGCACGTCTTCCCTCTAACACATAGTGCATAACAACTATCATATATATGACAAAACAGGCTATAAGTCTTCCTGATAACATAAAACAAATGAAGAGTCACCCGAAAAAAGGGTATAAATAGTGAACAATGAGTAATTAGAGGACTTTTGGGAGAGATGAATTCTAAGACACCTTAGGAAAACTTTTGATAACCAAACACTAACGAGAGCATCAGCTACCTTTGGCAAGTATCTTCTTATCGCCCCAAATACTAGAAATTAGAGATTCGTAGAGAAACCAACATAGTTAACACATTGAAATTTTCTCCACTTCAAGATCAACAATATTAGAAAGTAAACTTCACGATTATTTTTTCTGACTTTATTCTCAACTTTTTATAGTACTTTTCTATAAATATTAAAGATAATAAATAAGTAAAACAATAAAATTTAATTTATTATAAAGTAACAATAATTGATTCCAACCGTAAAGATGTAAGGTTTTCTCCTAAAGATGAAAATTGGATACAATGAATCAAATATGGGAAGACTGGTTAGTAGAAGATATTACAGAAGAACCCAAAGTTTATAATACTTGGATTTTGAGAATTTCTGTGAAGTTGGTTACATTCTGGATGAGAGGTTGTCTTGAAGGATTCTGGAATTTAAGTTATAGACTTTGCTATACATGTTTTAGAATATCACTCATACCCTTAGTAATGAAACTTCTTGCTTGCCAATAAAAAGATTATTATAATTTTTTATTTTTTTATCATAACGTGAAAGTATTTTTTTATTTAACTATTTTTTGTTGATGTTTATGGAAGGTGGTAGAAAGTTTTGATTGTGATGAAAATAGGTAGCAAAGCATTTTAAGATATTATAATAGGATTTTCTGTTTCAATTATCTGTGATAAAGTCTTTGGTGAAGTGTGTCAATGAACAAGAACATAAAAAGACACTATTTACAGAAGAGTTTTAAGAATTATGAAATTGAAATGAGTTTTAGAGTAAATTTAAAATAAAAGTATTTAAGATTAATCTTTTTTGAGAAATTTTTGAAATATTTAACTATTTGAAAATAGAAATCTTAATTTATTTGTAAATATATTGATGTCACATTAAATAAGTATTTTTTTTTATTTTCACAAAATCTTAAGTTAAAGTTTAATTGCAAATACTAAATGTTGAGGATATAAATATTGCTTAATTTGAAGTGGGTGCACGTTTAAATTATAATTTTTATATTTATATTTAATGTTTTTAAAAAGTATGTACACATAGATAAAATTATTAAATTTTTAGAATATTTAATAACACATTAAATGTAATTATATTAAAAATTATTAAATTGCATATATTGTCTTTTAAATTATAAGAGTTAAATAATAAGAAAAAGATAAATTATAAAGATTAATAATAAGAAATGGTTTTGATAATTTTAAAAATAAGTTGATTTAGTTACAAGGCAAAAAATTTACCAAAAGAATAATTTTTAAAGATATAAATTTAAAAGTCTTTTAAAACAGATAAAGATTTGTATTTTATAGGTTTTTTGTGTACTTGGACATATTTTAATAACTATTAAAAATAATTGTTTAAAGTTTGAATTTCATATTATGTGAGAAAGCAAATTATATTTAAAAAATATTAACTTTAATTTTTATATTATTCATTTTTCATTTTTAACCATCTTTTCTTACTATATCTAGTTTATTACGATTTTTTGTTTAAAAAATTAAATATGTATAAAAATTAAATTTACAAAAAAAAATATTTTACTTTTATTTATTAAATTAATATTTAAAAATAATATATGTTTATTAATAATAAAAATATTTTTTTTCACTATCGTCTAATAAAAATTTGTTGTTTGAAAAATTTGTCTTAAGAAAAATTGTTTTCATTTTTTTTTTATAATTGAATGATATTATAAACATTTTTTTACTATCAATGTTAAACTAATATTGTTAACCAAAAAGTAACATTAATCACGTATACATAGATATTCATATAATATTTTAGATAATTATACTTGTAATAAAATAAATTGATTAAGTATACTTAATAATTTATTTCAAAGGTATATATTATATTAGTGATCAGAATTACAGACATAGTTTTCAATATTATGATAAATATTGCATACAAATATAATTGGTGCAACTATAATTAGATTCAGCAAGACACTAAAAACAAGTTGACACTGTGATAAAAGAAATTGTCAGAAAAGAAAGTAGGCGATACGACAAAAAAAAGTTGGACCATTTTTAAAATCTTGGCTGAGTTAAACTTTTTTTAACATATTAAATATGTTTTTAGTCACTATTTTGTCATAATTATTTTATATCTTTTAAAAAATATACATACATAATTTAGTAATATACTGTTGTATACATCTTTATAGTTTTTTTTTTAAAAAAGTAAACTAATTAGAAATCATAATAAATGAGAAGTCATGAAAAAAATGTTAAAAGGAAAAACATAAATAA
>Ga0209700_104311_pt1 | contig 25859 bp, 14 predicted proteins | sample SiratroredBW_FD_187528 | JGI IMG/M metagenome (GOLD analysis project Ga0209700, IMG submission 187528) | Root nodule microbial communities of legume samples collected from California, USA - Siratro red BW (SPAdes) (version 2) | ecosystem: Host-associated > Plants > Roots > Nodule | place: USA...
TGAATCTAAGTCTTGGGTATTGGATTAGATGTTAGTCTCTGGTAGGGGCATACTTAATGGGTTTTCAGGAAGACGATAGGTCAATGTGTGGCCTATATGTGTGATATGGTCTATGTGTGGCCGATATGTATTGATGTGGTCTATGTGAGACCTTTATGTATGACGTTTGACATGAGTACTTGAAATGAAAACGGAAAACTTGTATTGAAACTTGATATGCTAGACTTTAAAGAAATTCTTATGACTGATATTATGTTCTATTTGTATATATTTAGTATTGAAACTTATATGTTAATCTTTTAAGAAATTCTTATGAATAACTAATATGGTTTGCTCTTTTTGCGTGTATTGATTATATTATAAAATTTTATTTTCACTAGCTTACCCTTGCTTTTCTTGTTGTTTTGTAAACTACGATAATTGTACTATGTACATGAGCAGATATAAATGCAGATACAGGAGTATGTGGAAGAGTGTAGACTTTATTTTGAAAATTTGATTCTTTTTGTTGGATTCACTGTATGTTAAACAATATACATTTTTGGGATGTTACACAATACACTTATTAAAAAAAATAAAATTGATCTCCCAACATAAAGGTGGGATGTGAGACATAAGCTACCGTAGAATGTGAAATGTGATCATGCCTAATTTATTATAGAATGCCAAAGAAGATAGCTGGAGTTTGTGAAGTGTGTGAACATGGATCGTGGATGTTAGAAGAATGTTAATTGGGTCCGAACATAATTGTACCATATCCACATTTGTGGTGGATGTTAGAAGAATGTTAATTGGGTCCGAACATAATTGTACCATATCCACATTTGTGGTTTAACCCCTCCCACCTATCTTATCCACAATCACAAATTCTATATATGGTATATAAAACTCACTGTTAAAATTAGAAAAAACGAAACAGAATAAGACAAGTAATATGAAAAGTAGACCAATTTATCAAATATTCTTACAATTAAATAAAAAAGAAAATCAGAAACTTAGCATTACTAAAAATAATAGATAATCAATACAAGATGACATAATTGCAGTTCGATTGCAGTGGTTTAACGAGAAAATGATAATCATATAAAAAAGAAGATAAAAGATTATATAGTCTTATCTCAATTGCACTGGTTTAGATTTGAGGATATAAAATAAAAAGAATTAAAGTGATGCTATGGAAAATTAAATATCAATACATAAGATGTTATCAATAATTTTTTTCTGTATTTAAATTTTTACCTTTTTGTCAAGCAATTAATTATTGAAATTTTATTTCAAATAAATAGAAAAAGATAAATTGATCTTATAATTTCAAGACTGATCCTAAATGGAATAAAAACCATGTTTTTTTTTTCTTGGAAACGAATATGCGGTTTCGTTGTCTTATATAGAATTATGAAAAAGAAAATTAAAATGATAAAAAATGAATAGAATTGCAAGTTTACTAATGGGTGAAAATAATAAAAAAATAGAAAAACTGTTATAATTAATTATAATATAGACATAATCATTATTTGTTAAAAATTGATTTAAATTTTGTTCTGTGAACAGAAAATGTTGAGCGCACCTTTTTTATTCACACTTTTGATGCATTTTAAACACTTTATTTTTCTCCTCAATTTTATCTAATCAAACACACTACACTTCATATCTCGTTTTCAAACTGTTGACCATCTTTTCTTTTTCATTTTCCACACTTAATCACAAGCAACATATTAAAGTTAATTGTTAGAAACTACTTTTAATAAATAAATATTATTAAGAGATAAAGTTTAAAGTTAAAGAAGAATGATACGTTTATTTTAAGATAACAAGATTATAATTAAAACAATTTTATTATTTATTTCTCTAGAAATGATTGTTTCACTAAAATTTGAATTTTATAACTTTTTTTCTATTTTGTCTTTTAACTTTTCACTGTTATTTGTTCTTTTCTCTTTCTCAAGTCTCATACTAGGAGGTTGTTAAGAGTAGATGTTAGGACTTTATTTGGCAAGTGTACCGAGTTACAAGTAATATAGACTTATAAAGTAAGGATGTCGATCTCACAGAGAACAATTTTGTTTTAGAATTTAGCGTCACTACTCACTAAGCAAATAAAAGTTTCAAGATGATTTGATAATAATTTGAGTCAAGAAACATAAAAAAATAATTAAAGATAAGTAACAATTATAAAAAGAAGTTTGCAAGATCTAGAAGGACTTTGAGATTGAACTTCATCTATCTCCCTCATTCATATTTTGGATTTAATAATAAAATACAATATTCGTAAACTACTCACAATTGATGCACATATAAAAATCATTCACACCGATTCCTCTAATATGAAATTCATAAGGAAATTACCTAAACACTGATCCCTTAGCTATTTAGTAAATTACCCAACATTAAGAACGAATGTTATACGCAATCAAAACATCGAAACCTATCCCTAGTATTCCAATATATTGGGTATTTTCATCTAGGTCGGAAACTTAAAAGTACTTCCCAGTTAAATTCAAGAATCAAAATCAAGACTCTATTTATCAGATAAAATCTAGCATTAAGCACAAGATGAAAATACCAATTGAGTAGAAACTGCATATTATATATAAAAATCACCAAAATACGAATGAGTTCAAAAGATTATATTCAATTCCAAAGATGAAGAATTAGCTACCCATGGTATCCATTACAATCCAATGAAAGGAAGATTGCAAGAGAAGAAGAAATCTTGATTCTAGCCGTCCGCTCCGTCCTCTAGGTCTTGCTTCCGTCCTCTAAGTCTTCATTCCGTCCAAAACCCTAAAAATCCCCTTTTAAACTTGGTTTTGGGACTAGGTTAAGTGACTTTTCTTTTGGGCCTTTCTCTATTTTAAACTTTTCATTTCTTTTCTTCATGAATCTTCTAATCTATCATTTTCTTCATTATTTTTATAGCTGAAATTTTACAATAATTGAGATTAAATGATTTCCTTTAACTCATGACTCAAAACATAAATTTAAATCCAAAAACTCTAAAATTGGGAGTAATTACTATTCTAAATAACACTTAAACCTATAAGTACTCACTCAATATTTTTTATGTATAAAAACATTCAAAATTGGTACTTATCAGTAGACTTAAATGAACACAACTTTAATTAAGGTAGTGTTTAATGTTCTTTTTGAATTTTAAGATCTTTTATTTTTTTTTATTTTCATGCGATCTAAAAATTCACGAGATGTATAATCACTTGAAAAAAAAAGATGAATATATGCTTGTCTAAGTGTTTAATGATGTTTTTGTTTGTTAGGTTTCACTTCCTTAAAACAACTTAGGAGATCTTTGAGCATTTCTGGCTCATTCTCTCTTCAAGAAGTAAAGTTTTCTTGCAAAACATTAAGTAAATGGTGATGTTGTATAGTCGAGAATTTGCTTAGATTTAGAGTTTGAAAAGAATTTTTCTTGCATGTGAAATTATGATTTTATTTGTAAAATTTGAAACTTGATGTTTGAGTTATGATTTGGTTGACTGCATACGTGCTAATTAAAATGTTAAAACCTTTTTATTTGAATTATAAGTAAATTATAAGGTTGATTTGAGGATGAATTGTTGAATTTTACATTTTTCTTTTCTGCATAATTTTCTTACGTGATTAGGGATAATGAACATAAGAATCCATTTGAATGAACTTCATCCAGCGAATTAAATTTCCACTATCAAATTAAATTTCGCTTATCGAAATAAGGCTCAAAGTGAAATTTAAAGTTAGATTATTTAAATAGTTGTTTTAAACAATATTTTAAATTATTTTAATATTCATATAGGTGTTTATAAATGTTATGTTTTGTGGGATTTTATAATAGAAGTGATTGCGTGTGATGAATTACTTATGGTATGAGTAAAAACCTAGTAGAAATTAGAGATGCACTGCTGAGTTGATGATATATTGTAGAAGTATTAAATTAGTAGACTTAGTGAGATATTTGGATTTTACTATTAACCTAGTTATATTTGTAATTATATTGAAAATTGTGTTAATTGATCTATAAGAGATTATCGACATATGATCTACTATAGTGATATGATTTCCACACATATACCAAAGACATATGATATATGTTAGTCCCTAAATTTAAACTTAACATTATCTTCTAAAAGTCATCTAGTAATATATATATATATATATATATATATATATATATATATATATATATATATATATATATATATATATATATATTGGTTCCTATTAAAAGAGAGTTGCAAGATTATTTGTATTTTAAAATTTAAACTTATAATAGATAATAATATGTTCATTTAAAGTCAGAACTATAACGGGGCATTTACAATAATTCTTAGAAATCTCTTAATTAAATCATCTTTTGTACTTCTAAAAAAAAGTGCACATCTTTGATAGTTTTTTTTTTTCTGCTCTTAACTCTAACATTAGTTCAAAAAGTTTAATTGACTATGTTATACAGCTACAGTTGTAAGAGAATCATTATGAATTCTTGACTCTGACAACTTTAAAATTTGAACGAATTATACGACAATGTTTTAATTGTCCTTATATTTATCCTACAACAATAATTCTATGAAATTATCTCTAATACAATCAATTTCTATCTTCAAATGTTCCTTTTCCTTTGTTTGTCCCTCCTACATTTAGTTATATGAAAAATTTTACCTTGTTTTTTATTGTAGAGCACATATGACTAACTTTGTTTGCTTCAACATACACCTTTACTGCTTCAACGTCTACGTTTTGTGCTTCTTTAGCAGCTACGTTCACTCTGCTTTAGTGTTTACATTTTTCACATCCACAAATTTATGTCTATTGATGATTTTCACTTTATGTCAGAGCATAGACTTCCCTTGAATAGTATGTGTCAACATATGTTACTTATGCTGTGAATTAAGTTTTAGTAGAAACTTAAAAATGTGAAAATCCAAGTTTCACTTAGTTGAGAATTCAAAGTCGTGATTTGTTAATATGAAAACCCAAATTGAGAATGGATTGATGATCTTCATTAATATGATTTGGTCCATGTGCTTTTACTTGGTGTGATGTCACATTTATTTAGATATAAATATATTGGTTCATTTGAGTTAATTGAGTGAGATTATAATTAAAAATATGTATGTATAAAAATTATAAAAAAAATTATGCCCATGGATATCCGTGTAAAATTCATAATGGACACCAAAAAAGTACCATGATACCCATAGCTATATGCAAGAATATTTTATTTACATGATTGTTAACGGGGGCAAACATGAAAGAGAGGAATACACGTTACTAGGTGATAATGATTTTATTTGGATATTGTTTTAGAATTAAGTGACCAGAGTATAGATTATTATTTGAATTAACAATATTTTTCTTATTTAAAATTATATTTTTTAAGAGATTAACTTTATTTAATTTTTTCAAGTATGTTTCGTATGAAAGATCAATAATATATGTCATTATTTGTATGTGTTAAAATATTGCTAGTATAATTTTTGTATCTTAAAAAGCTTTGTAAAAAATATTATTTGTATTCGTTAGCAAATTAGAAGAGATTCTTTAATTTTGTAATTATGGAAAGATGTCATTTCTTTCTATTGAATAAAAAATCGTGATTTGTTTATCACATCTCAAATGATTTGTATTAGTTAAAAGTAGATTTTGTTAAAGAATATTTTTTAAGGTTGGTCAGAAATGATTATATTATGATATAATACTCCGATTTTGTATTTAAGAGTAACTAAGTCTTCAAAGAATATTAGAAGGGATTAGTCATAAGTGGGTGTTATTCAAAAGAATACTCTATGTGATTAGCCAAAAATGACTATGATTCGAAAAATACTTAACAAGGTTAGCCGGAAGTGATTACGATTTGAAAAAAAAATACTCGATACGATTAGTTGAAAATAGTTACAATCCAAAAGAATACTCAATGAATACGTTTCAAAATAATACTTATACCAGTTAGCCAGGAGTGACTAGGAGCCAATTGAATCCTCGTTGTAAATTGCAACACTAATAATTATAGTTGGTCAAAAATCGAATGTACTTAACATTAACAAATAAACCAATATAAATATATATTGATTAATATCTTATTTTCTTTATCTTTCTATTAGTAATTAATTTAAAAAGAGAGTCTTGTAAAAATAAATTTCTTAAGAAACACTTTAAACAAAATGAATATGTTAAATTTGAATTTATGTCTAACACCTTCTATCAAATGTAATCTTGGTCAAAAAGTCTTTAACAAAGCATTTCATATAAAATTATCGTCAAAGTGGTTATCATAAGACAATATTTATGAAAAGTTTTAAGAAATTTTTAAAGTCCGATTCAAATGATTCTAAATTTTTTGAATTGAATGAATATATTATGATTTTGATAGACTTGTGAGTAAATATGTATATATGTAAATTGAATGAATATATTATGATTTTGATAGACTTGTGAGTAAATATGTATATATGTATGTGCATGCACTTAGCTTATATGTGTGTGAATTATGATTTATTTATAAATATTTATGTTTATTATGTTTTACTTTAAATTTATCGTTAGGGAAAAATAAAATTTACAATTTGAAAAAATACTTTTTGTGATTAAAAAAATTTATATTATAAAGTATTGTGTTGAAATAAAATTATGGGAAAATTATTTTTGGATATATTTAGATTTCAATAATTCTAAATAATGTATTTTAAAATATTTTTCATATTAATAACATTTGATTTAGATTTCCATATTTATTTTTAGATTTTTTATTTAAAAATATTTTATTTGAAAGAAAAAAAATATAATAATTAAAATACAAGTAGAAACAATGGAATGTTAGAAAAACACAAAGTAATAGAACTTAATGTATTGAAATGAGTTCAATTTGATTTCCACAATTCCAGCCAATTTCCTCCTCCTAATTCTCAATTTGAAACATTGTTGACCTTCTCTGTTTTACCAAATGATATGCAAGTGGAGCAAGATGAGAATCGTAGACCTCATAGTATGTTATGATTGTAATTGTCCAATTTTTAAACTCATTTTCTTGATGAACTAGTTGACAATATTACTAACTTCCGAGCAATACTGTTGATCCATGGAATCAACCAACATCCTTTTTCCAAAGTTGCTTTTTTACCAAATTTGTGGTCTTCGTTGCTGTTACAGCATGTTGCAGTAATACTTTTTGAATGTTGGGAAACACTTTATCTGCAATTGCGGATCAAACTCAATTCTTTACTAGAACCCTCTGGTGGCTTCCCATCTCCGTTAACCCTGTAATCAAGATATTACATTCTTTTCTAACATGATATGTGTTCTTGTAATTTGCAGAATGTCTTCCTTTTAACTTTGGTGGCGACTATAACTTGGTGGAAAAGACATCCTACCTAACAAATAATACATGTACTAGTTTATTTTAAATTGATTTGATCTTTATAGATATACAATCAGTAGTTCGATAACGAATAATAAGATGTATTTATCAAATAATAGATTTTAATATTATATTAAGAAATAAGTTTAAATTAATTAATTTTTAAATAATTATTTATCAAGTGAGAATTATTTTTATTTATATAGTCTAAATTAACTTTATTGCTAATGGATATAAATTTTTTAACTATATGAAATAGATTTTAAATATCTTAAAACTGTCGTTCATACTAAATACTAAGATCTTAAAACTGTACTTAAAAACCTAAAAGTAAATTAAAATGTTGTTATTCTTTCAAGTTTCTGGAACTTGTCACACATATTTTCTTGAACTTTTTCATTATATCTATTAATTAATGATTCAACAATTCTTACTTTGAGAATTTCTGGACTTCGGTTAAACGCTCTTTTTGCCTGAAACATCCTGGTTTAAAGCATATTTTTTAAATTCATAAATTATAATTAATCTCACTATAAGTGTTTTCTAGTTAAGACTATTCAGTTTCTGAAAATTAAACTAAAAGAGAAATTTAAATTTTGTAAATATATATATTTTTAATTCACGTCGATCAAGTTTAGTATCGTCGCTTCAGTTAAATTTTATTTGAAATTTTAAAATCGAAGCAGGTACTGAGATTTGATGTTTCAAAATTTAATCAAACTAAAAGTTGCAAGTTTTCGATTGGTATTTATTACAAAATTCAGATTTATAATTCATATTATACTTTTAGCCATTTATTTGGTCACTTAAATTTTTTTTATGTTTTAATTTCTATATTTATTTTTTTATAAATTTAAAATTATATTTAATTATTATAGATATTTTTCATTCGTTTTAGTTTTTATTCTTCAAATTTGTAAGAACTAAAACAAATTAAAAGAAATGTATATCCATCAACTAAATCAAATTAAAAAGGTCATATGTAAAAATTAAAATTAATAGTTTCAGATTAAAACCTAAAAAATAGGTAAGTATAAGAAAATAATTAACTATTTATTATATGGTTTCTCAGCCAACAAAAATGCAAAGCAAACCGAGAGTTATTTTATAAAATAAATCCTTATTTAAAAAAAAAAAGAAAAATTATTCAACGTAAGAAATTTTATAACATACTATTAACTAGGAAAATATAAAAGGAATTAATATTTTTTTATTCTTTTAAGAAATAAGGAAATATAGCTTGAATCTTATGAAAAATTATATTACTTTTTATAAGACTCATACTTTTTTATTATTTTATTTCACCTAAAATTTATTTATTTATTAATTTATCTCTTAATTAACTGTATTGAATGTACTCGTAAATTTATCAATTCTTACAAAAGTCAATATAAAAGTCAATTATCACTAAATTTATCAAAGCTTACCAAAGTACTACAAAAACTCAAAAATATACTTAAAATATTGGTTTTGTAGTTAATATATTATAAAATATAAAAAAAAGAATAAAAAAATAAATATTACTTTTATCCATTATTTAATATGTACTATAATAAAAAAATAAACATGAATAAATTATGATGGTAACAATAACAATAATAATTACTATTACTGTTATTATAATAAAAATAATAAATTAAATATTATAATATAATAATAAGAAGAAGAAAAATAAAAATAATAATAATAAAAATAATAATAATAAAAAATAATAAAATTGATGGTGATAATAGTAGTAATCATGAAAGAAATGATGACATAAATTTTGTAAATAGGATTGAAAGTGATCACTATTATAACAACTATCATGTGGTAGTAAATTTTGTAAATAGGATTGAAAGTGATCACTATTATAACAACTATCATGTGGTAGTGTTTTTAATGATTGTAGTGGTTGTTATGAAAAAAAATTAACTATAATGGAGAGACAATTCATATGAAAGTGTTTATAACAACAAATGTGATAGAAGTGATAATAAAGATAATAAGACTTTAAGAAACACATTATACTAATATGATAAAAGGATAATGAAATAATTTTCTGGATGGTGCATTAATGTAGGGATGATAACATATACTTACAAACACATATAATTATATTATGTTTAACCCTAAGTTTTTTTTCAAGTTTAACAACTTTGTCTTCTTTCATATGACAAGTGTAAATGTAGAGGCAGCTTCATGCAACATTGAATGTCAATATCCTCTTCAGATAATATTTTCATAGCTGACAATACTCATAAGTTAGGTTGCATAATTTTTTTATTTCAAAATGAGGTAAAAGTAAAAATCATACTAGGTATATAGTTGGACCAAAATTGACATAAGTTTATGTTTGGGTAGTCATTGAGACAAAATAAATCTAGTTCGATACCTAGTGATCTTGATGTAAGTTTGAACTTTGCACATCTAGGTAAACAAAAAATAAAGACATTTTCTGCAACATAGTGATAAGTTTCAAGAATTTTTTTAGATACAATGTAAGCTTAAAGTCTATATACATTTATAATATGATGGATATATCACTTATACAAAGTGAAAATTTACAAAGTGTTATATCGTCTATCACACAAACCACCTAAGTCTTACATCTCCTCATAAAACACCATCTTTTATATGAAACTTTTCATGTCTTTAACTTTATTGTGTTAAATACTTAATCAAAATTATAAGATTGTTATACTTTATTGTAGCATCCTACATAATTAACCATCTAAATATTTGATTCATAGAACAATAAATTGGTGCGTGTTTAGAATCATTATTTGGTAGATATTTTTATGGTTCTTTTTTTAACTAACTCAATATAACTTTTTAAAATTGTTCCTATACTTTATTTATTCATTTGTACCTATATTTTTGTTTTCATTATTATAATTTGCATATTTTCAGTAATTATTCTTTTATTATTATAAATGTTTTCATTTTTTAGTATTCATCTACACTTGTTTGCAATATATTATAAATGTATTTAGTAAACTCTTTTAAAGCGAATGAATGAGTAAACCACTACATTGGTTAGCTTAATTGTGGTTAAATCATGATGAAACAATAGTAATTAAACTTATATTTTAAAGACTTTTAGTTTTTTTATATATAAAAAAAAATCTTCGGTTTTATTCATTTAAAAAGTTAAAATTTTATTTTTTATTCGTACTATCATGTGATAGTCGATAAAGTTCAAGTAGCTTGTGTTTATGGTACAAGGTATGTTTTTCCAAAAAGTTTGAAATTTCTAAAATAATTTATATTTATTTACTTTAAAATAAAATGTTTGGAGAAAAAGTAGTGACTTTTAAATGTTCGAAGTACTAAAATCAAGAAAATAATTTATATAATCAAAACTAAAATTCACTCATTTTAAATTACACTAAATTTTAAAAAATTTTAAGAATGAAATAAAAAATAATAGAAATCATAATTCAAAAAATCAATTTATATAATAAAAACAAGCTTAAATCCACTCATCAAAAACATAGATTATATGCTTTGAATAAATTTACCATACTTCCTAAACACGGCCATATTCAGTCTTCCGAACATGTCCAGGGCCACTAGTTTGACAGTGAATAAGACAGGCACAGGCATATTTTGTTTTCGTGTGGTGTGAGTGGATTTTCGAGCCAAAGGTAGGTCCCGTGAGCATTATTTAATCCATTATAATTTTGATAGGAATTTTCATGTTAATTGGATATATAAGTATGTGTATATAATTATTTTTATTTTTATTTTAAATTACTAAAATATTTATAATTTATTAAGTATTATTAAAACTTTTGTTTAATATTTTATTTGATTCTTATTTCATTTTATTTGGATAACTTTTTTCGTGGTATAAATTTTTGTTGTCTCTTATAAAATTAATTAATTTAGATTATTAAGATATTTTTTTTCTTATCAAGAACTTAACTATATATTTTTTTGTCTTTTGTGAGGTTTTATTTAATCGATGTATTACATTTTAAAGAATAAAACCCTTAATCTCATTTAATAGAATTATTTTTAAAATATTTTATTTTTATTTATCATTTATTTATTTTTAAAGTGAAAATTTTTTACTTTCAATTTTGAGTATTTAATTATGTAAACCTTTAATTTATTAGACAATCTACAAAACTTATCTTTGTTTTTTTTTTTTTTTTTTTTACTTTAACCTTTAATTCTGTTTTATATAAAGAATCTTTCTTTTATATACAAGTTTTTCATTTCCTCTCTCACATTTATATTTACTAAATTTTTTCATATCTTTAAAGTATTTTTCTCTCTCGTTACAACCTTTAATATATATATATATATATATATATATATATATTTATATATATATATATATATATATATATATATATATATATGTTTTGTATTGTCTCTTTCAATCCGTTATTATATCTCAAAAAAAAAAATATCAATTTTATTGAATTAAATTATTTTGAAGATATACATTTGATTATTTTTACATTTTTGAATTTTTTATTCTTTTTTTTTTAATTTGTCTCACTTAAAATAATATAATATTTATGAAATTGTTATTAGATACTCTATTTTGATATTTATGCAATTACAATGTATGCTCTTTTAAAAATAAATATTTAATAATTCCATATTTTCTCTGAAGTAAATTTTATTTTTATTTTTTTAAATAAAACTATTTAATTAATATTTAAAATTGTAGAAGAATGGATATAAATATATCTCTTATCCGATATGAATGAAACAGAAATTAAATATTTATTAGGTATGAGAATAGGAATGTATGTGAATTTTTTTCCTTAAGGATTATGAGGGATAGTCATACATACACCCACTTCATCCTATCCTCATCCCTAACCACTCTCATTGAATATAAAGTATACTAATAATTTCATTCTATAAGTTATACATCCCATCAATAACATAGACGTAGATTTGAAATTTATTTGTATCCGCTTATGCAATAAAATGTATTTCCAAATCAAAATATTGATAATAAAAGAAAGTAAACAACACATATTTCTTAGAACCCTGTTTTATCAAAGAAAAAAGCTAAAAGTTTTGGAAAAGGAAAAAGACTTCGGTTGATCAACTTTGAGAGAGTATCACGTTTGAGACCTTTAGTCACATGCACTTGCAACAAGAAAACAAAAGTTAGGAAAATATTTAATGCTCGACACCTTCAGATCCTCTTATAGAAAGAGAAGATACCCAAGTGAATAAGACAGCACAGACATATTTTGTGTGGTGTGAGTGGATTTAGAAGTCAAACGGCTTGAAAACCAGGGGCACCTACTTTTCATGATAATCAACAAAAGTGAACATTTATGCATCACGCTTAAAGCATATATAGTTTTGAACTTAGTTTTTAATGTTCTTCTTTTTAATATATTTTGTGTTATTGATTAAATGTATGGTTAGTGTACCTTATACGAAAGGTGACTGGGCTTGATAATTTTTGTGGTAGGACCGACTTCGTGTATTTGAACCATCTTGTAATACTTGAATTGAAGTATTTATAAAAAGGGTTTTAATGATTAAGTAAGTAATTGTCTAAGCCAAGGTTAAAAAGACATTAATGTTATTTGTGAAAATACTCCTTTATTCATAGGATTGGTGTGCCTTCACAGTTTTGAGTTAATTTAGGAGACTATTTATCAATATCCATGCTTAACAACCTTCTTAATAATAGTAATCTTTATTAATTATCTTAATCTTACCTTTGTGATATATTTCCTTACTCATGAACTTGGTTCACTATAAGAATGTTGGGATATAGCTGGAAAATTTTAGTATAAAATGAACACTATTAGAGTCGATCAAGCCCACTCGAGTAGAAGTTAAAAATTTTGCTTAGCTAGAACCATACTAATCGGAAACTACCTGATAATTTAAAAAAATGAAACTGAAATACAAATAATATGAATCTAACAGACGTTAAATGTGACATTAAAAATTAAATTTTAAATTAATAATGAATAATAATGTCTATTCAACATACTTATCAATAACATAATATTTAAATTCCACGCTGTAAATAAGATATTTAAAAAAGAAAATTAAACACTAAATCCCCTCACTCCAAACCATAAACCTCAAATACTAAACCTTGAACACCAAATCCCCAACCCTACATCTCAAACCATAATCCTGAAACCCGAAATCCTAAATTCCACATCCTCCACTCTAAACTCTACCCCCTAAATATAAACCCTAACTTCTAAAACCTCCCAAATTTCAACCAAAACACCAAATATCAACCGAGAACACCCCCATCAATCTTCAAAACTTTTGCTTCCAAGAATCTCACCTCTAAGATTCAATCAAGAACACTCCAATAACCTATTGTCTCCTCTAAAATTCAATTCAAAATCCTCCAAGAGCCTCTTTCCACCGAGAATATATGAACTTCCTCCTTTGGTTCTTATTCATTATTATGTAATCATGTCCTTTCCCTTGTTACAGGCAACTGACTAGGGACAACAAATACATTGTCATACTATTTTAATATTCTATTTAATTTAGTCTAGAATTGTTGATTGTTTTGCTTGAGTGTTGTTTATTCCAAATCCTAAACCCGCCATCCCACTATGATCCCGTGTTATTGAAATTTTGTATTAGTTCCTTGGTGTCTTTGTTGAGCCAAGAAGTGAATTTGTGGCGTGTGAGGAGATAACGAGTGGTTTGATTATACGTGCTTATAATTTTACTATAGTTTCATTAGGAAGCGGTTATATTTCTGTTAATTTTATATTATTTGTTACATTTTGTTTTGTACGATACTTATGTCTTTCTTAAAACATATATAAGATATTTCTTAATACTTGCTTTTTAACCAATAAGTTTTAGGAGGGAAAATATGGATGATAATGTTAGGATAAAAGGAAAAATATATTCAAGAAAATAAGTGCATAAATAATGACCAAAAAATATCATTCTTTGACTTATCACGTAGAAGATAAAATTAAAATAATTTTAAATATTCCATTTTATTTTTTAAAAGGCTCAAATTACTATAGAAAATTAATTTTAAAAAATTCTCTATTGTCATTTTTTTTGGGTTTTAATCCAACGATTTAATGTGAGCCATTCTTTAAAATTATTAGATTTAAAAAACTGAAACATTAAAATAATAAATACCTGTTTTAAAAATTACTTTCAAAGTAGCTTCATTCTCCTCTAATATAAATACGTAAATTTTGTTATAGTAAATTTAAAAATTGGAAATCAAGCTTCCAAAACTAATAAGTATGGTAGAAAATGTCATTAGCCAGTCTTCTGTCGGCATTAAAATTAGGTTTGGCTACTTACCCAACTTCTTATATTTACAATTCAGTAATTGTTTTCTATACCCCTCAATTTTTAAAATGACTATTTTATTATTTTTTTAAAGTAACTTTTAAATTATTTTTTTCAGAAATTTTTTCAGAATGTACTTTTTAAAATTTATAAAATATATTTCAAAACATATTTTTTAAGTACGATAATATTTTTGGAATAAAATTTTTAAAACTGGTAAAATATATTTTAAAATATTTTTTTTAAAATAGGATTCCAAGAATAAATATAATACCTTTCATAATGTGTTTTCTAAAATAAATTTTTCAAAATAAATTTTCCAAAACACATTAAATGTGTTCAAAAAAGAACTTTCAAAAATGAAATTCTTTTTACAGCATTATCCTTCTATTCTTCTTCTTTTGCTATAGCGATGATACAGCGCGGCAGGGGGTAGTGGTATCAGCAGCAAAAGGTGAAGTGAGGAAGAAGTATTCAGGACAATTTAATTATTTCATTCAATTATGATGGTGCAGGTTTAAAAATGGGGAGTGGACAAAGTAATTGCCTTAAAATCCGTGTTATTAAAGCCCAGGTCTGAGATTCACGTCATGGCAAAAACATAACGTATTTAATTGTTCCATTTTTAACTGTAGTTCATAATATTTTAATTTACTAACTATTATCTTAAGAATTATATAACCTATATTATATAAGGGAATATGATTTTTCACAATTAAGCCGTCAACTAAAAATAAGTACAAAATTCTTCAACGCTTATCCTTATAAAAGTATTTATATTATATTTTCTAAACATAAAATTACAGACGTGGAAATGCACGTGTTTCGGTATTCATTTATAAAAAAGGAAATTTTTTCATGAGTATGAAAATAACAAAAAAATAAAAGACTAGAGTCTGATAAACAAGGGCCAACGGAATAATAGCTTCGTGAGTAGTTTTTACAAGAAATATGCTTAAGAGGTTCAAGAATGTGAAAGATAGTGAAAAAGCAGATTATTTATACGTAAAGAAAAAAGTTCTGTGCAAGCCATGAAAGAAAGACGCCAAGAAAGAGAAAGAGAAAACACATGTAAAAAGTACGTAAGAAAAAAAAATATTATATTCTGCCTTATATAGATATGCATGAAAACAGAAAACAAAAACAAAACAGAGACGAGAAAAAACTTAACAAGCCTTCTACCAATCTTTTTCTCTCTCCCAACCCCTTCATATCACTGTTTTATCCAACCCCCAAACTGTTTTAAATCCTATCCATATTATAGTTTTCGTTGATTTGTCAATGTTCATCATTTGTTCAGTGTTTAGTGTCTCCTCATGCAAAGTATTCATTACTGTAACTCCACAGTTCTATATCAGAAACAGGACTGAAGTAATCGAGTTCAGGCACCAAAATATCAGAAGGAATGCACGATATGTCAACCATATATGGTTCCAACCAGATGCTTTCGTTCGCAGGCTGTAGTTGGTATGCATCTACAAAAGAAAAATCATCATCCACAGAAATGTCATCAAACTTTTTTTCTTTAGTATCAGTAATTATAGAGAGTTCGGACGGGGATGTTGCTGCTGTTGCTGCTGCTACTGTGCATGAATCGGTGGATTGAGAAGATGGTGCGATGTTATTGTTAGGGTTTGGTACTTGTTGAGTTGGTGATTGATCCTTTGAAACTTGAGGTTTGAGATGTAGATATCGTTTCTTGAGATTGGTGTGCCAATAATTCTTTATTTCATTATCTGTTCTTCCTGGCAGCTGAGCAGCAATCACAGACCATCTGCACTAAGGAGGTAGGGAATCAGACCTGAACAATAAGTACTAATGATTAGGTTCTTTAACCTAAAAGAATGATCTGTGAGTAAACTTTTTAACAATTTTTCTGTTCACAGATATTCTTCTAACAAAATTCATATGGCGAAAGAATTATTTCAAAACATTATTATTCATGGAAATTATTTAAATTAAAGAAGAATAAGCAAATTGATTTTTTAAGTTACATTGAAATTTAAATTGTCAGTATCTTATACTAGTATTCGTATACTTGTACAATAAGAACAAAGATTAATACTTACTCTTTATTTTTCAAAACGGATTCAGGTTTATTATTATTATTATTATTATTATTATTATTTTGTGTAGTTATTAACACAAAGAGCTTAGAAAAATGTTATTGTATGGCTTTTATGGCTAGTCATGTCACTTGAATACGTTTGCGTGTCATAAAATAATTTGTTTTTAACTTAAACTAGTATGAGACTATTGCTTAATCACGGGCCGTTTTTTCATGTTATTTGTTAAATTTTATTTAAAATATTATTTTTAATTTATTTTATATTTTAATAGGTGTTGTATTTGCATGATAAATAATTTTAATAAAAAATAAAAATTATTATTTAAATAAGTATTTGTATTTAATGTTAATTGTGCTTCGTATTATAGATATAGAATCATTATGGTTATTTAACTTTTATTTTTTCTAAATGTGTTTTTTATAGGATATTTAAAAATACGGTTTCATTTCATGATTTAAATATAAAAAAAAAGTTAAGCGTAAAATGGTTCGTATTTTAAAATAAATATTTAAACTGTGAGTTAAAATAAATATACAAATATTTCGATGAATATATAAAAGTTAGCAGTTTTAATAATAATTTTTAAATATTGTTATGTTATAAAGATAAAAAATACTATCCAAAGTGATTTGAAGTTATAATTTAAATTTATTCAATATAAAATATTTGCTTTCATATGTAACTTCCATTAAATAAAAAGTATACTTAATAATCAATATGAATGACAATTTTTAGCGTTTTATATTAGTTTCAATGCATATTTTTACTTCAATTTTTTATATAATTATTAGCTTCCCAAAAACTCTAGCCAAAGCCTAATTCATGACAATCTTTTAACCTTCTTCGCACATTTAAAATTATGTCATGGACCTAAATAATTAGTAAGCGGGATCACAACTTCAAGAAACCTCTAAGCCTAATTATCTAACATCAATATTGGACCTAATTATTAGTATAATCAACACACGTGGAGAGTTTCTGTTGAATAATATCAATTACAGAATTTGAAATTAAATAGATAAGTGGAAAATTCTAAATTTGAAGTTCGTATGCATATTTTGGGCACTGTTTTGTCTGTTTGTTTACTGTTTCATGTTTATCACGTTCTTTGTGTAAAACGTTTGATACTCCTGTATATTATTGTTCTATTGCTAAAAAGAAGTTCGTATGCATAGTAAATTAACAAGATAAATGTGACTAATATTTGAATGTACACGTGATGATAATTTATTAAAGGAACCAAATTTTAAAAATGCATGCATGAAGCATTTAATTGACTATAACTATGATTAGAGTTTCTTTTGAGGATGTACACAAAGTTGTATCGTGTACGCAAATGTAACTAACGATTATGGGATAATTAGAGTGTTTGAGTTAAGAAGTTGTCGTCGTTTATTATAATGAGAACAACTTCAGAGTTTGTAAAGAAAACTAGTAATTCAATAGAATCCATATATAAAAATTATAATGTCTACTGATAAGAAACATAAAGGTTGGTTAGAAAACCTGCATTTTAGTTACTCCATTCCCCATTTCATGTACCTGTTACCGAGCCTTTGGAGAAGTGTGATAATGGTCTCATCTTCTTCTTTAGTGTAGTTTCCTCTTTTGATATTTGGCCTCAAGTAATTCAGCCACCTTAGCCTGCAACTTCTTCCACACCTCTCAAGACCTGAAAAAAATGAATCAAATTATTCATAGCATAAAATGGTTTCATAACAGCACCAGATTCATTAGCTTCATATATATCCCTACAAAAACATGCAACATTACGGGGAATTTTGTTTCAGATGAAAGAGAAGGAAGAAATGAAAGAATTAGAGATTTTGATGTGCCTGCAAACTTGGGGAGTAGGTTCCAGTTCCAGTGACCATATCTGGTAACATAAGCAATCAATTTTTTGTCTTCCTCTGGTGTCCATGTTCCTTTCCTAAGTCCACTTTTTTCAGAAGTGTATTTCACCATCTCTTCAAGTTCCTTATCTTTAAGTGTCTATATCTCTTCAAGTCTGATTTTTCTTTGGCTAAATCTCTACCAAAAGTTTGCACACTATGACCAATATATACGACGGATTCATTCAAAATCAGGGTCCACCATTTTGATTTCTCGCTTTCTAGAAGATCATTGTCTTGTGATTGTCTTGCGATAGACGTAAGTAATACCATGTTATATGAACCAGTTTAATTATACATTTATTTTACAAATTCAATGTGTTCTCTTTATGATTTTTTTTTACATATATATAATTTGAATTGACAACGTTAAAATATTAACCACGTGGACTGATAGTTTCAGTTCATCCCGATAGATTCGGGTCGAAGCAGTGTATTTATTAAATATGTGAATAAGTATTGATGTGACTGTACCTGAAAAGAAAATTTGTACTGCGTAGGGTAATTATTTCTATATTAAGCATGGATACAAAATTTAAATGCCTTTGAATATCTATAAGCTTTTTATAAAATATAAATCAAATATTTTAACTAAAAGTAAGAATATTTTACCTCTTTCAACTTAGGTAATAATTTTTATGAGCTTTTATAGATCAGAAGGAACATAATTAATCACAATACTTAATTTATTATTATAAAATTAAAACTAGTATTTATGATTATCATAATTTTATCATCTTGATTAAAAAATATAAATAAAATTTAACCACCTTTTGATGATTTATGCTACTTTTATGATATGATTTTTTAGAAAATAAAGAAAAACAAGCTTCTATTGAAAAATTAAATTGCACAAAATAATAAAGATTAATTAAATAACTTGATCTCAAGAATAATAATTAATAAACAAATACATATTTTTTTATCAACAATAAAAAATAAAATAAATGAGAATATTTAGAATATTCCAACCTTTTGTACACAAAATATATATACATAAGTCTCAAACTTACTTCAACTATGTAGTCTCTCAAAAATCACTAATAATGAAACATAACATTTCAAAATTCACCTACACAATAATAAGCTTTTGGTTTTTCATCACCTCACCCTATAATGTCATCTTCGAAAAATCACTAATAATGAAACATAACATTTCAAAATTCACATACACAATAATAAGCATTCAGTTTTCATCACCTCACCCTATAATGTCATCTTTGAAGACATCCATTTGATGACAATCAAATAAACAAATACATATAAGTTTAAAATAGTGTAACAAACCTATGTAAAAGAATCACCTCAATTTAAGTATTAAAATGTCTTAAAAGGAATGCAAACAATAATTTCTAACTTCAAAGTTCTATAATTTCATTTTTCATTTCTCATCTTCTTCATTTAGTTTATTGAACTATAGTCGACAACAAAATTCTTCCTCTTGTAGCAAGCTTGAGGAAAGAGAACATAGGTACAATTTTTATAATGGAAAAGGTTGATTTAGCTTTTAAGTGTTGGTTATGTAAAGAAATGGGTTAGATAATTCATTCTTTTGTTCTACTAAAAAAAATTGAAATAAATAAGCAAAAAGAAAATTAAACAAAAGAGTGAATTACAAAAAAAAAAATGATGGTTGGAAGAAATCAAGAGTTGGTAGATAAATTCTTTTTCTAAGGGAAATTTTGTCTCATTTGTAGATATGTTCTCCTTGTCTGAAATATGCATTCTGTTATTTGACAAACCAATGTTCTTGATAGCCCAACCTCATTACAACCTTTAGAAGACCTTAAGATCTAGTTGATTGTGTGTTTGTGATTTGACTAAAAATGAAAGACAACTTTGATTTGTTCTGAGTCAGTGAAAGTTGAGAGAGACATTACCCTGTGAGATATTAAGAGAGACATTACCCTGTGAGATATTAAGAGAGAAATTCCTCAATTAGATTATCATGTCTTTGTTTGAGTTGTTTCTCTTGTAGATTGATTGTGTCTTTTTCCTGCTTTAATTGGACTTGGAATCTCTTATCTTTCTTATATTGAATTATTACTTTGAAATTGAAAGTTGCTGTGATGATTGAACCATAGGTCTAATTTTTTAGCAACCACTCTTTTTGTTTAGGAAAAATCTTTATTTTGTGGATCTAATTACTTTGCTTGAGGACAAGCAAGATTCTAGGTTGGGGGAGTTGATAAGTACCAATTTTGAGTGTTTTTATACATGAGAAATATTGAGTACTTGTGGGTTTAAGTGTTATTTAAAATAGTAATTACTCCAAATTTTAGAGTTTTTAGATCTAAATTTATGTTTTGAGTCCTAAGTTAAAGGAAATCATTTAATCTCAATTATTGTGAAATTTCAGGTATAAAAGAATGAAGAAAATGATAGATTGGAAGATTCATGAAGAAAAGAAATAAAAAGTTAAAAATAGAAAAAAGCCCAAGAGAAAAGTCACTTAACTTAGGCCCAAAACCAAGTTTAAAAGGAGTTATTTAGGGTTTTGTGAAACATAAAGACCTAGAGGACGGAGGCAGACGACTAGAATCAAGATTGTCTTCTTCTCTTGCAATCTTCCTTTTATTGATTTGTAATGGCTACCATGAGTAGCTAAATTCTTCGGGGTTGAATGTAATCTTTTGAACTCATTCATATTTTGGTGATTTTTATATATAATATTCAGTTTTTACTCAATTGGTATTTTCATCTTATGCTTAATGCTAGATTTTATCTTATAATAGAGTCTTTATTTTGATTCTTAAATTTAACTGGGAAGTACTTTTGAGTTTCTGACCTAGATGAAAATACTCAATATATTGGAATACTAAGAGATAGATTTCAGTGTATTGATTGCTTATAACATCTATTCTTAATGCTGGTAATTTACTAAATAGCTGAGAGATTATTGTTTAGGAAAGTATCTTATGAATTTCATATCGGAGAATTCGGTATAAATGATTTTTATATGTGTATCAAATCCAAAATATGAGTGAGGGAGATAGATGAAGTTCAATCCCAGAGTCTTTCTAGATCTTGAAAACTTTTTTTTATAATCGCTATTTATTCTTTAATTGTCTTTATTGTTTATCAATTCAAATTATAATGAAACTCTTTTATTTGCTTAGTGAGTCGTGAAATTGAGATTTAATAGCAAAACTGTTCTTTGTGGCATCAACATCCTTACTTTATAAATCTATATTACTTTTGATTTGGTACACTTGCCCGAAAAAGGTCAACATTATACACATATAAAAATTTATAGATAAATTTGACATTATTTATGGATTTTACTTACAAATATGTTATTTACGAAAAAATTCATAAATAATCAGCTATAACTTTTTTTTTGTAAATAATATCTGTAGGTTACCTACAAACTTTTTCGTAATAATATTAATAATTAATTTTATTAAAATTATTATTATTATTATTATTATCATTAATAATAATATTAACAATATCATTAATATTAATAATAACAATATTAATATTATTATTACTAATTTTATTAATAAAAATAATAATGTTATTATTATTAACATTATATTATTAATATTACTATTAATATTATATTTCATAATATTTTAATTAATTTTATTAATATTGTTATTACTATTATTAATATTATTATTATTAAAATTAAAATTATTAATATTGTTAATAATATGATGAATATTATTATTATTACTATTATTTTTAATAACAATGATAACTATAATAATAATCATAAAATAATAATAATAATAAAAATATGCTCAGAAAATGAAAATTGATTTGGGGTAGTGATCATAAATTTTGTATATATACTTAAATAACCCAGTTTCGAAGTTAGACTTAAAGTCGTGTGGTCTGAAAATTTGAGAATAACAGATAAACAGAAATCGTATAAAAAAATTTGTAATAATTAAGAAACGACAGTGAAATTCTATCATATAATATAAATTATGAAAAATATAAGGTTGTATGAAAAATTGCATGCTATATATGATTAAAATATGATAATTAAATACTAATAAACAGTAACCTTATAGTTACATTCAAATCTTTATTTATTAAAAATATTTTAATAAGAAAATCAAAAAATCAAATTTCCTAAAGTAAAATATTTAAAATGATTTTATTTTTATTATCAATTTTGAATTTATTTAATTAGTTTTTTCTACAGTCACTTCATATAGTGAGTGAGATTATTTTAACTTCATCAGTCCTTTTATGTAATACATGGCACCTTTCATTGATAAGAGAAGGTTCTTTAATTTTATAGGTTAGGTGAACCTGAGATCGTTCATCGTTTTAATTAATGATGTTGTTCACTCTTTAAGAAAATGGAAAGTGCTTTTCTAGGGGAGAAAAAGCGAATTCAGTTCATTATCCTTTACAGATATGTTTGAAAAATTAAATTTTAAACTATTCAAAAGTTATTGCTCACTGGTTTTCTGCTAGACCAGAAATCAAGAATGAAGAAGAGGACAATTACAGTGGTGTCATATAATTACAGAATTAAGGAAATGGGCCATGCTTTCTACAATTTTCATCACAACAAAATTCTCATCCCAACCGTATATATAGTAAACATTCATTGCGACGGTTGGGTGAAAGAGACCCTCAAAATGGTAGAAACCTCTCCTTAACAATATTGTACTTGACGCAGTTAGCACTACATTATTCGTGTGGCTGAAAATATAAATACATATTAATCGACGATAATACACGTGTTACGCACGCTCTATCTAAACTATAATAGTCCACTATGATGCACGAAAAACATGTTTTTTGTTTTGGGACAATCAGTAATATACATTTGTTGTATCAAGACATTGGGAAGATGAACATGGACAACAGAGGTCGAACGATACCAACTAGTCGAGATAGCTCACTGTCCCATGCACGAAACTTTAGGTCATTTTCCGAAGGACTTAATTTTAACTTCGAATATGTTTTAGAAATATAATTGTATATGTTAAATAAAAACGTAAAAAAAAAAAAGTTTAAACTTCAACTCAAATTCATCGTAAAAGGAAATTGTAAAATAATTATTACAGATTCAATACTCTTACTATACATGACAATTTACTATCGGATCGAGTTTAACAGACTTTGTATTATTAGAGCATATTTATAAGACAAGTATCTTCGTCATTATCTTATTTTAAGATATGATATATTAATTTTGTTCGTTCGAGCAAATTATCACGACATGAAATATTTATTGGAAATAACTTTTTTTTTCCGAAACATACGATTGCTTATAATAAAAATCCTTATTTTTAATTACAAAAATGAAATTGATACTTTAATTTAAACATATATATATAATTTCAATATCACATCTTAGTTTTTAATGATTCTATCTCCTTTCATAATATATTTAGATAAGATTTAAGAATTGAATTGACAAAATTACAATTATATTTATGAATTACCATATTTCAAATATACATATCGAAAATGTCCATTAAAAATTAACTTCTAACTTTATTAAATATATACCTACTCACAAAATTATTCATAAACAATTAAGATAACTTCTCACACTTACAATAATAAGTATTAGTTGAAATTCTTTATCAACTTCTCACGTCCATATCCTTATCCTATAATTTGAAATATTAGTAAAGTCTAACTATGAACATCGTTGAAAGTTAATAACCACCTAAGTTATTTAGGTTACTTATCAATCATTTTCAATAAAATTTCAAACAATATGCTGATAAAAAACATGTACTACTTATAAGTGCATTTAACATTTTTCATATATGCATATATAACTCTACAAATTTATATAATTTCAAGCAGAAATAGATTTATTTGAATAATTAAAATATTAAAAAAATATTATTTCGAGCAATATTCTCGAAGAGAAGATAGTTGATTTTGTCTTGTCTTCACTCAAATGTTACGTGATTCATCATTTGAACGATATTAATAAGTATTCACATAATGCTTAAGCGACATTTAAAAAAAAAGGTTACTTTAATATTTATCTTATTCAAATAATCCATCATTTAAACTATTAAAGCTCTTGAGAAGAGAATTATTATGATATTCCTCTTGCTTAAAGTGTTAATGATGGCTTAAATGGTAAATCTAATTGCTTAAAAAAAATACAAAATCAAAACAATTTAACTTTTCATTCTAAATTTAAATCAAAACAATATATTCCATTTTTAAACAATTATTTTTTATATAAATCAAAATATGTTTTTCTTAATTCAATTAAAATTAAATACTTAACCTATTAATGACAAAACACTCAAATACAACATCCAACCATCACCAGACATCAATAACCAAATCATAATCATATTATAAATATATCCATCCAGACATCCACAGCAAATAAATTTCATCATGAAAAGCATGCCAATAATTTTATTGAATTAAAACAATTCAACACTATTACTTCATTTTACATGTATTTATAATAGGGTTCAATCCAACGGAAATCTTTAAAATTTTCATCTTCTATAGATCCTTTAACTACATTAAACTCAATAAATTAAATCAATGTTTTTTACTTTGAAATCTTGTGTTTTTCAATAAAAACACATTAAAACAAGAAAAAAAGTTAAAATAAATTCTAACTTACTATAAAAAATATTAAACACATCATAGACAAATAAAATAATATTTTTTCTACTTTTGATCATGAATGCAAGCAAGAAAAAACCACATGCATGAAAAGAAAAAAAAAAAAGAGAAATAACCACGTATATGTAAAGGAAAAACTCAATTCATTCTCTACTAACTAGTCTTTTTTTTTTAACGAAAATTAATGAGAACACTTAAGGTGTGCTCCAACCCTATTACAATAAAGAAATAAAAGAGGTGACAGTTCTCCCAATAAAGAAATAAAAGAGGTAATAGTTCTCCCATTCTAGTCTCCTAATACTAAATTTCAAACAATCATAAATGGAAAGCATACGAACAATTACAACAATAATTCAAAACTTGCAGCAGTGGTAAAACAAGTAGAAACAAGGAATGCATTGTCCCTCTTACTACAATCCAAGCTTTAATATTCTCGTATTAGTTCCTTCAATTAGAACATTTTTAGAGAAATGACCTCAAAAAAAAAATAAAGAAGGGTTGACGATAATTTATATAAATTGGATTTTCTAAAAAAATAGAAATTTTTATACAAATAAAAAATGAAATTAATTTTATATATATATATATATATATATATATATATAAGCTTTTATTTTAAATATAAATATCACTCTTTCACTTTTATTCTAAATCTCTGACGCTCAAAAAAGTACCGGTTCTTATAAAAGGTCTTTATCT
>Ga0209700_104312_pt1 | contig 25858 bp, 18 predicted proteins | sample SiratroredBW_FD_187528 | JGI IMG/M metagenome (GOLD analysis project Ga0209700, IMG submission 187528) | Root nodule microbial communities of legume samples collected from California, USA - Siratro red BW (SPAdes) (version 2) | ecosystem: Host-associated > Plants > Roots > Nodule | place: USA...
TTAATATTAATATTAAAATAATAATATTATTAATAATATTAATAATTATATTATTATTATTATTAATCATGTTAATAATTTGTAATAATATAACAATAAGAATAATAATCAAACTAATGAAAATAATATTAAATATAATATTAATAAATATTAATATTGTTAATACTAATAATATTAATGTAATTAATAATAATAATAATAATAATAATATTAGAAATAATATTAAATAATAATAATAATAATAATGTTAATAATAATTATTATAATTTTAATTAAAATAGTTATTAGTATATCTATTATGTTCTTGGTTATTTTAATGAATTTTTTTGTTAGTAGATTATAAGAGTGCTGATGTGATATAGTACATTATTGAAGAGCTTGAATGGAGGGACCTTGGGAAGGTTGAAAGCAACTATGTTTTGAATTTGATACTGGATGTTTGGAATTGTTTTGTATTTATGTTTTGGTTTTCCATTAATGTTTATTGTTGGCCTCTCATTTAACTCTATACTTAAGTTAGATATGTTGGGATGTATTAATTTTTTGGAAAACTTTGCATGCTCCTGGAATTTGGTATGCAATAGAGCTTAAAATGTTTTGTCTGTGAGTTATGTATACAGGTTCGAGTAATTTTATTATCTCTATTAATTTTATATTTTTCATTATAGATAAAAAAAATATGATTTTATAATTTTTTATTAAAAAAATATGTACCTTTTTAGTAAAATATACAGTATAAAAAACTTCAAATAAATAAAAAAATTTAACGGAAAAAATGAAATCAATTCAACTAAATAACATTTATATATCCATAAAATGAAAATATGCCTTATTATATTTGCTTGAACAACATTATTCAGATTAAACAACAACCATACTAAAACAAAATGAAACTATAATAAATCAAAACAATACAAAAGAGAAAAGTTTAAAGACTAGACGTAAAAGGCACACTAGTTGCAGGTAACCAGGAGTTTCCAGCAATGAAGTTCCCAACTGTGAATTTTGAGGCTTCAGAAGCACTTGTAATAACATGATATCCCAACCATTTAACCCTGTTTGCTGTTGAAGAACCAGGTCCTGTGTTCATGTACTCTCCATAATATAATGTGTTCAATGCAAAGTCACCACTCCATTCCATCCAACCCTCTCCATTGATCAAACTATCTAGATAAGTCTTCATGAAAACTGTTCTTGAATACTGTTTCCAAGGCCTTCCAAGGTAGGTCTTAACTGAGCTTTGAACAGGATTCAAATCTGAGGCAGCTGTCACCCTTGAATTGTGAATGGAGATGCCAGTGTTCTGGTTTGGATCGGTTCTTCCTTGAGCAGTGATTGTGTTGACTTTGTTTGGGGGGTTTCTTGCATAAATGTTACAGTTTTGGAACACCACAGCAGCATTGCCAAAGATGAAGTCAACTGTGCCATAAATGTCACATTCTCTATAGAACTGTCTATCAGAATACACATACAGTGTGTCTTGATAACCTTCAAAGCTGCATCTGTAGAATACCGATAGGTCTGATCCAGAACGCAGTGCAACAGCTTGGTGGTTTGCTGCACCAGCAGTGTTCCTAAACGTGATGTCTTGTGCTATAAATCCGTCTCCAACAACAGCTGCAAAAGTTATACATGATATTAAATGCTTAATGCTTGAATAGGCAAATGATATTAAATGCTTAATCCTTGAATAGGAAAAAGCATAAAACAGGTGCATTTCTTTTTCAAATTTTACAACACTAGTGCACAAAAATATCTTTTTTACAAAAATAATAAATAAGTTGTGTCACGGAAACATAATGAAGAAATTATACGATTTTAGTAAAAAAATAAACTATAAATCTTATCAACATAACACAATCAGTAAAAAGAATAAATTAAAGTTGTATCAATATGGTAAGACTTAAGTATAAAATTTTATTTAGATTAAAGTTGTGTCAGCATAACACGACTTTAATTTATTTATTTTTTCAACTAATAAAACTGTCATGCACGATTTTAATTTTAATTTTATTTTTTTTATTTTGATCATCTAAAATCATGTCACGATAATACGATTTTCTTATTTAAACTCGTTTCCCGTGTCACAATTTACCAATTTTTATAAAAAACAAAAATTTTGCACTTGCTTTGTAAAATTTAAAAAAAAATTCCCCTTATTGGTGCTTTTGCCTCTTAAATAACTCATTTTTTATTTTGTTTTTATCAACATGAAATTGGTAAACAAGATGAGTAACTAAGAAAAAATTTTTGTTTCTACTTACCAACAGTGGCTGAACTAAAGGTTGTGGTGCCCCCTCCAACGCTTTTGCTACCTGTGATTATGGTCTTTCCAATACCATCTCCCACCAACATTATATTCTTTGCTTTTATCTCAACCTGTTCATTGTACACTCCACTCTTCACATATATCACATACCTTCCACTGCTACTCATTGGTGCAGCATTTATGGCTGCACTCACCGTTGTGTACTTTCCAGACCCATCTTTTGCCACCACTACGTTGGCCTTAGAAGCTGGAGAAGAAGCTTGCAACAACTTCCTATCACCTGGCTTCACCCACGTTGGAAACCCACCTTTGTAACTTGGTTCTTCATATTCAACTTTGTTAAGAGCCAAAGCGTTGCTCAACAACTGGGTAACATTGTTGGACATGAAAGGAAGAACATAGTCTTGAACCCCAAGATCGTAGAATCCAGCTTTGCATGTCTCAAGGTTAGTGAGAGCTGTGCTGAGCCATGTTTGAGCATTAACTTGGGAGCTCTTGGTGTTAGGATCTAAGGTTCTGTTGAGTTTAAGAATGGTTTGTTCATAAAGCTCAACACAATCAGTCCATGCAGCTGTTTCAAGTGGATTACGGCACTTTGAAGCAAGTGAAAGAGTGTTTGCATGGGCTACAAGTGCACGTTCTTGAACAAGTTGAAGTGAAAGTTGGAGAAAATCAGATTTTTGCCTGATTTGTTTGTATTGGTGAGTGGGGTTATTGGTGAGGAAATACTCACATGGTTGAGGATTTGGGGTTTGGTTGCACCAAAGTTGAACATCATTCCTAGAATAACTAGAAACGAAAGAAGAGTGCAGGAGAGGAACTAAGAGTGTGATGAACAAGTGAAAAGTTGACATGGTTTCTGGTTGATTACCCTTCTTGGCTTCAATGGCTAGTTACTTGGATAAAGATGGATTGCGTTTCATGTTGTATATTTGGTGTCCATTTATAGAGCACAAAACTTTGTGATTTTCCAAATCCTTTTTCTCAGTTTCTTAGTTCGTGCTTACGATTTTTGACCTTTACCATGCATGCATTTGAAAGTCATACATGATTCAAATTATTTGTCTTCCTTCCTTTCTACTTATACTGTAATGAAAATTGACTCTTCCATCATTTTCTCTTACTGTAATGAAAATTGACTCTTCCATCATTTTCTCTTACTTTTAAATAATAATACTAATAATAATATATTGTTTCTGATATTTGTTATTTATTTTAAAATAATAAGATTGATTCGTTTGACATATTCTAATTAAGACTCTGACACTTTATGATTCAGTCAGTCATGGATGATTGATCATAGTTGTTATCCTAATAAGAAATTTTATAGCATTTAGGAAGTAAAGATTAATTTGAATTGAAATTCAAATAAATTGGGACTTCTAAATCCAGCGTTAGTTGTTCTTAATTGTTTTATTCAGACTTATATATAACTCTAGGGAATTATGAAGAACAAAACAATGGACAATTTTGTTGCCATATTTGGAATTGGAAAAAGCATATTTGACCGGGTCAAGTTGCAGCCTGCCACTAAGAAACCAGGAATCAACATAATTGCTGTTTTGGTTATGACTTTAGCCAAAGATAACTAATTATGAATAATGGAAGCGTAGCTATACAGTTAAATGATCATTCCCATTAATCATTTGTTTGTTAATTCCCATTGTATATGTTAAGAATTTTATGTATTATAATCTTATGTATTATATAAACCATAAATAATAATTAATAATAAAGTAGAAGCTTAAGTAATATATTAGCAATATCTTTGTTTCAGTGAAATTTAACTCAAATTCGTGTAGGACTTGAGTACGATAGATATTTTCACACGACTATGAATGAACAAATATGTTTAAAATATGAAATATAGATAAAAAAAAAATATGACATCATGTATCCCGGTAATGACATGACATTTCTAACTTAATTTTCATACTTTAAATTAAAGTGTTAGAAAAACTAAACTAAAAAAATAGTTATGAACTAAACTATGGAAAAATTAACTATTCTTTTTCAAATCTAAACCATATTTCAGTTTGATTTTAAAATGAAGTTATTAAAAAATAGTTTAGTGTATTATTTTTATTCATTAGTAGAAAAAACACATTTAAAGGTGGGATATCATCGTGGTTAAAAATTAACCGCAATTAAAAATAACGCAGTGGCATTTTTAAAATTAAGTAAGACTATACCAGCGCGGTTGACGCAAGAATCACGATAATAAGCCACAAATAATTTATTATTGAAAACTGTAGGGAGATACAAACGCGATTGTTTCAAGAACCGCGTTTGTATCTACAAAACATTTTTTAAATTATTTTGCAGGAGGATACAAACGCGGTTGCCACTAACAACCACGTTTGTATGTCTTCTTTTAGGGCACAGAAACTCTTCCCCCCTCGCGTGCCCTGTTTCTTTCCCTTTGCTTTGCTGCTTCTTCTTCTTCCTCGTGTGTGCAGTGCTTCCTCTTCCTCCCTCAGTGTATTGTCTTCCTCCCTCACAGTGCCTCTCCCCCTCCCTCGCCATTCGACTAACCTCTCTCTCGTCTCTCTCTCTCTCTCTCTCTCTCTCTCTCTCCACAGTTTTGCTTCTATGGCCACCACCACCACGTTGAGGTGCTTCTGCGGCTACCACCACGTCTCTCTCTCTCTCTTTGACATTTTCTTCTTCTACCGCCGCGACGCCCACCACCATTGAAGGCTATCTCTTTCTCTGTCTTTATCCAATATTTTTTCTGTTTGACTTGATTCTATATTTTCAAGTCTCTACCATTGTCGTGTAGACTCTTCTCCACCATAGTCGTGCACACGCTGCCATTGTCTCTACTTTTCAAGTCCATCCACTCAATGTTTCTATTTAATTAATTTACTTTGTTAGTGCTTTATATTAGTTTGTACACTAGGATGATGTTAGAGAGACCTAGATTATAGCACTGTGATTGTATTGTGTTTATCATGACGAGTTGGTATTGGGTCTGGGGATGTTCAATCCCCGACATTTTATGTTTTGTCTAATATTTATGTTTATCATGACGTGTTGGTATTGAGTCTGGGGATGTTCGATCTCTAGCATTTTATGTTTTGTCTAATATTTATGTTTATCATGACGTGTTGGTACTGAGTCTGGGGATGTTCGATCCCCGACATTTTATGTTTTGTATTATGTGTGGGTATGAGTCCGGGGATGTTCGATCCCTGACAATTTTACGTTTCATTTGTGTTTTGTTTAATATGTATGATATTTTTTTTGAACGTAGTCATGGATCGAAGTTGGATAACTGCAAGTCGAATCAGTGATGAATATGAGAACGGCGTTGAAGAGTTTATACAATTTGCTAAGAGGAATGGAGTAAGAGTAAATAACAAATATTATTGTCCTTGTGTGAATTGTGTAAATGTGATAAGACAAGATATTGAGTTGATACGAGCATGTTCTGTGTGATGGTTTCCCACATCATGTATGATTCACCTTGTCCAATTTCGTGGGATCATAGAGTATTTGGTGTCAACAATGGTGGTATGCCATTCTACGTATACATGAATGATATAATGGAAATCGCCATGGGATCCCAAATGTTAAACATTACAGTTCTTCAGTTATGGATGATGTAAGTATATTTTAGAGTTACACATTTTTACATTTCTTAATATGTTTTTACTGATATTCAATATATTAACAATGCAGGTACATAAACAAATTAGCTTATAACTCAGGGTATTCTGATATCTATGGATTTCTTAAGCCACAAAGCATACAAATGACCGGAAATAAAAAGTTGGAATGTCAAAATTATATACAGAAATGGATTGGAGAATCCAGAAAGAGCATTTATTTTGCCCCAATTATTCAATCCTAAGTTACTAATCTTTATATTTTTTATTTCAATTAATTTTGAGAACATCAATAGTGGATTCATTATTTTAGGAGCCATTGGCAACTAATGGTTGTTTGTCCTTTGGATAAAACTGTGATATGGTTTTGTTCACTGCATAAGAAGCCAAGTAATGACATCAAATAAGTGGTACAAGGGTACGATTTTATTTACCTTATAAAATATTGATATTGTTTGTATAATATGCAAGTTATTAATAATCATCTTTGATTTTAGTGCAATTAATGTTATTAATGTACTTGGCGGTAGATTTATATCCTCATCTCATACCCTATGTTGGGTGCAGCCTAAGGTATTTTTATTCTTAATTGAACCTATTAAATTCGTTGTAGATTTGTTTAATGAATTAACTTTGATAAAATTGTAGTGTAACAAACAAAAAGGAAGTTGAGAATGTGGCTACTACGTCATGCATTGGATGAAGACCCTAGTCCAAGCCCATATCACCAACTCTTGGGAACATGTATGAAAGTGTTCAAAATAGATAAAATTATGATGAGCATATGATGATAACTACTAACACAATTATTCTATTTCAGATGTTTATAGATGCAGATCCAATTGAACACAAGTACATAAAAGATATTTGGACAAAATGGGCAACTTACTTCATTGAGAAGAGAAATGAAATCTTATAGTAAACTTGTAGTAAGTTGTAGTATATTGTAATAACTTTATAGTATAATGTATAGTAATATTTGTCTAAGTTGTAGTATATTGTAACAACTTTCTATTGTATGCATATATAGACTTATATAATGTTTGTGTCAATACTTAGAATTCTTGTGTTTGTGGAAACTTGAATTTTGAATTGAGTATGTGTTGTATTGGAGATATTAGATTTTGAATTTTGAATTGAGTATGTGTTAAATTGGAGATTTTGAATTTTAGTTTTGTAGCATCAAACGAATTTTGGCATTGGGCAGCAGCTATTCGCTGTTGCCATTTTTAAAAAAAAACTGGCACATACCAGCGCGGTTGTAGAGGGAACTGCGCTGGTATGTGCCAGTTTCTATATATTTTTGCACCTTCTGTGCCATTTTTCAACGCGGTTTTTGAAGAACCGCGGTGGTATGTTATACTTTCCATCGCGATTGTACAACCGCGTTTGTATCTTCAGTATTTTTTATCGCGGTTGAATCAATTGCGGTTGTACAACCGTGCTTGTAAGCCTTATACAACCGTGCTTAAATGTCTTTTTTCTACTAGTGATTAATGTCAAAAGTTGAAAACAAAAAAAAATACTACATAATGGTCCATTATTCATTCTTTGTCGATATTTTAAATAAATCTTAAGTTTAACATTCTTACGACCCAAGTGATGATGAAATCATCAAAATCAATCTCAAAAGTGAAACTATGATGAAGGCATTACTCAACCACAATAAAATTGTATAAATAATGTATTTTGAGATTAAATACTACGAGAGGAGTCTAACAATACAAAGGGATTAATTGAAAATAATTTGATGGGAGAAGATTCAAAAGTGAAGATATCCCAAATAAAAAAATGGTTTCTCAAGTGAGGCACTTTTTGGGCAACACATGACTCAGATCAAAACAACCGAGGTGAACTCAGAATCTTTCCTAAAAAGATGTAAATTTTGTTGTCCTTCTTTTGTTTCTCTCTTTCTCTATCTCTCTAATACGGGGAATCTCTATTCTCGTTCTTTTCGAGATGAATTCTCTGTACATATTGACATAAATGACCAGTTTGGATATCTTCTATCTTGTCTTTCAAAATAATGCATTCTTTAGTAATATGTTCATTGTTACAATGAAATCTACAATACTTGTTAAGATCAACATTGGGAGGACTCAAAGTTTTTATCGGTGGTGCTAAAAGATTTATTTAGATACCATTTGTAAGGGGAGTGTAGTGTTTGAATCTAGGCTTCCTATCAAATCTTTAGGTTTCATTAGTAGAAAAAAAAACATTTAATCGCGGTTATATAAGGCTTATAAGCGCGGTTCTAGAACCGCGATAGATGTAACCGCGATAAAAAGTACTGAAGATACGATCGCGGTTGTACAACCGCATTGGAAAGTATAACATACCACCGCGGTTCTCTAGCAACCGCGTTAAAAAATGCTTATAATGTGCAAAAATGACTAAAAAAATGTGTTGTCATTGCAACATACCAGCACAGTTGTAGAGAAAACCGCGCTAGTATAGCACATAGAAGGGCAGTTTTCTCTACAACCGTGCTGGTATGTTGCTATACAACATTTATTTTCAATTATTTTCCAAAAATTAATTTAACTTCAAAACAATTATTTTTCGAGACAACAAAGTATGAATAAAAAGCTTACTGGCAATTTAAGAGGATGGTCAGATACAGTCTTAATGCAACTTGTTGCAAGATGACATGCTTCCTCACAATAAAAATAGCTGGGACGCCAATCTTTTCTATTAACTCCTGAAATTTTGCAAGAAACAAAGAAAATGAAGAAAAACCGTCTAGCAATGTTTACTACCTTTTTAAAGGCAGTATAAAAAATAAACTAATGCCCAAGTCAAGAATAAGTACAAGGTGGGAGACATACAATACTTGGTAACCAACTGGAATAAGCAACAATGCCGCCATTTGAAGCAATTATCAAATTGGGAAGTTGGAGAAGATGAAGCTTGACAAATAAACTTACCACATGGACATAAGACACTTGGGAGATCCCAAACATTATTTAACCTGCAAAAAAAAAAAAATTCAAAACCTGAAGAGAATATTTCATATTGGCCTTGCGTATCTAGATCTCTCCATGCATGAAGAAGCTCACCAATAGATTCCTAATCATAGTGGCTTAAAGCACAACCTAAGAGCTGCTTTCGAGTGTGGAGGTAGGTGCCGACAGCAACGAGGGTGGCCTTGAGAGCGGTCTCAGACTTGGTGTCCTGTTTAAAGGGGGCGAGCTGGGAATCAGTGACGTCGACGACGCGGTAGAAGATAAAGGAACAGAGGGCGTTGTAGGTGACAAAATGACGAGCTGCGCATGGAACCATCGAAGATAAGTGAAGTGTTATGCATGGAGAGTGATGTCTCTGAGTGCATTGGTGGCCATTGTGGTGTTAGGTGAGCATAGCATTTTTTCCATGCATTTTCTTGCCTTCGGTCCTCATAAGATAGTGAAGGGAGGTCACTTGCTGCATTTTGATGCCGAAGTGGTTCCAGAAATCGACTTGGAGCATTCACAGAGCGTTTTGAGGGAGATCCCACGCTGAGACGGAGCCACCGACAACAAGGAGGGTGCTGTATGCGGTGGTGGCTGCCCGACCAGCTTTTGCCGACAATGGAATTCATCACGAGACACTTTCTCTTGACAATTTTGTTGCTGATGCTGCTACGGTGGCTATGATGAGCATGCGTGGGGTGTAGCGGAGGCATGGTAGAGGTGCGCGATAGAGGTGAAAACGCCATGGACACCTTCTTGTGAATGCTAGCCTAATTTATTGGTGTGAGGGGTTTGTGGTTTGTGGTAGAGAATGATTACGAGGAGGAAACAGTGGTGCACCTTGCTGGGGTTGGCATGTTTGCAGTTTCGTCGACGAGGATGGTGGTGGGCTGGACATTGGGAGCAAGGGTGAGGTCGTGGCTCGCTCTATGTAACCCCGAGGGAAGTAGCCAATCCTAGAACGCAGCTTGGAGACGTACACGATTGCACTGGCGACCCGACGAGGCAGTAGAAGTTATATATTTCTACTGTTAAAACAACATCAACATCGATTAAAAAAAAAGTTAAAACTAAATAAGAAATTATATAGTTCGTAAAAGCAGTAGAAGGAAGAAGATGAGTGATGACCTGAAACGTGGCTTTGCGAGAGAAAGCAAAAGAGGAAGATATGCGGTGGTGGGGTTGGCGGTGGAAGAAGAAGAAGAAGAAGAAGAAGAAGAAGAAGAAGAAGAAGAGACCTTAGGTGGAATGACACTGCACGACCCTAATGCCACTCCTCGAGAGAAAGAGGGAAAGAGAGAAAGACGAAAGCAAGAGAGGAAGGAAAGAGTTAACGCGCAAAACCCTAAAACAGGGGATATACAAGGGCGGTTGTTTAAACAACCGCCCTTGTATCTTCCTGCAAAATCATTTAAAAATTATTTTGTAGATACAAGGGCGGTTGTTTAAACAACCGCGTTTATATCTCCCTGTAATTTTTAATTATCGCGGTTCTCACTCCAACCGCGATCGTATCGTTGCGCTTAATTTCAAAAATACCACCGCGTTATTTTTAATTGCAGTTTCCTTTTACCCGCGATGATATTCCTGCCGTGGAATATGTTTTTTCTACTAGTGTTTGGTGTTAGGACGATGAAACCGATTATTGTTAGCTCAGTTATCCTGGTTAGGTTATGAATTCCTTCAACTCTTTCAACTTCATAAACTTAGTAGCTCTTCTTCTCAACTCGTCTAAACTAGTAGTAGGTGTTTTGCATAAGCTATCTAAGAAAGGGTTTGGCTTCAAGGTTGTGACCAGGTGGTGCAAGGTGACTTTAGGACTTAGATTTTTTTTATCTTTATAGTCATTTTCCCAAATCTCTCTATGAAAGCACAGAGTGATTCACTCTTCTCCTGCTAACATTAATTAAGGCGAGAGGGGTCAAATGGTGAGGTTGACTCATGACAAATTGTGCTCCAAACATGGAGGTCAGAGTTTGGAAATTGTCAACTAAGAAAAGAGGTAACTAAGTAAATTAGCTCAATGCAGTGTCTTTTAAGGATGTGGGGAATACTCGACACAAAATAGCATCATCTAAGGTGAAAAGACCAACTTGTGTTGTATATACATTTAGATGTTTATCTGGATCTGTGGTTTTGTCATACATATCAAATATTAGGTTTCACCAATTCGGTAGGAGGAGGACTTCCATTTTGTATTTGTAAAATGATGTCTTCTTACATTAGAGGAAAAAAATAATAATAACAATGTGTTGACTGAGGGTTAAACGTTGACTTCCAATAGTATGTTTAGAGGGAGTGGGTCTTATTGAGATATTTGTGTCTTCCATCTCAAGTGGAGTAAAATTCATTTCTCTTTTTGAAAATACTTTTAGGTTGAGTTTAAGAGGGAGGGTGAATTGAATTTTAAAAAAAGAATTATTTTAGAAAGCAAAGAAAATGTTTTAGGCTGAATGAAAGTTTTCAAGAATCCCCAGAGTCAATGATACTAGGTGCAGCGTAGAAAATCAATCAGTTTCAAGCACGAATAAAGCAACTTAAAAACTGACAGTAATAAGAAAATCAAACTTTACAGCAATGATGTTCTGGTATAAGCACTGCAGAAACACACTATAGTTAGACGTAATTTGATACACAATTTAATTGAATAGAAAATGTAAAACAAGAGTTTATTGATGAATCAAGGCAAGGCTACAATTCAATTCAAACCTCACAGAAAACCCAGTGATCTAATCTGCAGTTTGTTTGATCTTTGGTATTACAACAAGCACAATTATGATAACAACAAACAATTGATAGGAAAAATCAGAATAAAATATACAGAGAAACCAAATTCAATTGCAAGATCAAAGGAAATATAACCTCTATATATGGCAACCAAGAAACGCTATACAATTATGTATAAAAGTACTTAGAGTTAAATGATGAAACCAATTTTTAAAAATAACTAGTTTAAAAAAAAATTGGTAGAGATATTGCACAGAAGGAATCACATATAAATTTGGCAAAGGTTATGTCTAAAAATGAAATGTTATGTAAAACAGAGGAATAGATTTGTGAACAACAGAACTACTGGTGCAGTTTTGACAAAAACAGTTTGATAAAATTCTAAAAACCAGAATTGAAATAAAAGCTTTGATCAAAATAAGTTTCCAGTTAGAGGAAAACTTTATGTCACGACCACGATCACTACGGGTATAACGATCCGAAAGAGAAATTAAAAAAATAATAAAGAAAGAGATGGAGTCTCCACCATAGTTTATTATGAAAAACTATGGAAAACCAAGAAAAGAATAAGGAAAAGTCTGCGAACTAGGGATGAGCTCGGGAGTCGGTTACGCGTGGGGAAGGTATTAGCACCTTACAGCGCTTGTCCTAGGACAATACCTTTAAACAAATGAGCAAAATCAAATGTGGTTTATAAAATGTTTATTTTTCCCAAAAAATATAATTAAAATGCAATTAAAAACAAAATAATAATTTTTAAATTAAAGAACCCGACAAGGATTGACCTTGCTTCTACATATCAACATCCTTAATGGGTGAAGAATCAAGGAATACGTAGCTCTAAATATGTGATTGGGTAATTTTGAAATTGATTTTATGATTTTTTTTAATAATTTTCTATTTTTTCTATTTTTTAAGACTGAGGGGTATTTTAGTCATTTTTTAATTTTAGTGAGAATGAGAAGAGAGGGATAATCAAAAGGAGGGCAGTGAACGTGCCAATGTTCCACACATAGTGCCAGCGAACGTGACTTGCATGGGGTTAAGGCTCAGGTAATGTTACTCTGACTCGCTAAAGTTCTCAGTGTCTAAAGAGGTAGCAGTGTACGTGCTTTTCCCTACACTGAGAGCTTAAACAAGCCAAAGTTTTATGAGAGAGAGAGGTTTAGTCTTAACCACTGCAGATGAACCCTAAAGAAGCCGCGTGGGTGTCAAGATTTATTACTTTAGTGGATTAACTGATGTTGATGTTGATTTACTCTAAATGCAAGTTCTGAGCAAGATTAAACGCATCCTTTGGGCAGCGTTCGTGCCACTAGGAGGTTCATGTGACTAAAAATTGCATCAAGAAGCAAAACCAAGGATTTTGGAGACTTAGAATTTTTATGGTTGGGCTGTAAAAAATGGTGAACAAGCAACTTTGGATCAAATTTTGAGTAGTTAAATGGCTATGTGAATGAGCAAGCTATATATGGATTTGAAGAGCATAATGAGATCTTTCCAATGGTTACTTACACAAACCCTATAAGTTAAAGGATTAGGAGAAAGAACCCCATGAAGTTGGTCCAGTGACCAACTTCCGCATCCAACACTTAGTCTCCAGAATTTAGTGCTGGGACCCCATTTTCGGGCTCAATTTTGAAGGTGTCAGTGGCTTCATAAATGACCTTTCTATATACTGTTGTAAAGAGCCTGAATAGATATTTCCAACGCATACCTACACAGATCATGAAGGTTCAAGGATTGAAAGAACAAGTCCTCGAAAGTTGGTCCAGTGACCAAATTTGAACTCAGCCAACACTTAGTTTCTGGCATTTCCAGAATTCAGTGTTGGGATCCCATTTTCGGGGTCAAATTTGGGAGTTCATATGTTTTCATAAATGCACTTGTGATATACCATTGGAAAGAGCTCCAAGAAATCTTTCCAATGCCTACTCGCAAACTTCATGAAGATTCAAGGATTGAGAGAAAAAAACCCTCGAAAGTTGGCCAGTGACCAACTTTGAACCCAGCCAACACTTAGTTTTTGGAATTTCCAGAAACCAGTTTTGAGACCCAATTTTTGGGGTCGATTTTGAAGGTGCAAATAGATTCATAAATGTACTTTCCATATATAATTGTAAAGAGCTCCAAGATCTCTTTCCAACGCACCCACACAAGGCCTCTAAAGATTCAAGGATTTTGAGAACGAAAGCCTCAAACTAGTGCCCATGCTCCACTTATGTTATTTTATGTGTCAGGAAATAAGATTAATGGTGAAATCCGAATTTCGGGGCTAGATTTGGAGCACCTATGGTTATCATAAATGGTTATGTAATATATAATGGAAAAGAGCTCCAGAAGCTCTTTCCAACGCACTTCTCCAACAATCTCACAGGTTCACCGATTGTTCTCTAATTTACTCCAAAGTGAGTCCACTGGATAAAATTGAGCAGACCAAGTACTTGACAAAATATCTGAATGAATTACAGTTTTTCAAATCTAATTTCATGCATATTCACTTACTGTAATAACTCAATTATGATACAATTCAACTCAACATAACCTAACCTACAACATTGAACCACATTTACACAGAAACAATCACATGCACCAACCTTTTCCTCTCATATATCAAACACAAATCATAGTCTCACTGTTTTTTTCAATTTTCATATTTCTAAACTCATTATTTTTGCTCATACATGTTCCTAATAGGTGCAGAAAGCAAAATTACACAATATTACACAACAAAACACATTAAAACAGCAAACACGATCTCGTCGGAGTATATTTTCTGGCGAGATTTCGGCGACCTTGAACAGCCGGTTCGAAAGTCACTGTTTATTCACCATCACTTCCTCGTTCTAATGCAATTGAAATCAAGTTATTACGTGCAATATACAGAGAGAAATCAATGAAAGAAAAGATCGCCGGTGTAACTCCATTGAAGAAGATAACCAACGCAACTCCGATCAACAAAACTACAGCTATTTAGGCACTTTCAGCTTATGAAATATGCAGAAACGGAATGAGGATGAAGAGACTTACCTCTTGAAGCAAAGAGGAGGAAGAATGGTGGCGGTTGGCGGTGCTCCGGTGAGAGGTTTTGCAGATTCCGGCGAGCTTCGAATTGACGTTTTCTCTGCCTATTTCTTTTCTCCGTCCACTCTAGACCTTTCTTTCTACTCTTAGGAAGCTTTAGAGATGAAATTTTCGAATGAAAAACCTCTCCCACCACTTCTATCTTGCACTATGTAATTTGGTCTCTCTCTTTTTTTCTCCTTCTTGCTTTTCAACTTCTTTCCGAAAAGCCTTTGCCTCCCCCGAAAAACCCTCTCAATTCAATTCCACACTTTGTATCCCTTTCCATCTCCTCTTGATGCCCCTTTTCCCACCAATTTTAACCTCTTTTTCTCTCTCCTCTAACCAATTTTTTTTCACTTTCCACTCACCAAATACTCTCTACTCCTAGCCTGCCACGTGGCCACTAAAATTTAAAAACTCTCCACCCCTAGCTTGTCACGTGGCCACTAAAATTTAAAAACTCTCCACTTCTAGCTTGCTACGTGGCAAGCAATTTTAATTTTCTCATTCATTTTTTTTTTCTTTTTTGAATTTGAATTTCAACCTTATTTTAAAAAATTATGCGAATTTTATTTTAACCACTCACTTTTTTCAATTTTAATTAATTCTAATTAGTCATTTCTTTTCTTTTCTCTTATTAAAAACATTTTCTTCTTAACAAGAAGTTTTAATCCATTTGATTTAATTAATTTAATTAATCTTTTTTTTTTAAATCTACAAAATTATGAATAAATCATTTATTAATAAAAATTTTATCGGTATATTTTTATCCGGACGAAATCAGGTATTGACACTTTATAAAACCACTTTGAAGAAATAACAAGCACACTGTGATCTAAACGTACAAAACAGATATCCTTACAAATTCAAATACAGCAGCACAGAATCAAGATAAATGGCACAATGCAGAATCAAATGCGAAAAGAAGAGTGAGAGAAGAACACACAGAGCAATTATATTGGTTCATCCTTCCTTAAGGGCTACATTCAGTCTTTCTTGCAATCCTAGCAAGAAAAATTCCACTAACAACACTCAATTGTACACAATTACAATCAAGAACACTTCTTGCACCCTGCAAGATTTAAAAACACCCCTGAATACTTAAGCTAGAACCCTACAACCCCAATTATCCAGATTACAATAATGTTAAGCCCTATATCATCACCAATACCCAATTGAATCAAAGATTACAATTATACAAACCAAAAACGCAATACTTGAATCACACATGTTCAAGAATTGAGTTGTAGAAATCCCCTAATTTTCCAGTGAAGAAGAGTTTACGCAGGCCTTTAAGAACTCCAATGGCACAATAAAGATTTTGAAGACTTTCAATTCTTCAAGAACACTTCTTTAAACTTTTGTAAAACCAAGCAACTTTGTTTTCCACAAAATTATTGTCACACTTATTCGTAAATCTCTTCTCTGTATATGCCTTTTTCACGCTTTGAAAGCCCAGGTATTTAAAACACAAAATACCCAAACTGTTTTTTAGAAAATAGTTAACACAGTTATGTAATAGAGCACAAAATACCCAAACTGAATTTTGAAAAATGATTTTCTCAAAGGCTTTTGCTTAGTTTTATTACTTGTTTTTAAGTATGTTTTAACTGTGCCAAGGATTTTCTTCTTAGTTCTACATAAGTTTACCTTCACCTTCAATCACACTCACTCACACCCACTAAGACAAAGCCTAAGTCTTCATCTTCAACTTCCATGTTTTGTTTTGCCTTTGTCCAATTGCTTGACTTCATCAAATACTGAATCTTGTGAGATTCTTAACACTTTCAACTAACTTTCGTTTCGATTTTAAATTTTCTTGTTTTAAATTTTCAACTTCTTCAACATTCTTTCTCTTAAGATCTTCTAACTCATGTCTCATCTCCATCAACATGGTTGTGGTATCACTATGATTCTCTAGCATGGTACGTGAAGATCGTTCGTTACTGGTTGCTTTGTGTGTAATTTCCATTTTGCTTCAAGATAGTAGTGTCCCATGGTGGACGCCAAAATGTTCTGGGTAGAAATAATAGGTTGTACATGGGGAATTGTAGATGTGGAACCGACTTTGAGTGTTCAGGGTTATCTTCTTGATCTAACTTGGAAAACTCCTCTGGATGAATTGTCTTCTTGAACTCAGTCTAGGGGATGGTAGCTACAAAAATACTTTGATGATCAAATTACTATGGGTATAAGTAAATAGTAATGAGGATAGTAGTCATACATGTGAGAACATTTCTATATTTACAGAAATGGTATTAGGTTGAATTACTATTCATTAGGCTCTTAATGATAAATCTTATTAGTAATGTGGATTTATACTAATTATTTTGATTAACAAGTTTAGTGGACTCCATCCATGAACCACATAGTGTACTCGACTGGTTATGGTTTGTGAGTTCAAACCAACTTCTAATAGTAGAATTATTCCCAGTATATAATAATGTATATATAATATTATTTCATGAAGACAATATATACCTCAACAATGATATCTTCGAGCATTGACTAGACTCATGCTCAAGCCTGTAGTACAGAGATTGATTCGAATGATATTTTTCCATACAATTATCCTTAGACCAACATCCAAGTTCCATTTTCTTACATTAGGAGAACTTTTAATACTTTAAAAATTTTCTTAGAGACTTCTCTGCTTGGGTATTCACTCAAGCCGTATCAACAAAAATCCTGGCCATTATTGTCTTCAAGAATTGTGATCATCTGGGTTAAAGCATTTCTTTGGCTGTCTTGTTTTTTCATTATAATATGATTTTTCGCTTCTCTTATTTTCCATTAAGAAAATTCTTATACTAATTGTCTAGCAAATTACGTTTTTTTAAGAGACATAATGTTGTTCCCCTCTTTATTTTACTTGGTAGGATTTGCTTCCCCTCTTTATTCAACATGAATTTGTCATGAACAAATATAGTCTTGCGGACTTTTGTAATTTTTTAAATAATTATAAAGTTATGTTTTATCTCATTTCTAATAATGTGATTTTATATCAATCTTTTATAAAAAAAAATGATTAAATATAACAATACTTTTTTATAAATTATTGAGAAAATTTAAAAATAAAACATCTTTGTATATGTTATGATTTATCTTTTATAATAGTTTTTATTTATTTTTGTTTATATATATATATATATATATATATATATATATATATATTTCTTACACAAGCCATAAAAGACCCATAGCTTGATCTCCACACAATTGTTGTTGGTCTTCAATATCGTTTTCGGTATACTAGAGAATAAACCTATAAAAGACACTCTAATGTCAAAATCAGTTTTCAAATGTCAGAACTTTTTTTAAAAGTAGAATAAAAATGTACCATTCTTTTTAGTTTCCTTATGTTAGTTAAAAAAGTGGTTTTAATGTAATTAATTTGACTTCTAGTGATTTTCTTACATTATGATTGTCAGAAACATCAAGTGACTATGTTTAGGAAAAAATAATAATATAAAGGAAAAATTATATTTTGACATCACTGTTCATGAAATACAATCATTTGACACTCCTTTTATCGAATAAAATATTACATAATAATAAAATAATAATTTATTTTAGTGTCAAGTGGTTGTATTTTACTATATGCAGTGTCAAAATATCAACACCATAATATAAAATTTGTATATGACCGAATAAAATTGAGTCCACATTTCATTGGAAAAATCTCAATCCATAATACGTCATGTTCGAGTAGTGTCTTCTCATATTTAATAAAAAAACATTTCAGTCCATAATATATACATACCTACACATAATATATATATGTAATACATGTGTGATTAATCTAAGAAAGTTTCATGATCATGATTTTGTTTTTTCGAAATAAAATATTTTTTATTCTTACATTGTTAGCGTATACCTTATTGTGTGTCACATATTAGAACTTTTTTTTTTTTATCAAGTTAAGAGGTTGGAATACCTACTTCCTTCTTCATATCCTTAAAGCGATTAATTATAAAAGAAATACAGTATTTTCAATATATTATACAAATTTGTGCTATTTTGATTCCCATGTCATGTGGTTAGGGATGAATAAAATGCTTGGGTCAAGTGACTTTGTCAATAAAGTGAACAATTCACTTGTGATTATTAATATCACACTAATCACACTAAAAAAACAGTTAATAAAGTGAACAATTCACTTGTGATTACTAAGAAAAATAAAAAAAAAATTCTCATTTTGGTGTACTTTTTAATTTTAATTTTTAAAATGGATAGAAAAATTTATTTACCAAAATGGACAAATTTTGCCAACTAGATAGAGATAATTTCAAAATGATCAAAATAAAAGTGACGACCTCAACTAATGACATTAACTAAAATTATTTCTCTCTCTGTAATCATTTTTTAATTATTTAATATTATTATTGTTAGGTTTAACAATTAATAAAAAAATAATAATCATTATATAATAATAATTAACAAATAAATTTTTAATTATTTAGCACTGTTTGTTACTTTAACAATTAACAAAAAAATTAATAATAATAATTAACAAAACTGTAATAAAAAAATTAAGACATACAAATTTATTTTAAATTAAAATAAAATAACATAATGATAATAATAATAATAAGAATAATTCATATGAATTTATTAATAATTATTATTTTTAAATTAAAATAAAATAACATAATAATAATAATTAATAATAAGTGAATTCAATAATATTAATAATTTTTTTAAATTAAATTTGTATGAAATTTTTCTTATTATTATTATTTAAATTAAATTCATATGAATTTAATTAAAATTACTCTTATTATTATTATTATCATTATTCTATTTTATTTTAATTTAAAATAAATTTATATATCTTAATATTAATATTATAGTTTTGTTAATTATTATATAATTATTATTATTATTAGTATTTATTTTGTTAATTGTTAAACTTAAGGATAATAATATCAAATAATTAAAAAATATTGAAGAGAGAAGAACAATTCTAATTAATGTCATTAAAGCTGACAGAATTTGTCCATTTTATTAAATAAATTTTTTTCTACCCATTTTAAAAATTAAAATTAAAAAGTATACCGAAATCTGAAAAAACCGAAAACAAAAGTACACTTATTCTCAGAAAATGTTTCGGAACACTACACTGTTATGGAAATGGGGGAGTATTTTCAGAGTCCTGTGTGGTAACCTTTTCATCTTCGGGACACTCTTCCTTGTATGGATAGGTGACAGAGTAGTATAAAAAAGCTAAAAGCAGCAAAGTGTTCATTATGGCCAACATCAGATAGAACCTGTCGAAATAGCTAGTCTCGATTGTTTCATTGATCCATCCACTGAAAATCAACACAATTGGAACAATCAGAAGTTTCCCACCACCAATCACAAGCTCACTAAACGAATCCTCAAAACTCCACAACGATCTCGCTACATGGTCATGGAATAAACTCTTCAATCCCTCCTCAACAAGTCCTTCTGTCATTCCTAGTAACACAAATTGCGGAACCAAAGCCATTGTTGTTGTCATCTTGGACGACAACCTACGAATCTCCACTTGCCATGCTATGAAGCTGCATATTACAGCACACGTAATGCCAAATCCAATCCTCATGATTGTCTCTGCTTTTCTTTCCAACATAAAACTGGCAACTCTGGAATTTTTGGCGTTTCGAAAAGTAAAACTGGTGAGAGAACAAGTCAACTTTGACAAGTTAGTTGCCCAGGATTTGACCATAAATAGATAAGAGATATCAATAACATTCTTATTCATAATTGGTGTCAAGTCACTTGCTTGTGCAACAAAGAAAGTGTTCCCAGAGGCCATAAGTAAACTACAAGGAAAGACGGTAAGGCCAACGTAGATCATATGAACAAGGCTTTTCACTTCCCTCACGTCCTTCACTGTGCAAACCTTCCGATTCTTTTCTTGCGTCTCGAGACTCTCTCCGTGATCTCTAGAATCTTCTTCTTCTGCTGCTGCTGTTGCTGCTTTAACTATAGCTGCTTTGTCCAACCACCCGAATAGCCGTGGAACGCGTGGCAATAACCTTACTTCTTCACCATGTTTATACATATGTTGCTGCTTGTAACCCTTCCAGTAATAACAATTGGGTGAGTTTGGATATTCTGAACAACTCAGTTTCCGTAAAGCTGTGATGAAGATTCTATAGATCTTGCCTAGATCGCTTTCAACCCGCAATTCTTCGCGGCTATACCCCAGGGAACCGATGAGGAACAACAGATAAGTCGCTCCCATGAGAAGTGCAGCGAATCTGAAGAGGTTCTCTAACGTTGCTAATATTTTTACGACATATCCAATAACAAATGGAAGGATCCACGCGAAAATAAAATCTAAAGGATCTGCTTCCATGACGTTTCTCTCCTTTTTGTCTTGTGTGCTTCCATCATTTTGGCCTTCCTTTTTGGCTTTAATTTTCTCTTCCAATTGATAGTCAAAGAAATTTTCTGAGAGCTTGTGACCACTTTTTCCAATTGCAAGGAAGATTAGGGCTGCATAGACCGCACTAAACGCAGAAGCAGATGTAGATGTCCACAGTAACATTAAACCCTGAGATTTACAAACTATATTTAGACACCATGTATATCAACCATCTTATTAACACCTAGTATCTCCTTTCCTATTTCTTATTTATTTCTGATTTATGTCTGGAGTGGTTGAAATTTGCATTAAGGGGGAGTTTAAACTTATAAAATACTAGAAAAGAAAAATCTAAAAATTATGAGATTATACTGGAAATAAAAATAATAGATAAATCTTGTCACTACAAATCTAAATAATTCTAAAAATTAAAAACTTTAGAAAATTATAAAACTAGTGGATTAAAAACCTATAAATACGCAATGTCACTTATTCTAACTACATGAAAAATCAATATACATTTCTGTAGGTACCCACCATTTCCAAAACTACCTTCTAAAACCTATTTCTCCTCACTCTACTAAGCTTGTCTATCTCCTCAAATTCTAACAATAACACATAACTAAGAATTTATGTACCTGGATGGAAGCTGCAGCGCAAAATGTGATCATAGTGAAACAACCTGTATATTTTTGTGAGGTTTGAGAAACAACAACAAAAAAGAGAGACGATAGAGCATCTTGCAGATTTGTGAGAATAGCAACTATCCGTTGATTCTTCAATTCCAATGCAATTGTGAGATAATCCATCATTATTGCCAACACCGCGATTTCCATAAATCTGTAGCCTACAACCAATGCTGAAAATAAAGCGGGGAGAAAGAGTAAAGTTCAATTGTACTTCCCATAAATAAAACAGCACAATTAGTTATATTCTTTATGATTACCAGTAATGAAAGTTAGGGCCTTATATCGGTGGAATAGACGACGAAGTCGAGCTTTAAATGGCAAACATTTTTTCTCAGAAGCAGATGAGATGATTTCTTCAGAACTGTTTTCTTGTCGCTCCATGATGATGTTTGATGCAAACAGAATACTCAGTGAAACTAATTTAATAACACAAGTATATATAGATTTCAAAATGAATTTCTGCAAAGCGTGTTGGGGACAGAGAGGAAGGCAAGAAGCAAAAAGCTCTTCCCTAAAATTTTTCTCTTCTTCGAAACAACAGATAACCAGGAAAGTACATGGAAGAAGGGTTTCTGATGATAGTTTTGGTGACTTTTTTTCAACAAAAACATGTAATAATAGTAATAAGATGACAAGACAGAAATGAGACGAGAGAGATAATGAATATTGAATATTTGTTTTATATAAAATATAATTGACCTAGATGAAAAGACCTCGATAAAAGTGATTTAGAAGTCAATTTTTTTAGACATGGCTATTTCCGTACATGCATTAATTGGCACTTCTTTAAACACTATATCGGACACGTTTAGATGAAAAAGGATTTCATGATAAGAATCTAAACACAATATATTTGAAAGGTCGTAAAAGCAATGGATATTTCTTTTTAAAAAAATGATTATAAGGATAGGAAAAAAAATATAAAATAGAGACAAGTGACTTTAATTTATTTTGATATAATTAATTATAAAAATTAATTATTTATGTAGTTTGTCTTAGACTTTATTTGAGGGACAAAATAGATTTAAAGAAATAAATTTGAGATAAAAGTATGTAAAAAATTATTTGTTTAAATAAAAAAAGAATATAAAATTTGAGTTGAAAGTTTATAAATAATACAATAAAACTAATAGATATTTTAATTTTTTTAATTAATAAAATTGTAAGATTTTATTTTTATTATTATTTTATAAATTAATTATTAATACTTTATTTTTTTATTTTTACTAATATTTTTTATTATTTTTTATTTTTTTAAATTTATTATTATTTTAATAATAATATTTAGTATTTTGTTATGATATTATATAACATAATTAATTATATTAATTTTATTATAATATAAATATATATTAATAAATTTTAATTATTTAAAAAAATAGAAAACATATTCTCCTCGCAAATCCTCGCATTTCGGGTAGGAGAATCAATAGTAAATTTCATCATCCTTTTATTATTGTTTTAATCCTCAGTTTTGCAACTTTCATTGCATATCCTCCCTTCCCACCTATCCGTCCTTGCACCAAACACACGCTTAAAGAGCAAGTTACATTTTCTATTTTCTACTTCTGGTATTTCCAATTTTTCTTATTCGGTTACGGGTTGCATCCAAAAGCAGATCTATCATTTTGAAAAATTAGGCGGAAAAATTAAATTTAATTTAAAATTATTAAAAATAAGATATATTATCTTAAAATGTTTTAGAGATTCTTTGATTATTTAAATAGTAATATGTTACTATTTTCAAACTCATAATATATTGTTAGAGTAAGATAAATTGATTCAAGATTTGACTAATTATAGCATATGAACATATATAAAAAAAAAATTGAGAAACTTAGTAAAAACATGAATTTTAAGAAGAAATTGAGATTCGGACTATTATTATGAAACATATAGTCACTAAAAAATATTAATTTTAATATGAGTTTTTATGGGAGGTTACAAACCTCCTGTAAGCCACATACATAGAAAAATTATGACAGTATTTTAATAAACAGCAATAAAGTCTCATTAATTTAATATTTTAATTAGTTTTAATACTTCAAAATAAATTTCATAAACATTAGATTGTCTTTCCAAAACATTTCAAAAGCTTGACCTAACACAGTGAGAGATTTACTTCTTCAACTCGAGGTTCTAACTTTTCAATTCTAATTTCGTAAATGGATATTCAACTCGTAACTTGGAATCTGATTCATTTTATTAACTATTTTCCGTAGGCCATACTGGTTGTGAAGGTGGGGTGAATACCGTTCCAGAAGACGCTCAAGAGTGGCATCGTCATCATCACTCTTCTCTCCATTGGCATCAATGGGATTCACAACAATCGGAGACCTCTCGATGAGAACCCTAGGAATTTAGCCAATTGTTCCGCTATACAGTGGCATCGTGTCTCCATTTATCCTCAGAGATTAGGAACTATTGTTACGAATCACTGCACATTACTGACGATGCTTCTTGTTGTAGTTCGATGCTCTACGTGGAGGGGAACCTCGAGACCAAAGTCCTCACCGATCTGATCACTGGACTTGCCCGACGAATTCGAGAAGTTGTTGTTCGTCAGAACGGTAACTCTTCACTCTGTGTGTTAATTTGATTGCTACTATTGGATGTTTTGAGTGACTCAGCCAGTGTTGTTTCTAGCTCTAGATTTACTCTTTTATTGCTTTATCCAATTTTCTTGTAAGAACTAGATCGCGAAGTCTTAATTTTGTGAAGTTGAGTTATTTATGAAGTGATAATGTTGCTTGTTATCTTTTGTTCTTCTGCCTTATACTCCATGACTTTTGCTCATTAAGAGGCTTGCTTTTCTAGCATTCTACTATAATGTCATGTTACTTGGTTAGTTGCTGCTTTGTATAAATCATAATCCCTTGTTTTTTTACTCAAATTCGTCTTACCTTAAAATCATGAATTTGTTGAGCTCTATAAATGAGAATATCGAGTCTTGTATTTCTTAACCTTTTTGTATTGAATGATTTTGATTTTGTTGCAGGTTCGTGACAAAGCAACACTTTATTTGAACGCACTTGGAGGGGTATGGCAGAGTTGTTAAGACGGATAAATATGTGAAAGATTTCCTCTTTGGGTCAATCTAGAGACCAGTTTGAAAATTTTGTAAGTTATCCCTATTTTCTTCCTTATCATTGGTTAATGTCTCACAGACATTTGCATGTTTTTAATGTGAATGCAGGAACCTTCAGAAGAGGCTTTTGACATCGATTCAGTGCTCAGAGAGGTTAAATCTCAACCTCTTACAGAGAAGAAAGCCTTTGGTAAAAAGCCTATCGGTGTGGGTGCTCTTCCTCGTGATCCCTCATCTACTATAGATTCCTACAAAATGCTGCTTCTATCCATTCCTAATTTTGCAAGCTTTGGGAAGCTTTTTAAGGTTGGTTTACTCAATTATTGTCACAATCTCTATTATGAGTTTTTTTATTTTTTTATTTTTGCATATATATTATAATTCTTATGATGTATAACTAACCAACCATTTTCAAACTACATAGTTTATAATAGTCATGTATTCTTCTACATATATTTCCCTAATCGGATAAGTGTCAATTAATGAGTATATTTTATTCATATATAGATTGTTTAACCTTAACTTTCTTAGACTTTAATTGAGAATAAATTCATCGTTTTAAATAATATTTACTTTGTTAGTATTCTCACAATACTAAATAGATTTGATGAAGCCATACAAGACAAGTTCAGCTAAGCAATGGCAGCAAGCAAGCAATTGGATTTTGGTCTTGATTTGGTGTGAGTGTGTTCGAGATTGATTGGCAAAGAACATTGACATAAGTGAAGAAGGAATCCAGTAACACATGGTCAAAGTGATTCAATCAAATAAAATTAAGGTTTTAACTTTGGGTAAAAATCAGTTTTGGAAAAATGAAATACTGATGAAATATAAATTGATTTCAAGTCAAGTCGAATCAGTTTATTCGACTCCTGACGTAACTGAAATAACTGTTTTTGGAAAAACTGAATTGGCGCCTCTTCTCCTATAAAAACTGTGTTACTTCTAAAATGCGCCACAACTTACAGATATCAAAAATAGAATTGAGAAAACGTAGAAAGAAAACAGTGAGAAAAATCCAGCAAGAAACCAGTGAGAAAATTGAGTTCTGTTTTTGAAAATTCTTGAGAAAAACCAGATTGGGTCTTTTTGTTGAAGATTG
>Ga0209700_104314_pt1 | contig 25853 bp, 14 predicted proteins | sample SiratroredBW_FD_187528 | JGI IMG/M metagenome (GOLD analysis project Ga0209700, IMG submission 187528) | Root nodule microbial communities of legume samples collected from California, USA - Siratro red BW (SPAdes) (version 2) | ecosystem: Host-associated > Plants > Roots > Nodule | place: USA...
CTTTTATTATTTATTTAATTGTTTTTTTTTTTTTTTTAAATATTATTTATAAGATTGTAGGCTACGTACTTCCATCAAGGAAAATAACCTCATAAATTATGAAAACTTGCTTTCGGAATACTAGCTTATCATTTGAAAATTTTAGCTAGCTTACCAAAATTTAGGTCTCCTAAACAAAAAAGCATAAGCTCCCTTTTGTTTTCCTTTTTCTTTTTCTTTTTAACAACCAAATTGACTTTGATGATTCTATTCGTGTTTACTTTTTTAATTTATTTTGGGCATTGTGTTATTTACATGATAACGTTTACATCAATAAATAACATGTCTATAATGACATTCGTAACCATTTCCTATTATTACGATATGTCTTATATATCGCAGTTAAGCTTTGTAGATATTTTTCAATTGTGTTTTTTTTTTTTTTTTCAATTGTGGTTATTTTATATAGGTAATAAAATTTATCAAAGTAGCTTGAATGATTGATTGAGAAAGCAAGTTAGTAGGTTTGGTTGGACATTATTGACACAAAGACTTAGTAATTTCAATTTTCCCGTCGATCTCAATGTTGCACAGAAGCCTTGTTGCACTTGTTTTAGCATAAAAATATAAATCAATTATGCATGCATGCAATAATTCTCAAACTTTGTCGAGATTGGGTGCAGTGGAACCCTCTTAATTTGTATGATTGATTGTTTGAAGAAATGATAATAATAATATATCGTTTAGTGTCTTTGGTCCAACTTGCTTTTGTTCTTCATGCTGATCTGTATTTTGTACAAAGATAATCGACATTATATCATTATAGCATACCCTGTATTTTTCTATGATAATTGTTTTAATGTAACGAAAACAAAGAGTGATGGAGTGGAGAAGAGAAACAAAAGCATTGAATTTTTTTCGTCACTTTTGCTTTAAACGTTTTGAAATAGGTGCATGGTCCCCATAATTGTGCTTAAGTATTTTTCTTCAATCATTCTCACGAAATCATTATTTGGTATCTAGGTCCTCCAGAACGGAGGAATAGATAGATATACGTGATTTTCATCAATAGGTCACACGTAATTTCTTTATACTACACCTTTATACATTAATTTTTTATTAGAGAAACTAACTTTTGTGAATAATGGCATGCATGTTTGTGGATCTCATGTCAATTTTATTTAGAATAATGAGTCAAACATAGAGAAATAATAGAATGTGAGGACAGGTATCAAGATTTCTTATTATGATTGTAGCTTCAAATTTTCCAGAAGCTAGGGTTCTGACATTTCTGGGTGATGTGTATTGATAATTTGATACCTTCCTAACGTCCATTGGGTACACACATGCAAAAGGATTGAGATGACAGCCATATTCTACCATATGCCAGTCAGATTCAATGGTTTAGACTAAAATACAGAGTCCAGCTCATAGTTATTCATGTTTTTGGTCAAGGACAAGAAGACACAACCTCATGGTCACTTTAATAGCTCAATATATAGCTTGTTGATAGGACATTGCACAACCCCATTTTCTTCAATATGCCTCAGTTTCTCATTTTATATCTACGGTTTGAAATTAAAACCTATACTGCAATTTATTTATTTTTATTTATTTTTTTATAGCCATGTTACGAAGTATCCACTTTTGTAAATGATTAATTTTTGTTGAAAATTGAACAGTATTTCCCTTTTTTAAATTAATTTGTTTTATTCACCAGACTTAATACAAAACTTTAAGGGACTTAGTGCAGTATTATTCCATATATTGGTGTAAATTTTGAATTAATGGGTGATATATGATTTTAAATTTTTTAATTTTAGTTTTTTTTTTACTTTAAAAAATATGTAATTTCAGTCTAACTATTTTTGGTACCTTATATTAGGTTTATAATTCGATTTAGTTAAATATAAACGTAGAAAAATATCAAAAACTGAATCAAAATAAAAAAAAAATTCTAAAATTAAAAAAAATGGCACGAACCGAGATACCCTATCGGAAACAGAAAGGCATTATCCAATCCCAGGAACAGAGCGTCTTTCCTTGATTCGATCTCCGCAATAACATTTTTACTGCAATCTCTCTTCCGTCACTCAATTTCCCCTTCAAATTTACACAGACAGTAAACTAGGAGAAACCCTAAATCCAAAACCAATAACCTCATAACAATTAGGGTATAAGCAAACATCATTGTGGAACGGTGTGATGGTGTACGATTTTGAGCAGTGTAACACTACACCGTTTTCCATCTTTAGTAACATTTTCACAGTTACATTTATTTAAAATGTAACAAAAGATGAAAACTTTTATCTATGGTTCCATTTTCACCGTTATATTTATTAAAATGTTACAATACATTAATTTTAATTATCATAGTAATGTTTTTCTATATAAATGTCACTATAAACAAACATAAATTTATGTTATAAACAAATTACTTATGATTTGGAATTAAAATCAAAACTCCTACATTTCAGCAAATCACGAATAATTTTTCACCATCACACTTCGACTCACGTTTCACCTTTGACCTACACTTCTCTCTCATTACACTTAATATTAACATCCTCCGATTTTTCCTTCACCATTCAATCTACTCCCTATAGAACGTTGTTCTCGGTGAAGTGAAGGAACTAGGGTTCTGAATGCAGTGGAACTTCACAGGTATGTTAGGTTTTCACGAAGGAAAGGGACTAATTTTCATGATGAAAAAATGGAATAGAAATCAATTTTAGTACATTGCTCATGCTTTGAATTCTCTTACGATCCCTTTCCAATTCTTCATCCCGGTGAGGTAGTTTGTGGTGTTATTGTGATAGGATATAATGGTTTCTCGGAGATTTTTCGGGTGGTCTTTGCCGCACATACAACCTCTGGTATCTGAGGTTTCAGAGCTGCTGGAGTCGCCATCGCCATACCTCAACCTCGGTATCGAGACTATCAGCTGATCGAGGTTGAGGAAGATATGGAGGAGGCCGAGGAGATTGAGTCGCCGCCTGCCGTCATTCCTTTCTCTTGCCTCTTCGCCTACGCTTACTGCCTCAACTGGTTTCTCATGATCGTCAGCTCCCTCGCTGGCATCGCGCACGACATTCATTTACTTAAACTACTTCACCAAGGTTCTTTAGGTTCCTCAGCATGGTTCGTTAAAAGAGAAATTTTAGAGGTTTAAGGAGGTTCAATTTCGTTTCACTTTCTAACAAAACCCTAGTTGTTGTTGTACGTCGCTTCTGGAATTTAATAAGCTTATGATAATTTAATTTTGATTTCGGTTAGCTTAGGCAGTGAAATTAAGTCTTGTGTACTTTGTTATTAGTTTTTGTAGTTTTTATCTCCATGTTTGTCGTGCTGTTTAAGGTAATTGAACAATTAACTTTCATTGAAAATTGACCTGACTACACTAAGCATGGCATAACCCAGTCCTTCCCTCTTTTCTCCCTTATTAGTTTATTCCCTTTATATAAGGTTTATTGTCCTGGTCAAAGTAATTTGTGGATGGATCCCTTATTAGTTTATTCATGATCTTAGGTCCTAGTGGTTCAACAAAAAGAGTGGACATTTTTAAGGAAGTGGAGCCTAGAAATTTCCTACTGGTGTTGTTGATCAGGTAAATGTGTTGAATATCTTAGCATTCTAATTTAGAAAGTTACTTTTTGTGTATATATTCTACTTATTCAACTTATACAGGGAAAAGATTTTTGTGTAGCAGTAGTGAGACAGGTCAAAGAAGAAACAAGAATTAGTAATCTCTGTTACCTATATTGTGGGCTAGTCATGAAATAGCATATATGATTGACTGCAAAATTTACCTTTCTGGCCTAAACCTAATGTTTTTGGATTCTTTCCAATTTTTCACGTTGATGCTGAATTTCTGGAAGTATTGGCATTCAGGTTGATGCTGAATTTCTGGAAGTATTGGCATTCAGGTTGATGCTGAATTTCTGGAAGTGTTGGAAGGTAAGTTTTCTTTTAAATTTTACATTCAATAAACAATTTTCTTTTACATTCGAGATGATTGAAGGGGCAAGAAAGTTATTGTGGTCAAATTTTAAGAAACATGTGATGATATCTATCATAAAATTATGGTCAAAGTTTTCATTTAGATTTTACATTCAATAAACAGTTTTCTTTTACATTTGAGATGATTGAAGGGGCAAGAAAGTTATTGTCTCAAATTTTGAGAAACATGTTATGATATCCATGTCACACCGCAATTATGTTCTGATATCTTTGCCACTTCTTCCTCTTTGTTGACTTGAATCTCTTGATTGAAGCCTCATGTTGATTTTGGACTAAAACTTTTTGGAGCTGATGTAATTTCTATTCCTAGTTTTTATATACGTGAAAGTGACTTCCTTCTAAATTTTACCTTTTTCTTGTGAAGGAAAATGCTAACTCTGTTTATTTCATTGAACAAAACTTGGTTTGTGGAAAGAATGTACTAATAGACATGAGCATACATTCAGCTAATGTCAAGGCAATTCGAGCAGCCCAAAAGTTCATCTATATTGAGAACCAATACTTTCTTGGCTCATCATATAATTGGGATTCTTACAAAGACCTTGGTGAGTATTGAAGTTAAAAGACCTTGTTACAGAAATTACCTACTGTTAACGATTATCAAGTATGTCATAGGCTATTTTCATTCTGAAGACCTTGTATTATCACATTTTTTTTATGTTAGAGTTTAATTTTTTATCTATTCATGTCATTGGCAAAAACATGAGGTTGTTTCTACTAATATGAGTTGATGTGACTAGGTAGAGTATTCTAAATTGTTTTGATAACGTGTAGGAGCGGTACATATTAGTAAGGAGAAGGAGAAAATGAAAGAGATGATCATTTAGAAGAGTTAACCTCCCTCCTCTTATTAATTCTTTGCCTTCCAATACTATTTCTCTGTATCGAGTTCTATTCCATCATTGGTATTCCTGTTTAAAACTAGTGATTTTTTACCAATTCTTCCTATTCCAATGTTACGACAGACAATTTGTTAAATTATGGTTTTTTCCATTTTCTTCAACACAGGTGCAAACAACTTGATTGCAATGGAAATTGCATTGAAAATAGTTGACAAAATAAAACAGCATGAGAGATTCTCTGTGTATATTGTTATTCCTATGTGGCCTGAAGGAGTACCTAAAAGTACTGCTACTCATCGGATTCTCTTCTCGCAAGTGGGCTTCCTTTATCTTTACCTCTTAAAATGGTAGTATATAAGACAAACCATTAAAACCTTTATTGGCTAGATCATGAAAATGGATTAGGAAGATTTGGTGTAAGAAAATTGATCGCAAGCCAAAAGAAACTGTTGATTTTTCTTTGCTTCATATTGTCAAATGATCTTAATTTGCTGAAAATGCTCATGATTTGCTGCTTAGATCTCATGACAATTGTATCACGTTTATAATTTAAAATGAGAAACATTTTATGAAGTTTTTCTAGCAACAATATATATTGCCATAAATTTAAAATAGAACGATGAAAAACCATGGAAAACATAATGTTATTTTGGTTCAGTCGTGCATTTGTCTCACATGCTCATGTTGATTTATTGGCAGTTCAAAACAAAAAAATTCTTTGTTCTTTATATTGAGTAATGTAAATTCATTATAACCGAAGACACATTGAATATTCTTTGATGCAGTGGATGCCATTTAATGAGTGTTCGTGGGTTGTTGTTGGAAAGGTCGAGGATTTTAATGTTCTGGAAGGCATAAAGTTGGATTGAATTGGTGATCCTGTTGTGGGAGAGATTGAGCTTGTGAACGGATGAAATTGAAAAGGAAACATTTTAGGTATGTTACTTACAACAACAACTTGTAGTGTGTTATAGTTGTGTTATAATGACATAAGTTCTCATAGTTTATTCACAATGATTTATTTAATTTGTCAGTTTTTCTATTTAATGTGCTGTGACATGTAAAGATTAATTTAAACTTCAAATATAGTTAAGTATTTGAGAATTGAAGACCATAATTAGTTATTGGACATGCCTTATTATTTAGTAGAACCTTTTAAAAAGAATGGGATAAAACTAAATGATCATGTTATTAAATAAATGTTAATAGAATCATTTAGTGACATTTTTATAACATTACTTTTACTTTAAAAGATGTAACAAAATATTTTTAGTAATAATTTTAAAATGTTGTCTCTTCATTAAAAAAGTTATTAAAAGCTTTTAGTGACATTTTTATTATGTTACTTTTTTATTAAAAAGTATTTCTAAAAGACTTTAGTAACATTTTTGAAATGTTTTTTTTTATTAAATAGATGTTACAAAAAATATTTAGTGACATTTTTATAAATGTTTCTTATGACAAGTAAAATGTTATTAAAAAAATTTAGTAACATTTTTATAGTGTTACTTTTTTATTAAAAAATATTATTAAAAAATTTTAGTAACATTTTTAAAATGTTATCTTTTTATTAAATAAATGTTACAAAAGATATTTAGTGACATTTTTATAAATGTATCTAATTACAAGTGAAAATGTCAATAAAAATTTTTAGTAACATAGAGAATACCTTATATTTGATAAAATGTTACTAAATTATATTAGTAATATTTTGTTTGATTTAGTAACATTTTTCTTACATTACTAATTATTATATATGTAGTAGTGTAATTAATTGTGACGGTGTGACAAGCCTGTGAAGAAGAAGAAGAAGAAGAGGCATGAAGATGAGTAGGAAGCAGTCCTAATATCTGGAAGAAGAAGAAACACGAATTTTTTTTTAACTTTTTTATTAATTTAAATATACAAATGGAAACATTTTGCATGTAATATTTAATTACATATTGATGAAATCCGTGGATAATATTTCGTGTATAATATTTAATTTACATACGGATATAATCCGTATATAATTCTTAATTTACATACGGATTTACATCCATATATAATAATTAATTTACATACGAATTTATATCTGTATGTATTATTCCGTAGATAAAATGAATTTTTTATGTAGTGAAATAAGCTTAGAAGAAGAAAATCATATAACAGTAGTTTCTAAACAAGCATTTAACTCATTATCTAGTTGGTGTGGGATTTCCAGTAGACCTCCCTCACGTTGAGACAAAGACATTTTATATGCGGAACTCGATATTTATGGGTAGTCCCATGATTGATAATAAAAGGTGAGTTTAAGTCTAAATTGATTCGTTGGGAGATGATGACTTGGGGTTAACTTTTTCCTATCTATATCATCATCCCTTTAGTGTTAGATGCTCTAGCACTATGTTGGGTGGTCAACACTGAAATTATTTTATTTTACTCATGAAACGACTACAATTAGTTGGTAAAAGGATAAACAATGTCTATATGCTAAATATCTCCTACATCAATTCTAGCTTAAATTGTTTGCTCTCCAAAATCAAGGAATCTTGGTTATGGCATAAGCGTATTGCACACATTCATATTCATCAATTGAATAAGCTTGTATCTAAGAACTTAGTTTGAGAAGGACAGGGTATCTAAAGCATGCCAAAAAGGGAAACAAATCAAAAATTCATTTAAACATAACAATTTTGTTTCCATTTTAAGACCCCTTGAGACGCTTCATATATGGACTTCTTTATAACTTCTCGGACCATGAGCATAGGTGGCAATTGCTATGGCTTGATTATTGCAGATGACTTCTCTAGATATACATGGACTCTTTTCATTGTATAGAAGGATGATGCAGTCAAAGCCTTCAAAAGACTTGCTACAATTTTACAAAATGAGAAAAATAGTAATATTGTTGCCATTAAAACTGTTAACGGGAGATTTTTTTCAAAATTAAAGATTTAACTTTTTTCCTTGTGAAAAACTTTGTATTAAACACCATTTTCCAACTCCTAGAATTCCACGACAAAATGAAGTAGTTGAGAGGAAAAATAGGTGTTTGGAAGAATTGGCAAGAACTTTACTTAATGAAACTAATCTTCCTAAATACTTTTGGGCAAATGCAGTAAACACTACCTGATATGTATTAAATAGAGTTTTGATAAGGCCTCTTTTAATTTATGAGGTTTTCAAAGGAAGAAAATAAAACATATATGATTTTAAGGTTTTTGGCTACAAATGCTTTATTTTAAACAATGGAACAGAAAATCTGGACAAGTTTGAGACAAGGTTGATGAAGGCATCTTCATAGGCTACTCTACTCATAGTCATGCATATAGTGTATATAATAAGAAAACTATGTCAATTGAGCAATCTATTTATATTACTTTTCATTAAACTAATTGAGAGTTGTAGGAAACATCTAAGATAGGTGTAGGTGATGATGAGATAACTAGTTTCCAAAGACTAAAGTTTGATGCAAACCAGGCAGTGGAGAAATAAGTGTTGTAGAGCTTCAAGAAGTTGAAATGATGCCTACTGCATCGGCTAGAAACATTAGTCTACCTAGAGAACGGAGAGTTCCAAGTGACTTGTCACTGGATAACACCATAGGACATATTGACAAGGGAGCATCCATTAGAAAATCCTTGAATTTTTTTTTTTTGTGAGCATATAATTTATGTCACATCTTGAACCCAAAATTGTTTGTGATGTTTTGGGTTATGTTAATTGGATTAATGCTATGCAAGATGAATTGAATTAGTTAAGTAGAAATGATGTGTGGATTTTAGTTCCTAGGACTAAAGAAATAAATGTCATTGGAATTAAATGGATCTTCAAAATTAAAATGAATGAACAAACTATCATTGTTAGGAATAAAGATAGGCTAGTAGGAAAAGGTTATAATCAGGAAGTAGAATTGATTATGATAAAAGATATACTGCTATTGGTAGACTAGAAGTTGCTAGGTTGTTACTTGTATATGTCTTCTCGTGTCATTTTAAATTGTTTCGAATGGATCTGAAAAGCACATCTTGATTGGATTTATCAATGAGGAACTATATGTAACACAAGCCCCAAGTTTTGAAGATCATAAGTTTCCTGGACATGTGTAGAAACTCAAGAAAGCATTATATGGGCAAAAGCAAGCTCCAAGGCAATGGTATGAGAGTTAAGTAATTTTCTACTGTCACATAATTATGAAAGAGGAAAATTAGATAAAAATGTTTTTATTAGAAGGGTTAATAATGATATTATACTTGTTAGCACCAGTGGGCTACTGTGATGATTTGATGAAGCCAACCAAGTGAAGACGTTCAAGACCTTATGAGCATATGTGGATTGCATGAAGAGTTCATGAAGATTGAAGACTTGGTCTAGAACTTAGGAGTGCGTGTTGTGGGGTAAGTTTGAGGTCTAATTAGTGATACATGCAATCTTAATCAATGATAAGCTCCACATGTATTTTCTGAATTAACAAAAGTTTTGAAAAATCATTAAAATCAAAACTTATGTTTTAAACAACTGTTTTAACTAATTGACTATTTGGAAAATCAATCGACTAAATTTTTAAATGACAGTTATGTTTAAATAGTTGGCGCGAAATTTTGGAAGTTAACGAAAATCATTCTAAACATTTTCAAAGAGAGCAAAAGCGCCCGTGAGTCTAGTGATCAAAGAACATTCAACGTTTTTCATCAAAAACTGTTTTCTTGAACTGCGACTGAAGCTTTGATTTGACTGAGACAGTTCTTCGCTGATTTGATCATCAGACTAAGCCTTGTATACCTTTTCTTATTACTTTTGTCATTCTTTGTATAAAAGTGCTTGTATTGCAGTAACTGTGTTCATCCTTCACTTGTATTGAAATTTCTGCTGCGTTTTTGAATTGCCTGGGTTGTTAATTCTGTTATGTACAGTAGGCTCTGTACAGGGTGCGATTTGTTGTGGGTTTCAGCAAGGGTCTTCGTGAAACACACAGTGGGTTTCTGTGTGGTTTCCTGTTCTACTGTGGGATCAGCAGTGGTCTACTGCGAGTTGCAGTGAGACGTTTCTAAGTTATACAGTGGTCTCTGTATAACGTTACTTGCTGTGGGTTTCAGCAAGGGAGTTCTTAAAGCACACAGTGGATTCTGTGGTGTTTCTTGTTCTTCTGTAGGGTCAGCAGGGGTTGGCTGCAAAGTGCAGTGTCTTCTTACTGTAGGCAAGTGCTGTAAACTGGATCAAGTTGATCAGTTTATTGAAATCCTTACTGTGTGTGAGGGACTGGATGTAGCCCGGTTGTTGGGTGAACCAGTATAAAAATCTACTGTGTCCTGATTTTCTCTTGCTCTCTCTCTCTTTCCGGTTCTTGCTGATTTTCTTGAATTTTTAGAATTAAGTGACTCTTGCTAATTGAATAATTGCATCATTTTCTGAAAGCATTTTTAGTAACAACTTAAAATCATTTATTCCATTTTAACTCAGTCTAATCCAAACTGCTTTGAATCTGTTAATAACCAGTATATCAATTTCCTATAAATTTGCAGTTTTGCAATTTACTGGGTTTACTGTTTATCAGTTTGTTTTTCTAGAAAACCAAATCTCTCACTGTTGTTGATTAAAGACTGTTTTTCATACATTCAACAAAGTTTATAGTGTTTAACAAAAAGGTTTTTAACCAGTCAAGCTTGATAAACTTGAAGTTGATCAGTTCTTTCTGTGTGGTTAAGTTCTATTCTGTTTTTGTGCAGTAAACTAAATCGCTTTCGTACTTACATTTAAATTTTGATAAAATTGTTTGATTTGCTGGATTGTACTATGATTGGATTATATTATATTTACTAATTCATTCTACTGCCTTGCTCAATAAAGTCAATAAAGATCCAATTTATTAAAAGAATTTGAATTTTGTTAGAAGGTCAACTAGTTTTTGAAAAAGATTTTGAAATCCAATTCACCCCCTTCCCCTCTTGTATTTCAACCAAAACAGTTTCTTACGATACTTGTTCAAGTGTATGTTTTGTTCCACTAATAAGGAACTTTGTAAAGAGTTTGTTACAACTATGTAGGGAGAATTTGAAATGTCAATGATGAGAGAGCTTAATTACTTCCTAGGCTTGTAGATTAAACAACTCAAACAAGGAAATTTTTTAAATCAATCAAAGTACTACAAGGATCTCTTAAAGAAATTTGAAATTCATAGGTGCAAGGACACTGCAACACCTCAATGTTGATGAAATAGGAGTGATCGTTGATCAAACTAAATACAGAGGGTTAATTGGTTCACTTCTCTACTTAAAAAGCAGCAGACAAGATATCATGTTGAGTGTGTCTATGTTTAAGAATCACACTAAAGTGCAACTAAGAGAATCCTAAAATACTTGAAGGGAACAATCAATGTTAGATAGTGGTATCCAAGTGATGTATCATTAAATTTGGTTGGTTTTTCTGATTCTGGCTTTGCAGATTGCAAATTAGATATGAAGAACACAAGTGGAACCACGATTTGGTTGGACAAAGTCTAATTTCATTGCGCATCAAGAAGAAAGCATGTGTAGCATTGTTTACTACAAAGGCAGAGTACATTAGTACTGGAAGCTGTTGTGCTCAAATTCTTTGGTTAAAACAACAAATAAATGATTTTGTACGAAAGCTGAAAAAGGTACCTATTATGCGTGATAGTGTTAGTGTAATTAACTTGACAAAAAGTCCAGTGTCACATTCTATAACTAAACATATTGAAATTAGGCATCACTTTATCAAAGATCATGTAAGCAATGGTGGCTATGAAATTCAATTTGTTGAAACAGTATATCAATTCCTGATTTATTCACTAAACCACTCGTATAGGACAAATTTAATTTTCTGAGGAATGAATTGGGAGTTTACTGATTTGATAAATATTTCCTAACCTTTGAATGTATTAATTTTTATTCTGATTTCATTTTTTATTGAAAATTAATTAATTGATTGTAGAATTCAATCAACTATTAATGTTAGCATCATATGTAATTAATATAGTCAATCAGGTGTTTAATGTATGATTATTTGTGTAATTTGACAATTTATATAGAGCTGATTTAAGGCATAGAAATTGCATTTAACTTACTTAGTAATATGTACCTTAAATGCATTGAAATAAATTGATTGTAGGTTTGAATGCAAGAAGATTATACGATTTGTATGGTGTACTCTGAATGTGCCACATGTTAGCAATCAATTGGAAGTGAAAAAGCACAAACTGAGAACTTGACTACACAAATTTCAAAATTAGATTTCAAAATTTATTGAAATGGTACAATACCTCACCTAAAACTTACTTGTTTTTAGCTTTTTATTAACTCCATAATAAATTATTATTATGTATTAAATATTGTGTGTATATATTATTAGACTACATTGCATGCATTCATATCATTCATCTCTTAGAAAACCATTCAGAGGTAAAACACTATACCTTAGCCAAAATCATCTCAAAAACAACCATGTAAATCTCTACCATACCAAAAAAGGAGACACATCCTCCAGAGCCACTAACAGACATCAAATTGAAGAAGTTATTGAAAATAGACATCTTGAGAGGTGGTTCCTAGAAATCAAGATCAGATAGACATCTACTTACATGAGTTTAGCATGAAAATAATCAATAGTTCCAAATTTTTGAGATTTGAGTGGTTGGAGCAAGAAGAGATGAATGATGTTAGAAGGATGCTAAAACATCAAAATTTGGAAAAGTTCCTCAATTTGACAGGCAACATATATCCAAACTTGGTGAGAGTAATTTTCGCCAGCTTGACTTTTGAAGGTCACTTAATGTGGTCACATGTAAAAGGAGTGGATAGGAATATTACTCCTGCAATTTGGATTACGCTCACTGGATTAAAGAATGCTAGAAGAAAGGTTGGGAAAGCCAATATTGGCTCGCTGGAAGACTACAACAAAATACAATTCTTCAGGTCTTGCTTGAGGAATCGAAATTCAACAATGGGGGATTTCATGTGGGAGGTTTAGCAATGAACTAGAGGATATTGGCTTTTCAGGTGGTATGACAACTCACTCCAAGAGGACACAATCATGTTGTGTTAACTAAGGAAGATTTATTCGAAATGCATTGCGTCATAAACAAAGTGAAAGTTAATAGGATTCATGTCATGAAAGACCACATGAATAATTTATAGAGGTTGACTAACTACAGGGTACCCTATGTTGTCCTGGCTTCAAAGGTGGTCGAGCACTATGTAGTTAAGTTGGATGGAGAATTAATAAAAATTGAGAAAGCTCACAATGAAACTACTTGTGCAACACTACACAAGATAAGTCTGAAAAGGTTATTGATGATTGGATCTGTAGGGCCGATGAAGTGCATGGTGTAGGACAAGTTGGAGATGATGTTGGAATCAGTGGAACTGTTGGAGAAAAATATGCTATGAATCCATATGTTCCACTAGTGGATAGAGGATAATTATTGTCTAGGTTTGAGCAGATGGTCCTTGTAAGACTGGATAGAATGGCAAGTGATCAAAGGGATAACTATAAATTCTGTGTTGTAAGGTTTCAACACCTTGATGATCAAATCAAAGTTGTCCAAGACTGATTGGTCGGGATGACTTATGGTTGTGACACCTAGGATTATATGCATCATCGTATTTGCCCAATTAATTGTTTTGTTAGGCATCATACTTCTTTTACCCTATTTCAGTATTTCAAAGTTATTGACTTTTGTAACGAAATGCTTTGTAATGAATATTTCAACTATCTTGACTAATGAACTATGAACTACATGTGTGATGTGATGAATTTTTGAATTTGTATCAAACTAATGTATACACCTTAAGTAATAAATCTATCACTTAAGGGGAGTAAACAACTATGAGGGAGCTAAGTTCTATATAATTTAGTTGTTGTCTGATGTAGCAAGAAAAATAAATCGAGTTATTTTGCATATTAGTTGATTGTTCTTGCATAGCCTATTCTGATTGAGTTTAACAATGAATTTATTTTTTTTATATTAATATGAGCAAATGTATCACACTGTTTAGTTAAGTTGATGTAGGCTAACCTAAAGCTACTCAACATACACTCACTGGATTGCCTTCCTCAAATCGGGGGAGATTGTTGGTAATGATGCAGTTTGGTATTTGACAAAGACAAGTCAAGCCAAGTGCAAGGAATGTTTGAAGAATTGTTTTTCTAAAATTAGTGTGTGATCTCCCTTGCTAGAAAATTAAATTGGTTGTTTGGTAGATTGAATTGATTGCATTTTCCTGTTAGAATATGGGAAATTAAATTCATTGTTTTGAAATTAAATTGATTGGATTCTCTGTCTAAATTTTCTAACAAGAAAATTAACTAGTTAATTTTTGAATTGTATTGATTGATTTTTTGTTAGGTAATACAAATTGAAATATTGATTGATTGTTTTCACATTTCAACTGGTTATTTTTCCGTTGTGTGGCTACTGAAATCACAGTAAATTGATCCAATTAAAAGTAATCATTATCTGGATTTGTATGTTTGAAAAAATTTGTGAAAGGTCAATTCACCCCTGTCTTGAACTAGGTCTAACTCAGCCAAAAAAATCTTTACAATTGGTATCAAGAGGAGATGCTTGAAAATTATTCAATTTTTTATCCAATAGTTGAGAATAAACTGCCCTTTGCATAGGGAGCCTCCATTAATAGGCCTCCTTTTTTCAATGGTTTAAACTACCAATTTTGGAAAGTAAGAATAAAGATTTTTATTGAATTCATAGAACGTGGTATTGTAGAAAGACCTTGGTATGATTTTACTGAGTTAGGAGCAAGAAAGCTCAGTATGACTGTACGACAAAAATATTATAATTTCTGCCTTGAATCTTGATGAATATTTCGTGGTATCTCAATGTGCTTCAACAAAGGAAATGTGAAACATTCTCGAAGTCACTCACGAATAAACAATGACATGTGGCCATGTGCTAATCTTCTAGAACAAAACGCTTCTATCAAGCTAACCTTAACCTAGTGTTAGGGTTTTGTCTTCTACAACCCTAGGCCCATATTTAAAAACCCTAGACTACCGTGGCCCAAAATACAAGGCCCAACATGAAAACCTTACACTACCTTTGCCCAAAATACAAGGCCCAAATTATTCTAAACAATTTATACAATTTAGAGGAGTTTTTCTTGAAGCAAAATGTTCTCCAAAGTGATCTCTTTAGGATTGGATTCAGGCCCAGACAGATGGTTAGAGGCCCAAGCAGGCTCAAATGGTCTCAATCTTCTAGAAAGCTCTTGATCTACCCTCTAGCTTTTTGTCCTCTTTATTCTTTAACTAAGGTGGCTGTGGCGTATTCCGTGAATATTTGTCAAAAAAATTTCATAGTTCAATTCACCCCCTTTTGAAATCAACCTAAAGTGTTTTCAACTGGTACCAAGAGCTAAGTCTTGAAAGTTATTTAAGTTTTCGATCCTATGGCTGAGAGAAAGTCGTGTTTTGTAGAGGGTGCATCTATTTGTAGAAAATAGGTTTAGGCTGAGCTCAAGAGGAGGGGTGAATTGAGCTATTAAAACTTTCAAAAACTTTTAGCAAAATACTAGAAGTGTTAAAGAGTCAAATGAAGATTCTTTATCAATTTACCAATCAATGAATTTCAGAATTACCCAGCAAAGATCAATATGTTTGATAGCAGATTCAAATATCCAATTTGAAAACGTTTTAGGCTGAGTTCAAGAGGGGGTGAATTGAACTTAAAAGATTTTTCTCAATTTAGACCTTTGAAAATAGTTTTCGCAATTTGAAAAACTTTAATGAATCTTGGTGCTAAAGATATAAGGTGCAGTAAAGAAATAAATTGATTCAAGGCACGAATGAATCAATTTGTTGTACAGGCAGAAAGAATTTTCAAACACACACAACAGATTCACAATCACACACCAAATTCACAACAACACTTTAAGCAGATCAAGTTCACACAGTTTCAATAGCAATATTACACTCAGAACAGAATCACACAAAAATCTAAATTTGAATGAGAGCAAAGAGGAACAAAATTACAAAATACAAATTTAAAACACCTAACACAACTCTACATTGATTTCAGTCAATATTAACAAAACTGATAAAGTTTCCTAACACCAGCAATTAATATAGATTTGAGAATTATTCAGATTGCAAATTCAATTATTCAGTTATACCACGAATTCAAGATTTGATTGTGTAGAAAATGATGTTAAATCAGATTTAATTAAAGTCACTCTCAATTTAAAAACTTTTTGTAAAACAGATAAGTTGTATAACAGGTTATTCAATTTGTAGTAGATTAATCAAACCAAAGTCAATTATCAATTAATTTCAATATCAACACAAGACTAAAAATACAATTCTTGTAGTAAAAGTGTCTAGAATCACACTACAGTAATGAAATCTCAAGTATGCAAAAACACAGATGCCTATCAATACAGAACAACTTTCAGATCAGATCCAGAATCTTATATGCAATACAATATTTGAAAAGAAACAATCTGTTAATCAAGATTTCTTGAACAACTACAGCAGATTAATCATAACCAACACAGAATTCAAGTTACAATGCACAAATCAATATCTAGCAGAAGACTTAAACCAGTTTTATCAAGATAACCAGAAATTAATACAGTCTTTCAATTAAACACAATGAATAGTGCAAGAACAATACAGAATTGAAAGAGAAGGGTCAAGAACAATAGAACACAATCAATTATACTGGTTCACCCTTCCTCAAGGGCTACGTCCAGTCTCCTTTGCTCCTCAAGCGAAGAAAATTTCACTATCTTTAATCAATTGTTTACACCAAACAATTACACAATTCTTACTCCCCGTAAGAATCAAACACCCACTGAAATGAGCACCTACTCCCCGTAGTCCCCACTCAAATCAGCAATCACACACAGGATAAACCTATAGCCTACACAATACACAATTTTTAACAATTTCACAGATTTGCAATCAGTTTACACAATTCTTGATACAAAAGGGATCAATAATGGTAAAGAACAACTCCCTGATTGGCGCGCAGAAGAGGCCTTTGCACAGTGTTAAAGAACTCCAATAGCACAGAATGGGTCAAGCATTACTCTTCAACAAAAAATCTCAATTGATTTTCCTCAAGAACCCTCAATTTCACAAAAGTGTTTCTAACTGCTTTTCCTGCTGTGATTCTTCTCTCTTTTCGTATCTGAGAGATCAAGAACACCAAGATTTTTACTGGTTCACCCTTTCTCAAGGGCTACGTCTAGTCTCTTTGCCTACAAGCAAAGAATTTCACTAGAGATCACTAAGATCAATCCAATACAAAGTCAATTACACTTGGTCAAAGCAAGAAATCCACTGCACACCGCAGTACACAGCCCCTACACCTCACAGAAGCCAAGAACAGTGCATAACCCTACTACACAAATCCAAATTACAAACCCTATTTAATTTGCAAACGAAACACACAATTACAAATCACAAACCTTATGTAATTTGCAACCCAACCACTCAAAATACAATTGTAAAGAAAATAGCAGTGCTTCTACACAAAAATAGATTACAAAACATATGAAAAATAGTGTAGAAGACTTACCTCTGGTGCAAAATCCAAGTAGCATGAATACCACTCAAAGCAAAGCTCCAAGATTCATGTTCTTGAGATTTTCTTGTTGAAAAACAATGTAGAATGTGTTCTCACAGTAAAGGCACATTTTTGTCACTTGAAATTTCTCCAAAAAATCCCTCGAATGTCTTAGGTACAATAGAAAATGCACACTACCCTTTTATAGCAAACTGGTTTCAAACAATTAACACGGTCAAAACTCAATCGATTGTTTCAAACATTCAATGGATTGATTTTTCTGAAAATCAGAAAAAATCTAGTAAATTGACTTTTGAAAAACAGTTAACTGAATTTTCTCTCAAAATATGTTTTTCAAAATCTATTAAACCTTACTTTAGTTCCAATTATTTATTTGTAAAACAAAGTGAATTTATGGAGCTTTGCTTAAGTGATATATCATGCCACTCATGATTTTGAACCAAAAGCCACTCACACACACCCAACCAAAGTTCTAGACCAAAACTTTCATCAAGGTCCATGATGGCTTCAAGCAATCCACTTAGCAAGCTTTAATCCATATTGACTTCATCAAATCACTTAACAAGACTTGGTGCTAACAATCTCCCCCAATTTAATGAAGGCGATCAAGTGTATGTTGAGTTGCACCAATCAAACCTGGACAAAGTGCCTTAGTACATTTCTTCTCTAAGCAATTGATTAAAAATTTGTAAGCACAACAGGTTCAAGAAAAATAAACTGATTGAACTGGAAAAATAGTTAATTATTTTTCTGCAGTTTTCCAAACCAGTTTAAACCAGCATCTTGTAATTGCTCCACCATAGTTAGATACTCATTCAAAGCATAAAAAACAGTATTAAAATAAAAGCAACACATAAGTTCCATTCCATTAATATTTGAACCATATGACAAGCTATTCACATTTACAAGCCAAGCTACATGATTAAAACCCAACCAAATACAACTCAAACTGAAATCAACCAAGATGGGTATACCAGCAGTAGAAACAACAGAAACACAACAACATCAGAAAATACAGCATAAATAGAAAACAATAGTAGCAGGAAACAACACACACATAACGGTAACAAGAAGCACACTCTAATGCAACGCAACAACATATATTCTTCTCTCCCATTGAATTCATCAAATATGCATGATAAGGCCTACTCTTCCAGACCATAAAACATTTGCCCAATCTTATGTTAGATATATTCAACTTGGTCTTCAATGTTTTGAAAACGTGTTTCAGAAAACTGATGGTGACTCCTTTGTTCATTTTCAATGGTGTGCAGATGTCCTAGCACCATTTGCTCAAACCTAGAGAATGATCCTTCTCTTCTACTAGAGGCTCGTAGGACATATACACAAACTGTGCAGGGTCAATTCCTCCTCCAGCAGTAGCAGCAACACTAGTTCCAACTCCATCATCCTCTTGGTATTGTTGTTGTCTAGCTCCTTCTCCATTTGATTTGCAGATTTAATAATCATCATCCACTTTCTTTAAACCAATCTTATTCAGAGTTGCAGCACTTATTTCATGTTGAGCCTTAACAACTTCCACCACCTCATTTTCCACATCAACTTTAAAATACTCAATAAGTTTGGAAATAAGTACCACATAAGAAATACGATACTCAGGCCTCTTCTTGGTCTTTCTTATATGCTCCTTGATAACAGTGATAAGTTGATTTTCACCTTGTTCGCCATACAATACATCAATATTAAATCTTCTTTTGTCAGCACAGCATGGTTGTATCCTCTTGGCGTCAGGAGCCAAATCACTATGAAAGCCAGGATTCATGGAGTCAGAGAAAGACTTGCAACATGATAACCTTTCATTGCAGCATTTGGATTTCTTAGACATGTCCTAAAAAATTAAACGTAGTTAAAATCATCAAGTCCATATGTGTTCCCTTTGCATACTGATTTTCCATCATTCCTCAGTCCAGCTACAACAAGCCATACCTCATCGTTTATGGTCATATCTACTCCCTTAACATGGTAGTACATACCATCACCATCAAATGACAAATTTGTGAACAAAAATTTCACCGAGTCAGGGTAGAGGTTCCCATCCAGTTTCAAGAACCTATCAAGTTTTTGGTGCTTCAATATATCTCTCACTTCATCCAACTTTTTGTTAGCACCAGGAGTTGTTAGTGGATTTGATGAAATTAACAAAGGAATGAAGTCTAAGGAATCATGAGGACTGCAAAGAGGATCATGAAGATGATTGAAGATGTTAGCTCTAGACTTAGGCTTTGTGTGTAAGTGTGTGAGTTCTTACTCTTCTCATAAAATCATTTGTTTCATGTTTCATATGTCTTAGTAAGCTCTAAAGATAACATTGTTTAATCAAATTAATCAAAGTTTTCAAATAAATGTGTTTTGGAAAGAAAATTTAATAAAGTGGTTTTATTCTGAATCTGATAATTTTTTTGTTCCAGAAACATTCAATTGATTGAATAGTTATTTCAATCGATTGAAGTGGTAACAAATTTTTAAAACAGTTTTCCTATATGAAGGAAAGGCACATGTTTTGACATACATAGAAAAATCATTCTAAGAAAACATTGTGAAATCTTTTGAGAGAGAAACGTGAGAAACACCTTGTGAATCTTTGTCAAATCATTTCTTCTCAAGAATCATAATCTTGGAGCATTACTTTGATTCTGAATCTGTGTAACTGTGATCTTGATCCAGAGCTAAGTGTTTCTACTCTGTTCTTGACATCTTTGTAATCTATTTTGAGTAGAATCACTATCTGGTTTTGGCTATTTATTGTATTTTTGAATACTGTTAGTTTATGGTTATAAATTACATAGGATGTGTGATTGTAACTGGTTTGTACACAGGGTTCTATACTGTTTGGATAGCTACTGAAGGGTTCAGTAGGTTATTTTACTAGTAGAATCACTATCTGGTTTTGTCTATTCATTGTATTTTTGAATACTGTTAGTTTATGGTTACATATTACATAGGATTTGTGATTGTAACTGGTTTGTACACAGGGTTCTGTACTGTTTGGATAGCTACTGAAGGGTTCAGTAAGTTGTTTAACTGCTGGGAGCAGGGTGTTCTTGAGGAGTGCAAGTGTTGTATTGTTTGATACTGATCTTGGAGATCTTTTCTAATGAAAATCTTTGCTAGTTTGCAAAGGTCTGGACGTAACCCTTGAGGAAGGGTGAACTAGGATAAAAACTCATGTTCTTGATCTTTCTTTCCCTTTTCTTGAACACTTGTCTTGATTGTGCTTGTTGCGCAATTAACTATTTCCCGCGTGTAATTAATTATTTCTTTCTGAGTATATTTCAAAATCTTCTCTGAAACTGTTTGACACATATTCAGGTTTTTAGATATTTCTTATTTTTATTTTTCAGTCAACCAAGTTTTCTGTGTAATTGATTGTATTTGTTTTAAAACTATTTTTTCTTGAATGTTGTTTTAAATCAATTGGTTATTATTTTTCTAGAACTGTTTACTCAATTGAGTTCTGGGTTTTTTGAAATACTTTTCTGACTTCAGTTTATTGCTTCCACACTTGATCTGATTGAATACAACTGATATAGTTGGTTGATTATTTTCTGGAATAGATTGAACATTCACTGTGCATTTTACAGAAATCATCTTTTAATAGTTTGAATAAAGAATCTTCATCTAGTTTTGTAAAATTAATCTCAGTTTGCGAAAAGTTTTTACAATTGGCATCAGAGCTAGGACTTGTATCCTAGTCATGTTTTCGATCCATGGTTGAGAACAAACTGCCTTTTGCTGAGGGAGCTTTTGTACACAGGCCACCCATGGTTTTTGGGGTTAATTACTAGTTTTGAAAAGTAAGGATGAAAATCTTTATTGAATCTATTGACCATGGTATCTGGAATGCTATAGTGAATGGTCCTTATATTCCAATGTCTGTTGTGAATGGTTGTCTATTGTAAAACTATATGATGAATTGTCTGAAGCTGAAAATATGCGTGTTCAGTATGACTGCGTTGCAAATAACATAATTACTTATGCTTTGAACCTTGATGAATTCTTTAGGGTATCCCAGTGCAGTTCTGCAAAGGAGATGTGGGACAAACTGAAGGTCAAACATGAAGGGATAACTGACGTGAAGAGAGCTAGAAAGCATGCACTCATCTAGGAGTATTTGTTGTTCAGGGTGTAGCAAGGAGAATCAATTGCAGATGTTCAGGAACAGTTTACTCATATTGCCAATCACTTAATTGGACTGGGAAAATAGTTTGATAAAGAAGAGCTAAACATCAAGATTCTCAAGTTAGGAGTTGGCAACCCAAGGTGACTACAATATCTGAGACAAGAGACTTAACAACTCTCACCACAGCAACATTGTTTGGCAAATCGAGAGAACATAAGCTCGAGATGACAAGGTTAAAAGAAATCCGGTTGAAACGAAGTCCAGAAGCATTGCACTCAAAACAAAAGCTACAAATATTGAATCTAGTGAAGAGAGTTTAGATGAGTGTAGTGATACTGAAAATCTCAATTTACTGACAAAGAGATTTCAGAAATTCATCAAGATGAAAGGAAAAATGAAGAATCAGAGGAGCAAAAGGTACAACAAAAAATCTGATCCTAATCTAGCTAAATTTATCTGTCCGAGCCTTGTCACCAAGGAAAAGACAAATGAGAAAAAGGATCACAAAGCTGGAAAAGGGAGAAAAGCATACATTGCATGGGAAGACAATGCTTCCATTTCCAACAACTCCTCACATGAAGATGTTGAAGCCAATTTGTGCTTAATGACTGGAAAAAATTTAGAGGTCTGTTTGGCATCCAGTAAATTACTGTGGTACTTAGACAGTGGATGCTCCAAACAAATGACTAGTGATGCTTCCCAGTTAACTAATTTGAAGCTGAAACCTACTGGATATGTCACTTATGGAGATAACAACCGTGAGAGGATTCTTGGAGTTGGTGACATTGGAGGAGATGACAAAGTGATCATCACAGACATACTCTTGATTGATGGATTAAAGCATAGTATGCTCAGTATTAGCCAACTGTGTGACAAGGGGTACAAGATCACTTTTGAGCCCAATCTTTGCCTCATTGCAGATTCAAAATCCAGTTTAACTGTTCTAGTAGGTAAAAGGGTAAATAATGTACATATGCTTAATGTTTCTTGCATATCATCTAGCATGAATTGTTTTCTAACTAGGAATGATGAATCTTGGTTGTGGCATAGAAGATTAGCTCATATTTATATGCATCATCTCAATATGCTTGCATCTAAAGATCTTGTAGTTAGACTACTATGCTCAAGTTTGAAAAGGACGGACTGTGTGAAGCATGCAAAAAGGGTAAACAAACTAAAAGATCTTTTAAACCCTTGAATGTGATTTCAACATCTAGACCTCTTGAGCTACTTCATATGGATTGGTCCCTCAAGGACTATAAGCCTAGGAGGTAATTACTATGGTCTAGTTATAGTAGATGATTACTCTAGATTTACATGGACATTGTTCATTGCTACCAAGGATGAAGCTTATCATGATTTTAAAAGATTTGACAAAGTTATTCAGAATGAGAATAATTGTGGCATCTCTTCCATTAAATCTGACCATGGGGGAGAGTTCTAGAATGAGAGGTTTAATCAGTTTTGCGGCAAATCTGGAATCAAGCACAACTTCTCATCACAAGGACTCCACAGTAGAATGGAGTTGTAGAGAGAAAGAATCGTTCTCTGGAGGAACTTGCAAAAGCAATGTTGAATGAGATTGGATTGCCAAAATACTTATGGGTAAATGTAGTAAGCACAACTTGTTATGTGCTGAATCGGGTGCTCATTAGGCCAATATTGAAGAGGACCCCTATGAGTTGTTTAAAGGGAGAAAGCCCAATATATCTTATCTAAAAGGATAATTTGGGCAAATTTGATTCGAAAGCTGATGAAGGCATCTTTCTTGGTTACTCATTACATGGACATGCATATAGACCATATAATAGGAGAACCATGCTAGTTGAGGAATCCATGCATATTGCATTTGATGAAACTAACCAAAATATGCTGGAAAGTCCTAAAATAAGTGTAGATGATGAGGTTCCAAATATTCAACAAGTTCATAACAGTTTGGATAATAAACCTGAAGAACCCAATAAACTGCTAGAAATTCAATCAATTGAAGATCAATCAATTGAATCCAGAGCTAATGGAAATACTGTCAATTCTGGACTGCCAATAGAATGAAGAGTTCTTAAAAATTTGTCACTGGACAATGTAATTGGTCAAGTTCAAAAGGAGTATCAACAAGAAGATCATTGAACAACTTTTGTGAACATATGGAGTTTGTGTCAAAAGTGAAACCCAAATCAGTGGAAGATGCACTGGAGGACAACAATTGGATAAATGCAATGCATGAAGAGCTAAATCAGTTTGATAGGGATGCAGTCTGGATACCTGTTCCCAGAACTGAAGAGATGAATGTCATTGGAACTAATGGGTATTCAAGAATAAATTGGATGAGCAAGGTGTTATTGTAAGGAATAAAACAAGGTTGGTTGCAAAGGGATAAAATCAAGAGGAAGGTATAGACTTTGGAGAAACCTATGCACCAGTATCTATACCGGAGGCAGTGAGCTTACTATTAGCATATGCTTGCGTGAATGGATTTAGACTGTACCAAATGGATGTCAAGAGTGCTTTTCTCAATGGATATATTGATGAAGAGGTATACGTGAGTCAACCCCCTGGATTTGAAGACCACAAATATCCAGATCATGTCTTTAAGCTCAAGAAAGCACTATATGGCTTTTAACAAGCACCTCGACAGTGGTATGAAAGGTTAAGTAACTTTCTTCTTTCACAAGGTTATGAAAGTGGCAAAACAGATAAGACCTTGTTTATTAAGAAAGCGTGTGATGATATTATACTTGTTCAAGTATATGTAGATGACATTATATTTTGTTCAACTAATGAAGTTTTGTGTGAGCAGTTTGTTAAGGCAATGCAGAGAGAATTTGAGATGTTAATGATGGGATAACTAAATTACTTCATTGACCTATAAATTAAACAGTTTCAGCATGGAACATTTCTTTGCCAATCAAAATATTGTCGAGAATTATTTAAGAATTTTGATATGGAGAATTGCAAGGAAGCATCTACACCAATTGCCACTGGAAGTTTTCTAGATACTGATGAGAATGGAACAAATTATGATCAAACCAGATATAGAGGTCTTATAAGATCATTGTTATATCTAACTACAAGTAGATCAGATATTATGTTCTTTGTATGTTTGTGTGCAAGATTTCAAGCAAAGCCGAAGGAATCACATTACATGGCAGTCAAGAGGATACTAAAATATCTCAAAGGGACAATTGATGTCGGACTATGGTATCCAAGTGAGGTATCTTTAAATCTAATTGGTTATTCTGATAGTGATTTTGTAGGGTGTAAAATTGACAAAAAAAGAACAAGTGGAACGTGTCATCTACTAGGGTCCAATTTGATCTCATAGTAAGAAGCAAGCTTGTGTTGCTCTATCCACTGCTAAGGCAGAATACATTGCAGCTGGAAGCTGTTGCGCATAGAGTTTATGGATTAAACAACAGGTAAGTGATTTCGGTCTCAAGTTGTCTCAAATCCCATTGTCGCAACCGGGATCACGACGAGGCGATCAAAATTTAATTTTAAAAAGTATTTAAATTGAGATTGGAGTCGCCACCATAGCTTATTAAGGAAAACCATGGAAAAACCAAACATAATAAAATAGTCTGCAAACCAAAGTAAGGGTTCGGGAGTCGGTTACGTGTGGGGAAGGTATTAGCACCCCACAACGCCCGTCTTAAGACGGTACCATTAATCAAATGAATAAAAATAAGTGTGGTTTTAAAAATATCATTTTTTCCCAAATAATAACAATAAAAATGAGACTAAAGACAAAACAAACAAATATAAAAAAAAACAAACAAGAAAACATGCTTATAAAAATTATAACAATAAATAATAATTAGGCAGATAAAAATATCAAACAAAAATAAAACAAACAAACATATATATTTTTATTTATTTGGACCCGACAAGGTTTAACCTTGGTCCTACGTATCTCTATACATGATAGACAATCAGGGTACACGTAGTTCTATTTTAAGAATTTTGGTTTGGTGATATTTCGTTATATTTTAATTTCTAAAACTGTTTTTCATTTTTTATTGAAATTGAATATTTTTATTATTTTTTTAAAGATGCTTTGTTTATGGTTACTATTTTTTAATTATTTTTGAAATTATTTGGAATGTAATACTTTATTTCTTAAAAAAAAAAGTTTGTTAATAAAAATGGTTTTTTTAAATCTTTATACCTAACCTACTTTTATTTATATTAAAAGAAAGGGAAAAAGAATACATATATATATATATATATATATATATATATATATAAACATAATTAAAATTAAAAACTTGATATTCATTATTTATGTGGCATGGAGCACCAGTACCACACGCTACCCCTTTGTTCA
>Ga0209700_104315_pt1 | contig 25851 bp, 18 predicted proteins | sample SiratroredBW_FD_187528 | JGI IMG/M metagenome (GOLD analysis project Ga0209700, IMG submission 187528) | Root nodule microbial communities of legume samples collected from California, USA - Siratro red BW (SPAdes) (version 2) | ecosystem: Host-associated > Plants > Roots > Nodule | place: USA...
AAAAAACAGAAAAAAAAAAAAAAAAACAGAACAGAAAATTACTGGAAACTGTGTCTTGCATCAGTTGTGAACACTGGTATATTCTTTCCTTGTTGTAATATTGGTGGAATATTCCGGTGTATATCCTCTAGTGCAATCAAAAGTTGATTAGGTTGATATCATCTTCAGTATGTTCAAGAGTCAATCAGTTTGTAATTGTTATTGTGAGTGTTTTGTACAAACTTTGAAGGTAGTGAAATCCAGTTATTCTTAATGTCAAATATAACGGGCTTTTCCATATTTTCTATTATTCTGGTACTACTTTTACCTGGAAATAACAAGGTCCTATGTGTGTATTTTACACAAAGAAGATTAATCTATATTTACCTTTTTCTTTATTTTAATATGATATCTACAGCCTAGGATTAGGATAAACTTTTTTTTTTGGTGAACTCGTTCCTTTACCTTCTGAGAAATTTGTTGTTGGTTGCAAATGGACTTTTGCTATCAAAGTTAGTCCTAATGGTACTATTAATCGTCTCAAAGCTCGTCTTGTGACTAAAGCTCATACACAAATTTTTCATTTAGACTATGGTGAGACGTTTTCTCCAGTGGCAAAGATAGTTTTTGTTCGCTTATTCATAGCTATGGCATCTCTTCAAAGTTGGTCTCTTTATCAATTGGATGTCAAAATTGATTTTCTTAATGGGGATTTGCAAGAAGAAATTTATATGGAGCAACATCAAGGTTTTGTTCCTCAGGAGGGAATCTTCTGAATTGGTATGTCGTCTCCCCAAATCTTTATATGGCCTTCATCAGTCTCCTAGGGCTTGGTTTGGAAAATTCATTAGTGTTGTTCAACAATTTGGTATGACTCGCAGTGAGGCAAATCATTCAATTTTTTACCGTCACTCAAGTGTTGGGTGCATCTATCTAACGGTATATGTTGATGACATTGTTCTTACAGGTAATGATCACCATGGCATCTCTGATAAAACAACATAGTTGTCACCACTCTCAAACCAAAAATTTTGACAACCCAAGATATTTCTTGGGGATTGAGGTAGCGCAATCCAATAATGATATTGTTATCTCTCAAAGGAAGTATGCATTGCACATTAATAAATTCAAAATATTTTGACACACCCGTGGATCCTAATGTCAAACTGCTACCTAATCAGGTGAAGCCTCTTTCAGATCCTGAGAAGTATAGAAGATTAGTTGGAAAATTGAATTATCTTATTGTTACTCGTCCTAACATTTCATTTACTGGAATCCAATAGTAAAGTTATATATTATCTAGATGCTGATTGGACAGGATTTCCTTCTGATAAAAGATCTACTTCTAGATATTGTGTTCTTATTGATGATAATTTGATTTCTTGGAAGGGCAAGAAACAACATGTTGTGACAAGATCTAGTGTTGAAATAGAATATAGAGTTATGAACTCAGCAACCTATGAGTTTATTTGGTTTAAACATTTACTTAAACAATTGCAATTTGGAGAGGTCACTCAAATGACACTCATATGTGATAATCAGATGGCTCTTCATATTAGCTCAAATCATGTCTTTCATGAAAGGACCAAACATATTGAGATTGATTGTTTTTTCATTTGAAAAAAAAATAATCTAGAAATATCAAAATTGAATTTGTTAATTTGAATAATGACATAGCTGATATTTTCAGCAAATCTTTACAAGGACCTAGAATTAATTATATTTGTAACAAGCCTAACACATATGATTTATATACACCAGCTTGAGGGAAAGAGTTGAATATAACAGGCTTAGTCCATATTTTCTATTATTCTATTACTATTTTTACTTATAAATAAACCACCCTTATGTGTACATCTTACACAAGGAGATTAATCCATATTTACTTTTTCCCTTATTTTTAATATTTAGGTTGAAAAGCATGATCGGATGTAGGATCATGTGTGGTCTGAACCAATATAAATTTCTTGTGCAATCTTTCTTTTTCCTTTATACTGTTGTTAGCCAATCTTTTATCAATTCTAATTCCCAAATTAACTGCATTCTGATTTTCATAATGAATTAGTTTTAAAAATAACTTGTGAAAAACCCAATTTTTTGAAAAACTTTTAAAACCAATTCACTTCCTCTCTTGTTTTAGCTAAGCCATGTATTATTTTCTAACATTGGTCTCGTATAACACATACGGAAAAAAAAATTAGGGTGTGGCCTAGTGTCAGGTCAGAGGTAAGCTCAAATGGACCCGAAACCTCTTCTACCCACGAAATGTGATTTCCCTGACAGCCGTTCCATGATGCCATTCCGCGGCTGCCAAGGTACACAATACGAAAACCGATTCCCCACCACCTAGATGTGGCAGTCGCCAACAAATCCAACATCGATTTCCGCCATGATGCCACCATGGCTGATAATTGATAACACTAATTGTACCTCTCTTTCATTCAAAAAATAGAAGATTCATTTTCTTTCTCTCTTTTCTCACTCTCTGAATAATTTCTAAAGGTTTTCTAACAACATCCATTTACCAGAAAAGCCAAAAATATATTTAACAATATAAGAATTCATTGAGAGAAAAGAGATAGAGGTAACGATAATTATTATTTACCCTCCACGATGCGTTCAATATCTTCCAAAGACCGAAAGAGTGAAATGGAACTTTTTCTGATTAAACCAACAGCATCAGAAGTGGAATCAACAAGCAAACCATACAATGCATTGTTCTTGCACCAATTATGGAAGTAGCGAGTGAAAAAACTTTTCCAGCAGTGCAATAAAGACATTTTTTCAGATCCAACCTACAGCATTATCAATCTTGTCAGTTTACCACAATTTTCTCATCACTATAATTAAGTAAATATAGTACAGATTGAATAAATATGGCAATGTTAACCTCATGTTCTATGACTGAAAGTATCTCCTTTTTTATCCCATCAGCAGTTAATGTTTGCAACTCAGATTCACCCAAGTGCCTGCTATAGTCAACTAGAGTTGCATACAAAGTAGCATTTTGATGAACCCCAGGAAGAAGCAACCTTCTTAAGAAAACACTAGATACAAAAGGTAAAATATCATCCTGCACAAAAGATGATTGAATCAAACTCTTCCTCTTGATGAATTTCTCTTTTCATCAATAAAATAAATAATTAAGTTGTTTCTTTAAACGTATGATAACTCCCAGAACAGAAACAATTTACATGCTACTTGATAGAAAAGCCTCAGCACATGTAATTCAAAACTTAATTTTTCATCTTCCACTTTTTTAATCCTTCGGAAGCAATGAAGGTAAGTTGCTTCTAGTAACCATTAACAGATATTGACAACAACGCTTTTCAGTGTAAATGTTACACAAGCTAGAACTAACCACTTAAATTGATACATATAGACATCCTAAACCACAAAATCTATTGATAAGCAACCAAGCACCAAGAACCTATCAGGTATGCAATTACGGTATCATTAAATAAGCCCAGAGTTCGGATACAAACCACCACCATGTTCTTAGAGTTGGAGTAATCATCTTAATGTAAAATCATCATTAGCACTAAGCAAACCCAGTGCACATGTATCTGAGTGTACACAAATGTGTGTGGATGCATTCAAATGAACTGTGAAGTACACCTCTTTTCCATTAATTAGCAAAGGAATAAAAAGCCTCCAAGACCTTTCAAGATGAAAATTATACGTGACCTAATAATACCTTTGAAGATGAAAATATTGAATGTGCGATTTGTAAAATTTCATCTGCATGATGCTCTGAACTTTGAAATAGTTGATCAGCAACAAATTCCTCCTGTAAAGCATAAGAAAATGCTTCTACCCTGACAAAACACAATATAAAAACTAAGCAAAAAAAATCAATGGATGTCTGGATTTTCGTATAGTACGATTAGGAGCTCTCTCAATCACCATTTGTCTAGTAAACTTTTTCTTTTACATCTTAATATATAGAGTTAGGAACCTTTCACACTAGATTTCACAATAGAGTAAAGTGAAATTACTCTTTAGATGATTGAATAACTTAGTCAAATTCTTCCTAGCGTTACAATTGACCAGATTAAAAGCTACCTCAAATAACCCAAAATTACTGGATTGCATTTGCAAGTAATATAATTTATGTACAATATCTTTTTCAAATATAAGCAGTTAGCAACAATCTCACTTAATATCTAAATTTTCAGAAACTTGACATAAAACTATAGAATGATATGATGATTACTTGTAAATAAATTGGAGATGAAAACCATTTTCAAAAGCAAATTATGTGTTATGAGAATATAAAATTTTACAACAGCACCACAACAGAAACTCACCCTGCCTGCCTGTATTTGGAATTAGAGACAACTAGTTTATCACTATCAATTGGCAAAGATAGTTACATAAGAGTTCTAAATCAACTTCCTTCTTTCCAATTGAGCAGTAAAATGCTAAAACCACTGCAGATATAGTTTCAGGGTTTTTATTCTACAACTACTTCTGAATGAAACATGATCAAATGAACAGCCAGATATTAAAGAACTGAAAATGTTGCCTACTCATCAGTATTTGTAGAGAATGTGTGTGATACTAATTCATCATCCTTCAGTATCCATATCTTATCCAACGTTAATTTAACATCAAGGCATCTTCCCTGCACAAAATAAAGGACACTCACATCTGAAGCAAGGGGGAAAATCACATCCAATTCAAGCTGAATGAATAAAAACAACATATTACCTCCTCCAAGGGAATGCTTTGCACTGAAGACTCCATAGAAAACACGATTCTATCCCCAAAATTATACAGGATACGATATAAAGAGATCGTCTCCAAGTTTTCATCCTTCACAATTAAGCCTAAAAACTCAGTTACAAAATGAAAGCAAAACAAATATAACAAGTTAAAGTGTAATATTAATTTTACATTAACTAAACAGCGGATGCTACAACAGATTACACCATCTTTAACAACCCAAATTTCTCTCAACAAATATCAACTTATGAACGGTAAACATAAGAAAAACTACAACTTTACCATTTCAGCCAAAATTTATGATAGAAGATAGAAGATTCAATCCAAACAGTGGGAAAAAAAGAAAAAAGAGAACACAAAAGAACCATAGAATGACAGAAAACAACAGAAATGCAAACACGAAGTACCAAGCCAAAACATATGGGAGACTTCCAAATTTTGATCAATTATTCGCTTTATTAGAAGAAAATCCCATGAACTAAATAAGCAAACACAACCACAATTTCTAGGCATTATTAGTTAAACAAGTTTAGATTGAGCTATTGCAAAGCCAACTCATTTGGCTCATTAGCTGGCAATTGCATATACAAGTATGCATACACAATGCATATGAAATTAATTTTAATATCATTAAAGCGAAGGGCAAGGGACAGTTTATCACACTCCATCAAATAAATTGAAATTATAAAACAAAACAAGGGAGTAAACTGTTGCTAATTTAATATTACATATGAATTATATTTCTATATCATCAAATTTTATTCCTATTTCACTAATCAATGCTTAAACATAGCATCTTAGATTACAAAATCCAGTCCTTTCCAAGTCAAATTAAATAATAATTATCATTGTGAAGTTATTATCACCAGACCTGTACTTAAAAGAGTATTTTACAGATTCATCAAACTTTGCTATTTCCAACTTAAGGTACTGATCACAAGAAACCAAATTGGATTCTTTCTTAGGCTTCAATGTTGGTGTAGGACTGTAAAGTTATTAGTTTAAACTATTGTGAGGAATAAATTTAAAACAGGAAATCTTCAATCCACTTATGCATTTTTTTAACCCTTAATAAGATATATGTCCTCCTTTAACAAGTCCTGCTATCATCAAACTTCAGAAACTATGAAGTTTCTATCAAGTGTAAATCCAAACAGAAGATAATCTAAACATAATAAAAATTATATAGTTGTATTTAAAAAAGAGTAAGAAATCAGAATGTCTTTAAATGCATACCGATGTGTCTTGAAATAAAATTGCCAAAGGAATTATGCTGGTATCTGGGTAAGATTGACCCACCCATAACCTTACAAAGGTAGCACCTGAAGAACAAACAGCAAAGTAGCAGATTTTGAGAGTACAAGTACACAAAAGAATTGGGAGAATATGATATATCAATAAACAAGGTAAAGAGAGATCAAATGTACTTTCAAATGCATTGGACATGCCAGCAGACAAGAGACAATATTTAACGTTCTAATAGACTCCAGAGAATTACACAGACAAACTAAGCTAAACTAGGAAGTTTTGTTTAGGCTTAAATATATTTGAGGTCCTTCAACATACAGAGATTTCTTTTTAATCCCAGCAAAAAAAAAAAAAAAGAGTTATTTTACAATATTCATTGTCACCCGCTTCGAATCCAACATGCTAGGAAACCCAAATATAGTGTAATAAAAGTACATCATGACACTGATATGGGGATAGAAAATTTTAAAATATCAAGATACAGCACAACCAGGATACTTTAAGAAGTGAGTGTAAAAAAATATAACTGCACAACATTTATAAGGAGATATTCACAATGGTAATTGCTCATCAGTACATAAAATATCCAAGTCAATAAAAGTTAATCACAATTTAAAAACATACTCGCAATCATTACAAGTAAGCATAGTTAAGTATACTTTCCCCCACTTATTATAATGTATTCTTTTTACTATGAACCCATCAAAAAGTATACATTTTCCCTGCCCAAGTAACAATATCACATAAAACATACATTTTAACAATAATATAACAAATAAAAAACTACAGTACGTGTGAAAAGGAATTTACTCAAAAAGAATCACAGGATATATTTCAGGTATGTAGTGATGTCAAATATGTGTCAAACACCAATACTTTTTTGCATTTTTGGAGTATTTGGATATCATAGCCAGGTGACCAGCCATTACATAAGACAAATTTTATGTCCCTATAAATAGAGTTTGCCTCATAAAATATGGCAATTTTTGTTTAGTCTCTACAAAAGTAAAATATCTTTTGCTTTTATATGGTGTAACCTAAAGACTGTGTATGCGGGTTTCAACCTACCATTATGTCGAGGGCCAACCCAAATTATGGCAAACATAGTCATTAAAATCTTAGGATTCACGATTCAATACATCTTGGTTTTCTACTGATTTGTATCTCAAGATAAATCTTAAATGACTTTGTATCTTACATATGTGAATGACTCTACATTCATGAATTGTTTTTTCTTTTCACCAATTCTAATGAAAACAAAACAACTAAAAAATATGTGAACTTAAAGAGGAATCCCACTTTATTATTCCACCTTTCTTTGCCACTCACTCATTTAATGCATGCACTCTATTTAGCTATTCAATTGTTTTGTTTTCATTCTTGTAAATAAAGACTTCACAAACTTAGATATAACTCAGTCTCGTTTAGTATGACTCCTACTTCAGTTGTTTTATCTATTACTAGTTTGAATTGTTTAAATTGAAAACTATATATTATCTGTATCATATATTTGAAATAATTTTTCATTGTACTTGAATCTTACGATTTCATACAAAATTACGATTCACAACTCATTATTTGAATCTCAATTTGACAGCCTTGATGGCAAACATTATTGGATTAAAAGGTCAGAGCAAGCAATAGAGAAGTTACCATGGAAGTTTGCTGCCCCATACACAATATTAAAGAGGCCACAAAACTATAATGTTTTTCTATCACTGATAAAAACCTTAGAATCCAAAAAGACTATTTTCACAATAATCAATGCTAATTCGCTACAATAAACCTTTTTAACTTCTAGATATTAAAAGGTCTCCCAGAAGGTGGAATTAAATCAAAGCTAGCCAGTGCTTGGCCCTAAACATCCCAAACTACCTGCTAATAAGCTAATACCACGCAGTACATACTACTTCCAATCTTCATAAACCTACTAATTAAATCATCATAGAGTCCTCAAACCTCCTAGTTTATCCCATTCATACAAACATAAGCACTGCAAAAATCAAAATTAACAGTTCACTTCAACATTTATGGAGGCTGGTAGTAATGGAACAGGCATAAAACATACATAAAAGAATATAGAAATCCACCATCAGATTTCATAATTCATCCCATTCATATAAACATGAACATCGCAAAATCAAAACTAACTGTCCTTTCAATGTTTATGGAGGCCTGCATGGCAATGGACAAATAAATAGGACAGAATTAAACCCAAGAGGTAGCCAATACCTGTCATTGTCATAATCCCCATGTTATGACTAAAGACCCTGCTGCGGGATGCAAGATCCCAAATACGTAAAGTCCCATCCAAATGAAGCACAAAGAGAAACTTTTTCTCGTGCAACTCCAAAATTACCAACTCCTGTACAGTACCTACCATTTTCCCCCTAAAGACACATTTCAATGAAATGTCATATAATTCACATCATAGAGACAGATTCAATCGAATAAGGCAACAATATATTAGAAAAATGGAGAAGATACTAAACAAGCTTTACTAGTATTAGATTTTAACAAGATAATACCGCGGTATTAAACCCCACAAGCGAGTGATTCCAGCTTCATCTTTGAGCTCATGGACAAAACCTTTGACAAAAACAAATTCAAAAGAAACCATTGAAAGTGAGCAAATAGACATCACCGAAATTTCAAAAGAATATGAGAAATTCAAGACAGTCAAAAGATGAACTTTATGTTGCCATACAACTGAATCCCATCCTTATTTTCTAACTCACCATCAAAACATCCCACAACATCAGCCTAAACCAGACTAGGGGTTCAGTTTCAGTGCAATCTTAAGTTCCCATAGGACGTACAGATAATACACCTACAATTAACTATGAAAACAGAGGCAAGAGAAAAACGCATGCCCAGAAAGAAAATAGCAAGTTCATACCAGGAGCACTGGGGTCTAGTACACCGAGTTGGAAACAGAAAACAGAACCATCACTCGTACCAACAACAAGACCTCCGGCAGTGGCAGTCACAGCAGATATCGCTGCCGCGTGATTGGCAATATAATCACGCACATTAACCTCCAGAAGCTCGTCCACAGGGAAAATGGAAATGGACGCATATGCAGAAATATTTCGAATTCTAAAGAGGTAAGCGACGCCAGAGACCGTCAACGCATAGAGCAAGTACGGGAATCTAGAAGCACCAGAAATCTGCGCCAACGACAAAGGCAACCAAATGAATTGCGAATGCGAAAACACACACACACCAAACCGCAACCAAACGTGGTGAAGAAGTAACCTCGTTTTTGCATATGAACGCGAACGGGCAAAGCGCGTCGGGGAAAGTGAATCTGAGTCCCACGCGAGGGAATTCCTTGGAAGCACCGAGTTCAAGCAACTCGAGAGAGTGAGGTAGAGCCTTGTGAATTCTCCTGCGGTTAGCAAAACGGTGAGTTTTGGGATGCGAAAAAGGAAATTAGAGAGGAGAGAGAGAAGAAGAAGAAGAGAACCAGATGAGATATTTAGGAGGATCTCCGACGACGAAGCAGGAGGCGCGGTCGTAGGTGGTAAGAGGGGCGGCGTCGCCATTGACGGCGAAAGTGTTGGAGGAAGAAGGAACGGAGAGATCGATCCAGCGAACGGCGTCGCTTCCGACGACCGGAACTTCCTTCCCAGCTAATGCTGAACCCGTTCCCATTTTCTTCAAATGGAATCACAGCAGCGAAGCAAAACCCTAGTGCATGTGAAGAAGAGCTCGGGGTTTTGAGACTTTGGCGCTAAAAGGTAAAAATAAGAAAAACGTCAAAGCATTTTAAGGATTTCAGTCTATCTGGATTCAATTTCAATGGGTTTTACTCTGGTTCAATAAAATGTTTTTTTTTTTCAATATAATAAGAAAAAAAGTATAATATTTAATAATTATCGTGTATATTAAGAAATAAAATTAATATTGATATGTAATTAATATATATTTTAATTTTGAAAATTTAAAATCTTTAATTATATATTAATGTTATTTTTTCAGTTACACTAAAATTATAATATTAAAAATAAAATATGTTAATCTTTTTTTCTATGTATAAGTTATTTATGAAAAAAAATCTTTTTTTCTATATATAAGTTATTTATGAAAAAATTGGTGATATTTTAACATTACTATTCGTTATCTATTCTACTCGCATTTGATACTAAAAAATACTATTATTTTATTAATATATAATATTTTATTAATATAAAACAGTATCAAATGAATATTTTGTAAGAACATTGTCAAACAAAAATTTTCTAAAAGTAAATCAAGGATTTTAAAATTTTAGTCATGAAATTTTTAATTAGTTTAATGAATATCATTTAAGATAATAAAAGAATGCAAAAATTATAAGCTGATAATATTGTTTATCATCTATCATCTATCTATATAATTTTATTTTAGTTATTATTTGATTCTTTAAGTAATTTTATCTTCAATAGATTAATTCATTTGTCTCTTTAAAGCTTTGTTTGGTTGGGAGAGTGGATTTGACATGATGGATTTGAAGGGATTTGAGTAGATTGTCTGTCGATAGGAAGATTGTTTGAATTAATGAATGGATGGTAAGATTTAAAGGGATTTGAGGGGATTGGTTATGGAAGTTTTGGATTGATTTGATAGATCTTATAGATTTATTTTTATTTTTTTAATTAATATATTTCTAAAATTATTAATCAACCCATGTGAAATAAGATGGCATAAAATTAAAATTAATTGAATTAAATTGATTTTAATATAAAAATATAAAAATTGAATCAACTAACTAGATATTTTTTAGTAGGTTGATAATGATTTTATCTAATCCAACCCGTGAAGATCGTTACTTTTGTGTTTTAATAATTTTATATTTAAAAGAAAATAAAATTGTTTTTAAGATGAATAAAATATATTTTAAATAACATCTTCTCCCCTCAATTTCATCAATATTGAATCAAATAAGGAGATCAAAATATATTTTTTCTGATTTACTTCAATTAAACATTAAGTAAACATATTTTTATCAATAAAAAATATAAATAAATAAATAACGATATAACATGTATAATATACTTTTTATTATTTTTTTTATAAAGAAAACAATTTGTACTGATTTAATTATTTTAGGTCAATAATATAAGTCAATAATATAATTATGAATGGATAGATTGTATTGAGTATGGGTAGATTGAAGGGAAATTAATTATATTATAGCTGTATTGGAAAAATGAAAAGAAAAGTATTATGAATGAAAAAAATATATAATTATTGGAATCAATTATTTGATGAATTAGGTATAAATCAGTTTATTTTTCATATATAATATATATGTTGTTACAATAAATATACATTAATTTTAATAATTGTTTATTGTTTGTAATTTACCTTCTTTGCATTTTTCTAATCATTTTAGTATGATAAAATTAATAGTATGATAAAATTAATAAGAAATGTTTTGTAATTTCCAAAGTCAAGGGTATTTCGTAAATTCCACATCATTTACAAGGGTTATTTCGTAATTTTCAATTTCATCCCTTTGAATCTCTTCAAATGAGTAAATATCTAATCCTGCAAATCTCTCTTGATCCATCCTCCAAAATGACGTCAACCAAACAACCTTCATCCACTCAAATTCATCCTTTTGAACAGTAAATCTCCTAAAATCAGTCCAACCAAACACAACTTAAGAACTTAAGTGAAGTAGATAAGATTTGAAACTTTAATATATTGTCAGTATCACGTCAATATATTGTTACAGTTAAAATTTTTCTCTACAATTCAAAAATCATAAAACTAAATGTTAAAGTTAAACTAAACTGTTATCAAATATCTAAAATGTAACTAGAAGTAATACTTTTTAAATAATAAAATTTTAATAAATGCAAATACACACTTTTCACTATCCATTAAAAAGAAGCTCAAAAGAGAAAAAGAGGAGAAGAGAAAATTAAGATAAGAAAAAAGAGATATACATACATATTGACTATTTTTTTTCATTTTTGGTAAGGTACTCCTAAATATTACTATTTCTAAAAAAAAAAAGGTTAAATTTCACTAATCATTTATGTTTTCACTATTAATTTTATGAAAGGTGTCTTTGAAAATTTGAATGAGTTGTAGTAAATTTGTTACTATGCTGAAGAATGAATATTGATTATATTAAAATGGTTCTTTGTGATATTATGATTGGTATCCATAATCATGATGTGAATGCTTGCAATAGAAGATTTAATTATTTGAAGATTAATTGAGCTACAAAATATTATTTTGGTTGTTGGAAATGTAGGTATGATTGTTGAATTATCCTACTTAGTCATTACAGTTCTATTCAGATTATTTATTATGTTTCTTATGTATTTTAATATCATCATTGCTATTATGAAAAAAAAAGAGAGAGAATACATTCTTTGAAGTTAATCCTTAATAAAAGCTACATTTAGTAGAGGGTTAAAAATATTGTTAGCAACTATCCACAGTGGAATGATTATTTCTACATATATGTTCTAATAAAATAATTTTTAAAGTGATATTTTTTTTCAAGTATAATATGTATACTAGATATCTATTCGTTTATTATGAACCTAAAAGATTATTTTATGGCAAAACTATACTTAAAGTATTTTTATCTCACTTTCCTATGTTTTTAAAGGAAACATGTATATATACGTATTATAAGTAGTGTTTTCCAGATTCAAATATTAAATATCATAGGAATCAACATTCCTCCCTAGCGATCTGAGCCTGTTTAATGATGGCTTGTAACCTTCCCATCATGGACTAGACGAGGTTGCTCAATTCGGTTTGATCGATGGTACTGTCATTAATATTTTCTAGTTCTTAATAGACGAGAAGGTGTTGTATACATGCCAATTCTAACAACGTTAATGCTCTCTTTGTTTCTTCACACACAAGCACAAGCATATCTTGCTTCCACCCATTAAGGCATGTAGGTAGGGAAAGAGACTTCGGTGATCCTCCTTTGCCTTTGCCCATTCATTTGTTGAACCATTATTTTTCTTCTGTTTGGTCCCCATAACGGATAGCACCTACCTAAGCAGCAAAACAAAGTCCTTTTCTTGTGTCATTTTCTCATCATCATGTCCTTCTTTTATGCCCCATGCTTGTCCACAAGTCCCACATTAGATCCTTATCCGATTACCAGTTTTATGTACCTTCTTGACAATGTTGATTCCTACAAGCCACAAGCTGCATATGCACATGCACCCAGTTGAGACCTCAGGATCAGAAGATTTATAAAAAATGTGTGAAAGAGTTTAATATAAAAAATGCCAGCTCCGTGATCTTAATTCACGACCACCACCCTCACTAGTGCTCTATCAGTGGAGGAAAATGACGCACTTCATATAACACACATTATATATAAGGGCTAATCCGAAAATAAATGTTATGTATATAATCTTTTTTTGTTATGTATATTCTCTAAAGATATATTAAAACCTTATATTCTTAAAGGACTTTTGACTATAATTAAAAAACACAATAAGCTTTCATTAATAGCTCGTTACAGATGCCAAGTAAGATATATACATTAGTTGTACTCATATCACAATTCATTCATATTAATAGTTCCATTTCTAACATATTCTCTCTTGCTGGATTACTAAGCATTTATGTGTGTGTATATATTCAAAATGATTCACAAATAAATCCTTTGTGTCTTCTACTATTTTCTTTCATAAAAAATTCAATTTCAATTACAGTATTCATTGCAGTTGTCGATGCAAAGGGAGCAAATTGAAGACACAAAAAAGGGAGGCCTTTGTAAATTCATAGAGATTTGCTTCTATTTATCTGTTTTAATCTGACCCTGTAATTCTTCCTTAGTAAGATTCATAAAGACAAGAAGGTACATTCTTAAATGGGAGGAGCTGAGGGAAGATACACAAGCTATACTATGTCAAAACAAAAATGCCAACAATTATAATACGTGTGTGGCATATAATCCTTTTTTTTCTTTTGAATAGCTAGCTGGCTAGCCTTCTTTTTCATCATCTTTTGGTTTTGCTGAAGAACTTGAACCTGAGGCCATCCCAATGGCTTGGTTATTCGTGAACCTTTGTAACTGAATCATGCGTGCATAGATCCCATCAGGGTGATTCTTTAACAACTGTGAATGGGAGCCTTGCTCTGCTACCTTCCCATCATCCATCACTGCAATCAGATTGGCATTCCTAATAGTTGATAGCCTGTGTGCAACAATGATAGTAGTTTTTCCTGCACAGGCACGGTCTAAGGCCTCCTGAACAGACCTCTCAGATTCAGTATCAAGTGCACTTGTTGCCTCATCAAGAAGCATAAGTTCTGCCTTCCTCACAAAAGCTCTAGCAATCGCAATTCTTTGCTTTTGTCCCCCGGATAGTTGAACTCCCCTCTCACCAACAAATGTCTTGAATCCATCAGGCAGAGAAGATATGAACTTGTGAGCATTGGCAAGAGTTGCAGCCTCTATGATCTCAGCTTCAGTAGCTGACTCATGTCCATAAGCAATGTTCTCATATATAGTAGTAGCAAATAGGGATGGCTCCTGAGGCACCACAGCAATGTGCCTTCTAAGAGACTTGAGATTGTACTTCCTTATGTCCTTTCCATCAATCATGACACGCCCGGATGTTGGATCATAAAATCTTTGTATAAGTGCAATGACTGAACTCTTACCACAGCCACTAGGCCCTACAAGAGCAAGAGTTTTACCTGCCCTGGCACGAAGGCTAAGGTCGCGAAAAACTGACATGTCTGGTCTAGTTGGATAAGAGAAGTCAACATGCTTAAGTTCCACTTCACCGCGAAGGTGATCGGGAACAGGGGTAGCATCTGGATCATCAGGCTCAATTTCAGTTCTTCGGTCAAGAAGTTCAAAGACTGATCTCATGGCTCGACCACCCTTTATGAAGTCAGGAGCCAGGGTTAAAGTTTCAGCAGCACCGTTAGCTGAGACCATGAGAACCATAAAAACTCGGATTGTTTTAGAAAAATCAGATATACCGTGCTTCACAAGCCAAGAAGCATACCAAAGACCAAGTGCATAGGAAGCATAGAGTGCAAACTGAGCTATTCCATATCCACTTCCAGAAATCTGTCCTTTCCAAAAGCATCGTCGCAGTGGAGTTTCAAGGTTGGATGTGAAAAGGCCAACAATTTTCTTTTCCGAATTAAAAGCAGCAACTGTCCTTACATTGGCTATAGCCTCTCCTGCTAACTGAGTAGCCTTGGCATGAGCAGCTTCAAGGTCACCAGAGAAACCAGTCATGAACATTTTCTGTTGAAAATTTAGAGGAAAGAATAAGTGGCTAGTACATAATTGCTTTACTAAGCATGCCAGAAAGAAATGTTAGAATGCGAACCTGCAAAACAGTGGCTGCAACAACAACTGGAAATACGGCTACAAGAACAAGGGCAAGGCGCCATTGCAATACAAACCCTGCAGTACAGGCAACTAGCATAAGTGCAGTGTTCTGCACAATTACAGAAATCCGATCTCCAATGGCTGATCTGACATTGTTGGCATCAAAAGATAGCCTTGCTGCAATCCGAGCACTTTCATTTTCCTCCTGATCAAACCATGCCATTTCATTTTTAAGCACTGCAGTAAGCATTTTCTCCCTCACTCGTTTTGTAAGATTTTCACCAACAATATCCCAGAAGGAGTGCTGCAATGTGTTGAAGAGGAGAGCAGCCGATGATAGCCCAATCAACAAGTAACAGTACTTTTCAATTTCTTGGATCATGTGTCTGTGGTTTGGATTGTAATAAACGCTGAGGACAGCACTAAGAACATAAGCAAAAAATGCACTGAGGGATCCACAAACAATAGATCCTATAGAGCCAATTAAGGCATATAGCCATTCAGGAGAGTTCATTTTTGCAAGTCGCCAGAAGGAACCAGCTTGATCTTTGAAGGCAAGCTTTTCAGGCCTGTAATTTGGATGCGTTGCATCAAGGGACAGACTAAAATCAGATGTAGAGAAGTCAGATAGTCTGCGTGAGTATGGTGACCGCCCATATGAAGAATTTCGCGTTATAATTGGTGAGCTTACAGAGTTTCTGGCGCTTGAAGGCCTGAAAAAGAACACATTTTCTCATCTTAAAACATGTATTACATGTAATATGAGTATTAAAAGAATGTCTATGATCAATATTGGTGAAAGCTACCTAGCACTACTCTTTCTGGCACTAGTCATAGAAGTTTCATGTGCCATTTCCTGCATGCGGATAAGCTTGGAATAGACTCCATTTTCACCTTTAGCAAAGAGTTCATCATGAGTTCCAATTTCAGTGACACTTCCTTGCTGAAGCACAGCCACAAGGTCAGCTTTGCGAATTGTGGAGAGACGATGAGCTATTACAAGAGTTGTTCTGCCAATCATGAACCGATCAAGGGCCTCCTGAACCAGCTTTTCTGACTCTGAGTCCAATGCACTTGTGGCCTCATCTAGGAGAAGAATTGCAGGGTTTTTCAGCATTGCCCTTGCAATTGCTATTCTCTGCTTTTGTCCTCCTGAAAGTTGCAGGCCTCTCTCCCCTACCTGTAATTTTACAAAATTTGAATTTTTTTTACCATATACTGGTTCAATGATTGTAACTGTTATTTACTAATAGTCTTATGATAAGGTAAGGTGACCTTCAAGCACAATATTATTGTAAATCTAATATCAGTTTAGTTTTAATATATGCATTATCATATATTATTCTATGGTTACTTCTGTAATTAATAAGGAGTTTGAGTTCAACACAAAGTATTAATCTTTTTTCCAAATTGAGTTCGACCTCATTCTTATTTTTTCTCTGTATGTTCTGGGCATCTCAAGCATTGATAGTTTTTGGGTTGAAATAATAATAAATGTCAATTCCTCTGGATTCCCGCACATGGATTGTTGACCTAAGCATGTTACCTTCTGGATCTTTTTAAAATGCATTGTGCGACCAATCATTTTATGGCTTTGACTTTTAAAAACTCCATTAAAAAATAGTGGGTTTGCTTGTTGACCAATTCAATCTGTACTAACTAAAATAATGGAGGTTGTAATTATAGACTCCCGAATTGTCCAACAAAACAAGAAACCAGATCCATGTGCTTTTGGGTCTCACATTTTACTATGATAAGCTCTACTCATCTCTTGTACCTTAAACAACAGCAATAAAGAAATTATCCTCTTTCAATACAAATGTTTAGTTACCTATTATAACAATTACATGATACATCGTGTCTATTTCTTCTTACCAAATCTTCTTTTTAGCATATATTTTATTTTTAACATTGATATATGCTAAAGTCAAGATCCAGATACTGGGGGTTCACGTTTTACTATTACCAGGCTTTACTCCTCCCTTGTACCGAGCGCAACTGCCACAAATTCTCGAGACATTATCCTCTTTCCATGAAAAGTTAGTTACCCACTGTAATAATTATGTGACCCGTGATATGTTATATTTCTGTTTCCAATTTTACCATTCAGCAAAAGATGTTATATATTATTTTATACGAAGTGACTAGCAATGATGGAAACAAGGCATGCTTGATATGAATGATGTGAAAGATGTGACTGATTTTACAAGGGGTGGTTGGTGAATTATGATCAAGATCAACCACCATCACAAATATGCATTTTTACTGGACCAACTTCATTCACAAAGCAAGAGTGGTCTAAATTGACTGACCTGAGTTTCATAGCCTTCGGGAAGTTTGATGATAAAGGAGTGAGCATTGGCCACTCTGGCAGCTTCTTCAATCTCAACTTGATCTGCATCAGGCCTACCCAAGAGTATGTTTTCTCTAATTGTGGTAGCAAACAAAGCAGGCTCTTGGCTCACTAGTCCTATTTGCTGTCTCAACCATCTAAGCTTCAAGGTCTTAACATCATGCCCATCTAACATTACTTCTCCTGCAAAACAGTGTAGTTATTAGGCACACAGATCACATGATTAGATCACTAACTGGTAACTACCACAACTGCAGCAGTATTTCAACCTCTCACTTAACAAATTGAATGTCTGATCTAGTTGATTTTCAAAGACTGAATGAGTTCACAGTATTACCTGAAGAAGGATCGTAGAATCTTTCAATGAGGGACACAACTGTGCTCTTTCCTGATCCACTGCTCCCTACAAGAGCAATGGTCTTTCCAGCAGGTACACTCAATGAGAAATTGTTGAGGATCATAACCTCTGGCCTCGAGGGGTATGAAAAGCCGACATTTTTCAACTCTACTAGTCCTGTAACACTCTCTAACTCCAAACCTGATTCACTCTTTCTGTCTATACCCGGCTTGTGATCTATCACACGGAAAATCTTTGCAGCAGCAACTCTGGCCTTTGTAAATGCAGCCATGCTAGGTGCAGACTGTCCTAAAGCCCTACAACACAACAAAAAGTCTTATCTCACAGGGTGAAGAGGAGTCATGTGTGGACTAAAATTTGCTAAAACATGAAAAAGCGGCGGAAACAGTACTCACAGTCCACCAATCATAACAGAAAACATGGTGGCAATGGCAAGTCCACCGTTGGTGTAGTGGTGCCTAACTAAATAGCCACCATACCAAAGCAAAAGAGCATAGCAACAGAAAACAACAAAGTAAGTGGCCCCCAATCCCATTCCCTTTGCAAATCCAGTCCTATAGCCAATCTTCTGTGCAGTCCTCAACGCAGAGGAATAGGCCTGCAATGCTCTACTCTCCCCAACAAACGCCAAAACCACTCGAATTTGAACAACTGTCTGCAAATTTAGCCCAACATCAACACTACCCAGATGCACAAAAAAAACACAGACCAACATAATGATTGGGGTTGGGTCCCTTAAAAGTCTCACCTGTTCCACAATGTTACCAGCTAGAGAAAGAGCGTCCTGGCTTTTACTAGATAACTTGGCCAAGGTGGTGGTGTGAATGCCTCCGATTACTGCAATTATAGGGACCACTGCGAGGGTAACCAGTGCCAATTGCCAAACCGCAGTGAAACCCACAACAAAGCCAGAAACAAATGTAGCCATGTAGTGAATGAAATTTCCCAACTGCACACAAAGCAACCAGAATCAATAACCATATTAAACTACAATCAAATGATCAAGGTAGTATATGGTTCAAAGATGAACTCTGTATCTCAAAAAATTAGTTCATGTCTCTCCGATGAGAACCCAAAAACTAGTCTAATCCAATGCAAAAACAAAGCGTTTTTGTGCTTCACCTTCTCGCTTATGGCATCCTGTACCATGACAGCATCACTGTTAATGGCAAAAACAACATCGGATGTTCGAACCTCGGTGTCAAAGAATTGAATGTCCTGGTCCAACGCTGCTTCCAGATACCTGATCCTCATTCTCGTTGATTGCCTCTCACCTGTCCACATCCAGCACGAAATCTCTGCAGCAACAAAACCGAAACTCTTTCCACATTCACACACCCTCCAAAAATCCAAAACAAAAAATCCAAATTTAGAGCAAAAGTTAAAAATTTAGAGTGAAATTTACCTGCCCAGGAGGATGCCCATATGGCAGCCCCCACCACCAGGAAATAAAACGCATACTGCAAACACAAAACCACAAAGAACTCCAATTCTCAAAAACCACCACGCACCAAATCATGCTTAGTTTGTTACTGTAATATCATTACCTTCACCACTTCCTGAGTCATCTTGTCCAAGTTATTCGCATTGGAACCAAAAGAATTCACGAGATCAGCGAAGAAACGAAGAAAGAGTGGCAAGGAGCAACCATGTACAAATGCTCCAACCGTTCCAATTGCCATTAAAATGTAATCCAACCCATCAGCAAATCTGAAAAGCTCACCAAACCGAACCGCAGAAACGCTCTCACCCTTCTTATCCCCACCGCCACCACCACTACTAAAAGTACCATTAGAAGATGCATCTTTCTTGGCCACCGAAGCCTCCTCCGTTACCCTTTCTTCTCTTTTCTCTTCCAATGTTGGGTTGGATTCATGTGAGTCAGAAACAGAAGCAGAAGAGGACATAAGCTCAAGGCCTTGCATTTCAGACCATCTCCACTGTTCAACTGTCTTTATCTCCTCAGAATTCTGTGACATGGCTAAAAACTCAAACTTCAATTCCTCAGCTTTACGTATTATGAAAAGAAGACCTCCCCACTACTCTTCTACCTGGCTTCTATAGAGCTCGTGCTTCTGCTGCCACCCTTTTGCTTCTTCTATTCTTTTGACTATGATTTGCAGTTCTTTCTCTCTCTATTGTTATTTTTCATTCTTCTTGTTGTTTGTGACGGGAATAAGAACAGTATATTGTTGAAACATTAACGTTGGTATTTAGAGTAGTGGTGTGTTGAGTGTTATTAGTCTTATCTTGTAAGAGAGGGAACAGGTGGTGTTTCAGTGGGTTAATTTTCAGTTTGCTTCTTCTGTGAAGAAAAGAAAACTTGGAAAGTGACATGTGGTGAGGTCCTAGAAGGGAAACTTTTTGAGTCATGGAGAGAGAAAGAGAGTGGTCTTCCTCCCGACAAAAAACACTGTGTGAAAACTTGAAGATGAGTTTTTAACTGGGAACAGATTCAAACCAGACGAAGAAAACTATTCTTTTAACTGTTTGATTTTAAATGAGTGATTATCATACATTTATTTCCATTTCTTAAGGCCTTCCATTCAACTTGCTTGTCCTAATCCAGAAATTCTCTTTGTGTGGGAATATATTATTTTGAAGAATTATCCTTTGAACAGTGTTTAAAGAATCTTAGTACCATCTATTCTATGTTGTTCGGCAAAGTGGAGTGAAATATAATAGATTGAAATAGAAAAGACGGTGAAAATAGGAGGTGTTTGACCGAAGAAGAAAATGATATTTAAATAAAAAATGAAAACAAATAAAAAAAAGAGTAAATATTTATATTTCTTCTTTATTTTTTTTCGTACCAAAACAAATCAGTTTAAATTTTGTCTTTCTATATTTTTTTCTCTATTCTTTCCTTTCCAGCATATCATTTCTGCTGTCTATAGATTAAAATTTGTAAACACATGCTTCAATAAAAAAAATATGTTGTAAAATTGAGTTTCATTTAAAGAAAATAGTATATTAATAATTTATATGAGTATGGTAATAAAATAAAATATGTTGGTTATTATTAAATACTTTTGCTTGATGTTATTGATGCAAAAATGTAAATTAAAAATACCAACGGAAATATGAAAATTTAAAAACAATCGTGATATTAGTTTGAGCTAGAACTTAGTTTAAGCTTTTTTTTCCCTCCCATTATGAATGGTTTATTTATGCATTTTCATCAACGATTAGAATTTTGTAAAAGTTTATTAAATTATTTATTTGTTAGATTTTTAAATTGCATGATTTAAAAGTATATTTTGAATTGTATAAATTTAAAAATGTGTTTTGAATTTCACAATTCAAAATAATTTATAGATCTAGGAATATATTTTAGATTATATTATCTGAAAATATATTTTTAATTTTATAATTCAAAATACACTTTTAGATTATACAATTCAAAATATATTTTATTATACAGTATCTAAATTTTAAATTGTATAATTTTTAATATAATTATAGATTATGTAATTTTGAATTTTATAATATGAAATATATTTTTAAATTTAAAAAATTATAATATATTTTTTAATTCTACAATTCGAAAGATTTCTTAATAAAATTAAGTTCAAGGTGACAAAATAGTTAATCAAACATGATATTATTTTACAAAAACTACACTTTTCCATTAACTCTTATATTTTAAAGTATTAAAATAATTCATTTTTATGCTAAGCATTTTAAGATTTTCCACTGTCTGGAAAACTACTTTTAAATTCATTATATTAAAATCGAAGAAATATTATGAAAATGAATAAATTTAATATAAATTATATTCATATAGTCTATTGTACTAAATTAAAAAGCAAATTGAATTAACTAACGTCTGATTGTTTTAGTTTTACCTATATTTTCAAACAAGGGTGTGCAATGGTAGGTTGAGCCACGTTTTTCCCTTTTTTACTATATTTAATTCAATTAATCCAACTCCTCTTTCATTAGGTCGAATTAAACTAAATTAATTAGATTATAAATTTTTAACTTTTTACTAAAGTTTGTAATTTTAATATACTTAACCAATATCAAAGAAAATTAAATAATAGTTATATTATTATTTTTAACAATTGGATTATATTGAATCAGATCTTGAATTCAATATTAATCCAACTCGATTTAATTTCATTAAAAAAATTCAATCAATTTGTTTGAGCTAAATGGGGTCATTCATTTATCCGATTCAATGAATATTCTAATTTCAAATTCAAAATTTAATCACATAGTTTTATTAACTAAGAACAGTATTACAACTCGTAACAATTCTATCCAATACAAAGCACAATTGTTCTGCCTACAAAATAACTATGGTATCTAAGAAAAATATAATCCAAAATAATTATTTTTTATTTAGAAAAGTTGTATTACTTTTAACAAAATAACAGTGTAAAATAAAAACAATGTAACAACTGTTCGTCAACTAAAAAAATGCATAAGAAGGCCGAATTATGAATTGCAACTAAATTTTTGTTTATTTCGTTTAAAACGTTTTGCAAATGTTAGCAAATACTAGTAAAGTAAAGCACAATTATTTAAAAATATTACACTTAATATTTAAAAAAAAACTTGGTTTATACTCTAGATTAGATACTGAGAAATAATCTGAAAAAAGCATTAAAAACTTTAGTTCACCTGCTAAAAATGTGACTTAAAATCTGAAACAGTAATCTTTTAAACCCTTAAATCAAAGTATCCGGGGGATTCCTCCGGAATTTGATTCTTTATTAAGGTAGCTAAGTCATAGTACAATTAAAAATGTTCTTAACCTTAATCATGATTAAGCTTAAAAAAATAAATAAATTAATTCCTGTTTCAGAGACTATCTTACATTGCATCACGCTTTGGCTCTGAGTCTTCTGACACTGTTTAATACTTAAATTCAATAAACTTGAATTGAAAAATATATCATAGTCAGTAACATCATGTCAATAATTAGATCAATGCACTAGGATAGATAAATAAATAAAGCAGCTTCTGAGAAAGTATGACTTAAAAATGAAAAATGAATAGAAAAATGAATAGTAATAACAGTGGAGGGCACAGAGAAAAAGGTTGGAGTTGGATTTCTTTCTCACATTTCACGTTTGCCGTACACAGATAAAAAGAATTTATTCTATTATTCTTCTCAGTGCCCTCCAACCTAGGGCAAATTCCAACCTCAAATTTATCCTTAGAATCTCAATCTGGAACTGTCGTTTTAGCTATAAATAACAGCAACTACATTTTACAGTATCTAGCTATAGTAACTTTCTTTTTCTTTAAACTATTTTTAGCATATTTAAGTTTAATTTATAAAAAAATGGTAAGTATCCAAACGTGAAGTTAATTTCTACGTTGATTGAGAAAATTGAGAGAAATATATAAAAAAAATCTATAAATTCAAATTTAATATCGATAAAATTAATTTTTGTATAGATTTAATTCATGTTTTATTGTGATTTGATTTTTTTCAGTATTTTTTTTCTTCAAATTTTCCTCATTTATGTTTTATTATTTTATTATTGTTTAATCTTTCTAATATTTTCTTTCTCAATTTAAAAAAAAATTAATACGATGATAAAAATTCCTTTACTCATATCATATGTTAATTTTATAAAAGAGTGAGATTTTTAGTAATTTATATATATATATATATATATATATATTAAAATTATGAATTTTCTAAGATCTATAGATTGAAATGACAGGAAAAGGAGCAAAATTGTATAATAATTAACTGCGTATTTGATTTGTGATGATATTGGAGAGAAGATTCAAAAGAGTATAATTGTAATAGAAATATAATGGAATAATATGAAGATAAAAGTTAGGAAGAAGAATATGAACAGGAAGTTAGATGAGGGTGGAAGTGAATGATTGATTTAACAGGAAGAGGTTGGTAGAATAGACATAGAAAATATTTTGTAGGAGAAGAAAAGTCTGAGACTCTATTCTTTGATCACAAGCCATGCCATGGTGATTTTGATTTTGATTTTGATATGACCCAATGAGTGAATACAGAAAGGGGAAAACAAAACCTAAAAAGAAAACTGCAGCAGCAGTGTGTTGATTCTGAAACACAACAACTGCACCCTAAACTGTTCTTAATAGTTTTTTTTTTCTCTCATTTTATTTTCATTCTTTTCAATATTAAATTTTTATTTATTATCTTGATTTGTATTGGCTTAGATAGGTAGTTAACCCTTTTTATGATTGGAGACTTAGACACGAGCGAATTCTTCACTGTGTGTGAAATATAGGAAAATACCATAAAAGTGTTTGAATTGTGTTTAGTGCATATTTAAAGAAAAAATAATTCAAACTCACAAGAATACATAATGTGTACTTTGAATTTCTATAAAATAGTCGTGCTCGATGTTTGATTAAAATTATAAGTATTCAATTTCTAAACCTTACTCTACCTCGAAGTCTTCTCATAATACAAGTTCTGTTAAATGTTTTACATGTTTGAACTATTATCATAACATTTAAAAGTTTATAAGAAAGTAGCGATATAAAAAAGAAGAAAATAGACTAGAATCCAATCGTATTCTTTTAATAAGATGGGATATAAATACATATTAAAACCTCCTCTCACTGAAAGAAATTAGAAAAAACCATGTCCAAATGAAAGAAGAATAGAAAAAGAATATATATGAAAACAAAACAAATGTTAGACAAGACAATATTTAGATTTCTTATCTTATCTTGATTCTAACTTGCCTTCCACTATGCCTCTTACAGATTTGAAGATCGTTAATAATTAAAAACAATTTTATATCATAATTTAAATTGTTCATTATTGATTTAAAATATGATTTATATATATTTATTAAGAGAATTAATTTTAATATCATGTATACATTAAAATGTCTGTTTATTATAAAGCTAATTGCATACATGAATTTAATGTAAATAATTATTTATAATAAATTCTAATGTATCTTATACACTGTACGTGTTGAACTATTGATAAAAATAAAAGATGGAATGTAAAAATTAATCTAACATAAAAAAAACCACACTTCACAAGATTAGTATTACGGGTTAGTTCATTCTATTTTATTTTGTTAAAAATGGGTAAACACTAAGTGAGGTGTGTGAATCATGTTTGTTTGGTTTAATTGTTAAGTAGCATTTTCTTACTTTATGGTGAGGTGGTATAATTTATCCTTCTATATCTCTTTTAACTTTGATTAAAAAATTCATCAACAAGCACTAAACTACTACTATAATTAAAAAAAACTAAACCTATTATAAAATTAAATAAAAAATTTATATTATAACTAATAATAGTATTATTTTTCTTACTTTATGGTGAGGTGGTATAATTTATCCTTCTATATCTCTTTTAACTTTGATTAAAAAATTCATCAACAAGCACTAAACTACTACTATAATTAAAAAAAAACTAAACCTATTATAAAATTAAACAAAAAATTTATATTATAACTAATAATAGTATTATTTTTCTTATCATAATATTTTATTGCGGAAGCTCTTCTTCATGCACTCATGAAGTCTAATGGTAAAATATTTAAAATAAAAAAGTGATGTCATTTCTACCTTTCTAATGTTTTTTACTGTATATATTTACTTGAATAAATTTTTTCGAGATGTTGAAACAAATTAAATATTATAAAATTTTAAACACGTTTTTAGAATTTAAAAATGTTTTTTCCCAAGAAGTTACACACAAACAAACGTGCAGACCCTTGATTCATGTAAGCATTGTCGTGATTGTATACATTTTACTGTTCAATAGCATGGGAGTACACTGATTTTGCGGGATCACTTGTGGCTTCATAGTTTTTTTTTTTTTTTTTTTTTTTTTTTGGGTTTTTTTTATTTTTTTTTTTTTTTTTTTAATTTTTTTTT
>Ga0209700_104316_pt1 | contig 25851 bp, 7 predicted proteins | sample SiratroredBW_FD_187528 | JGI IMG/M metagenome (GOLD analysis project Ga0209700, IMG submission 187528) | Root nodule microbial communities of legume samples collected from California, USA - Siratro red BW (SPAdes) (version 2) | ecosystem: Host-associated > Plants > Roots > Nodule | place: USA...
AAAAAAAAAGATATATATATATATATATATATATATATATATATATATATATATAAAGATAAAGTTGAATTGTATATTAAAAGTTTTCACAATTTTTATAAAGTTGAGTATGATTGAATAACGATAAATACAAGTTTTTATCGTAATAGACCATCTTTCAAAAATATTTTTAAACTTTATAACTTTCAAAAAGTGTCATTCTTTTGTTAGAAAAAAATTTAACAACATGCAATTTAAACAAGGTTAATGAAAAAAAAAAAGGGTTTATATAGTAGGTTTTTATAATGGTTTTTTATAAATACATACGTCCAACTCATGATCAATTTGATCCAGTTTTATTAGATAGACTAGTGTTGAGTTATTATAACAAAGTATTGTTTGAAACTCAATAGCTTTTGACAAAATAATTCAAGTATTGTTTGAAACTCAATAGCTTTTGACAAAATAATTCAAGTATAACATAGAAAATTGTCATTTGAGTAGAAGTGAAAAAAGTGGAATGAGCACATAATTATTTTATTATTAAATTGAAAACAAATATTTATAGAAAAAGTGCTAGTAGTAAAGTCTCATTCCCACTTGAGCCGCCATCTCTCTAAAAATCTCCGACCTCCCTATTCTTTGACTTCTCTCTAAGTCTCTGTATTCGTCTCCCATCAGTTTCTCAAGCAAAACCCACCATTAGACTCGTGGCGGAGAACAGAGCAAGCCTACCCGATTAGAATCTCCATTAGAGTAAGTTCGTTTTCTGCCCCTTCCCATTAGAGCCAGTTTTAGATTTCCGTTTTCCTCTGCTTAATGTTAATGAGCTTGCATGTGGCCTCTGAGCCATCAGACGGTGCCTCTGTGAGCTCAGTTTCCTAGTGTGTTAGGCTGATCATTGATTAGAGGTTCTTTGGTGCAGATTTGAGTTTCTGAAGATCTTAAGCTTTGGGGCTGTTAGAGAGAACTTCTAGTGCAATTCAAGTAAGGGAAGTTGACCTCCATTTTTGTCTGACTTGGGAGTGATCATAGGTTAGGGTTTGATAGGTTAGGGTTTGTGAAATGCATATGTGAAAGTCTCTGCAGGTCTGAAATTGAGATTTAATTTTCTTATTGATGTCTGTTCTTGCATATATGATGTGGTTCTGTGAAAATTGATGGTATGTTGATCTATTAAATAGATAATCTGTGTTAGGGTAGATCATTCATCGTGTATGTGGGTTGATTTTCACCCAATTTAGTCATCTGAGGCATGTATGGTAGCATTGAGGTAGTAGAAATTGTTGCAATTCATCTGTGAAATCTTTGCTTTCTGCATAACTCGCTCAGGCTAAGCATTCTCGCCCAGGCGAACTCACTTGGAAACTTGAGAGGTGCTCTCGACTCCAATTTCGCCCAGGAGAGAGGTGTTTCGCCCTGGCGAGAAAGTATTTTCGCCCAAGCGAGGATATGTTCGTCCAGGCAAAAATGGCTCTGCTCTTTGGACAAATTTCGCTCAAGTGAGAGGATATTTGCTCAAGCGAGAAGGATTCTCACTCAAGCTAGAAATTTTCGCTTAAGTTAAAAAAAAATATTTTATTTTGTAGACTTTCTGTTTTGGTTGTATGATTATTTGGTAATGCAATGTATGAATTTAATAAAATAGATTAATTGATAATTTAAGTTTAATTGTATTGATGATTTAATGATTTCTTTAAATGTTGAGATTGAAGTTGAGATTTAGATTGAAAAGTGAGTGAATGTATGAGTAGAGATTTATATTGTGATGTGATATTGTTAAAAGTGTTGATAAAGTTGGTCAAAGCCTAGGCATAATGTTTTCAGGAAAGAAAACACCCGTGTCTGGGTTAATTAGGAAGTGCATTGTCTAAGGATCTGATCAATAACGATTGATATCCTGACTCAACTAGTAATAGGAATCAAATAGATGATCATTACTAGGTGGTGAGAGTCGAAGGAGGTTTGAACTGGGTGACTGCAGCTTGAAATAGCTGGTCAGGAAAGTCTCAGGGGGACTAATCCTGTCATACATGATTAATGATTCATTTGTGTAGAGACTGTGTGGATTCACAACGTGGAGATTATGACAGGTGCATATCTTGGGGTCTATTCAATGTTCGAGTCTTTCAAAAATAGAGTCAAGTTTGTAGTGTGTCATTGTCTTATATTGTGATGATACATGTAACTGAACGAAATGCTTGAGTGGTGTTAATCTTTGTGCTTTAATTGAATGACTCAAAATTATTAAAAATTTGGTTAGCTTACCCTTTGTTTTATTGTACTTGTGTTTTGATATCTGTCTGCAATGATCATGTTTTTGACACGGGAGCAGATGATGTTGCAGATAGATCTGTGGAGGATCACTTGGGATGAGTAGTGCTATTAGGCATAGGTTAAAGTTGAAAAAAAGTTAGAAATGTTTTGTAATTATGTTTTAGTAGAATTCTGAGGTAGAATCTTGAACAATCAACCACTCCTATATCTAATAACCTGTAGTATATTTTGGAACAAAATCACTCGTGGCTAAACAACTTGAGTACTACAATATTGTTTGGAACATGTCACCCCTGGCTAAAGGATTTGCAAAGAAATGGTGATATAAAATATCATATGGTTTTGCTTACCAAACAGAAAATAAAAGTCTGTCAACAAATACAAGATTAAAGGACTCTTCTAGTTTGCTAAGTGAATACAAATATTGTTCTTGTGAAGCTTAGATTGCAAAGCTTTGAGCAACAAAATTAATAGTGTTTCAATAACTCTTTATCACTTGTGCTTGTTCTTCAACTTGGAAGATTGCTTTATACAAGAAGTTGAAAAAAAGATTCATTGCAAAAATCTTATTCTGCTTGTTGAGAAGTTTCACTTCGAGTCTTCACCTTCAAGCTTTCGTCTATCAACCTAGAGATGCATTACATGACTCAATGCAATGTCTAATTATTTATCTCTTATTTAAACCACATTCTGATAATTGACATGACTTATCAAGACTAAGTCAAAGAGCTTTTATCCAAATTGGGGTAAAGCATTTGATTGTACATGATAGATAGCCTTTCGATAGTTGATAGAAGGTGTGTCAGAATGCATGTTGGTGTATAACCACTTTAGCATGTCCTTCAATAGATCTTTGGTGTTGACAGAAGCTTTACGAAATCTTGGTAGACACGAGGACAAAAACATTTGCAATACAAAATAAGCTTTCGCGGTGTACAACACTAGCTTAATTGTGTGTGTATCGTCTAACTAAGGTTTTGCCTATCAAACAGAATAAGAAAACACAATATATTATATTGTCTGTTAGACAGAGCACTTGCTTCTCATATTTAACAATTATTATCTTACAAAGACGAAGCATATTCATAACTTTGTTGTTTAACAACACTTAATCAAAATCATCAATAATTTTTTGTACTTTACTCTTACAATTGTTTACTTAAATGTTTAGATCTTTGATATTTTTATTATCTTTTTTTGTTTTATATTTTTTTAGCTGTTGTCATCTTTGTTATTGTTAATATTAATTGTAATAATAATAATTGTACTATACGGTTTACCAAGACACAACCAGATTATAATAACAGCTGGATATCTCATAACTGATTCTATTATAAGTCATATAACACAGTAACAGAATACAACAGAATGGGCCCAAGCTCATTAAGCCCACTGCAACGCTTATAAATACGGGCTCAATTACCACTAATAAGGTACTTCTAAACTCTGATCTATATCCCTGCACACTCTAACCCTAAACTGACTTGAGCGTCGGAGCACTTGGAACAACAAGAAAGGAGCGGAACACTTGGAACAACAAGAAAGGAGCGGAGCACTTGGAACAACAAGGAAGGAGCGGAGCACTTGGAACAACAAGAACAACAAGAAAGGAGCGGAACACTTGGAACAACAAGAAAGGAGCGGAGCACTTGGAACAACAAGGAAGGAGCGGAGCACTTGGAACAACAAGGAAGGAGCGGAGCACTTGGAACAACAAGGAAGGAGCGGAGCACTTGGAACAACAAGAAAGGAGCGGAGCACTTGGAACAACAAGAAAGGAGCGACGTTAGGAGCAATTCTAGAAGAAATTATTGAGTGATGTTAGGAGCAATTTTAGAAGACATTATTGTTGTTATTGGAGTGAACAGGTCTCTTGCAAAAACAATAATAATAGTAAATTTAATATTAGAAATAAAAAATATTAAGTAATATAAATTAGGAGAAAAAATTATTTTAAACTACAATGGTTAGATTTGAAAAAACTAAGATACTTAATTACATTAAAAATTTAGGAAATAAAGTTATAAATAATAAAAAATTGAAGAAGCAAATTTATAGAAAATAATAGGATCAAAATTATAAGTTTTACAAAGAAAAAAAATAAGAATCAAAATGCAGATTTGGTTCCGTCGAGGGATTTGGATCTTGATGGGAATAGTTTGTTGGGTTAATTCCGCGTGGTTTGAGTGGGATAAAGTTGGAGCGGTTGGATTTGTATAATAACCACTTAATGGGTCTCATTCCTGATTTTTTTTTTTTTTTTCGAAACCTAGGATCATGTGTGCGTTTGAGGTGATGACGCTATTGGATTTTCTTAAGGAGTTGGGTTACCCTAAGATTTTGGTTGATTTGTGGATGAAGTTAATCAAACTAAAGTTAATCAAACTAAAGTCGTTACTAGGTATCACAATTTCTTCAAAATGAAATTATGTTTACATAACACCATTTATCTATTTATGAAATAATTTTTTTCTTATTTCAAAAATTTCTTTGTCAAATTACACCTTTTGAAAAATTTACCTTTTAATTAGTATACTCCTTAATTATATTTGATATATATGACACTCACTTTTCCTTTTTTAAAAAAAATAAAAAATCAAATTTAAAATTATAATTTTTATTTATATTTTAATCAATATGATATTTTAAAATAAAAAACAAACATTAATAGCACATCTTGAATCAAACTAAAATAGTTAGATTTAAAAAAAATAAAGAATCAAAATTACATTAACACAATGAAGGGAATAAAGTTATGGTTAATTAAAAATTGAAGGATCAAAACTACTGACAACAAATAGGGAATAAAGTATGGTTAATTAAAAATTGAAGGATTTTAGGGTTCTTGTAATGTATAGGAACCAAAATTATAATTAAGCCAAAAAGTCTATTTTAAATTTAAGAAAAAACAGAAAACCTTTTCTTAATATGAATAGGAAGAAATATTTTTAAAATTCATATATTAACCTTTCGTGTGTGTGTATATATATATTACTTTTTATAAAAAATATATTAAATATCCATGAATTTTTACATTTCAGTTAAACTAATATTTTAAAACCTATCAATTATCTACTATCATATAAAAATTAATTTTGATTTCTATGACTTTTTTTTTTTCTAACATGGAAATGATTTATTTTAGTCACTATAAAAGGAATAAAGTTATCTAAACATTGTCTTTAATTCAAATTTTGTGAATGAAGTGACTAGGAAGGAATATCTCATTAAAGGTGCTAACCAAATTAATTCTTCAATAAAAATTAATCATTAACAAAATTAGTGAATAGTTTATAGCAACAAAATGATTACCAAACATATGAACAATATAAAAGTACATATGGGATTCCTATTAAAATTTATTTTCTAATTTTGATGTTTCTCAAATATTATATCATTCCTTTTTCTTAAATCTATTTAAAGATAAATAAATAAAAGTTATATTAAAAATTTAGAAAAATACTTTGAAATATTACGTGTTATCATTAAATCATAAACACTTAAAAATATTAGTTAATACTAGGGAAAAAATAAAATTAGTTTAACCTTAAAGTTTTATGCATGATTCTAGTGGCTTACTGGAGAATCAATCTTTCTTTCCAAATGTAAACTTGTTTTTCAAGTCTCTTTCTTTTCTCTCCTCTCCATGTTCATGCCCTTCTATATTGAAAAAGTTTGAGTTATTCCTTTCCTTTATTGTCCATGAGCACCACCATCTATTTCCTTCCATAGTGTCACTCATCTCTGAAAACAAATTTTGTCCATATATTCTTCTGCAGTTTCATAAATAATGGTCCATGAAATCATGAACATCCTAACATTTTCTGACAGCTAAGATTGATAAGTTAAAAGTTTTGTAAAACTAGCAAAGGGCAAAAGAGAATGGTGCTTTGCTGGCTTACTATCATGATGAGTTTTATTCATCTGATAAGGTTCTTCATGTGAGGAATCCCTCCACAACAAAAGCTGTCAGTCCTTTTATTCCTGTCCTTCAATCTACTGACATACTCGAGATAAGTGATGCATGCATGTGAACTTAATAGTAGTATATTATCTGTATAAAATTTTACTCTGTTAATCAATTAGAAATTATTATTGATATAAAGTTTATAATATTCACTTTAAAAAATTAACACAAACTTACTATAGTGATATTTGATCAAATGATGCTACAAAATTACTTGATATATTATTAGAACATGAATTATTTTTCAGTATAAATATAAACTTTATTTTATGATTTGGTTAGTGTTAACTTGCTAAATTGTCTTCAACATGGCCGAATTGATATGTCGTGGTGCTAAATCTGAAAGCCATGCTTTTATTTAGAAAAAAAAATCATGGTTGTGAAAAAAATCATAAATAACTACTAACTACACAAAACTAAGAATATTGTATTATTTTATAATAATCAATTCGTGATGTCCATTAGATAAATTTTAATAAATTATGATAATCTTCTCTGTTCTCCTCAAAACTTAGATGATGTTTTAAAAAAAAAATGATCTTCAACTTATTGCAACAACTACTTTTCTAAAACTTTATATATAAGTATTATAGGAAGAAAACATATAGATATTTAAGTGAATATCTTTTTTAAAATAAATTTGTATCGTAAGTTTATATTCACTATTTTAGTATTCTATTAAATTTTCAACTTAGCCTTTGGACTATTTACGACCTTCTGATTTATATTATTTTTATTAACTTATTTTCGAGAATGTAACAACCTAAAGAGTTTTTATTTTTTTATTTTTTTAAATATCGAGAAAAGTTTGTTGGAGAAGAAAGAAAAAATAATACTTTGTTGTGACCATAAGTGGTTGTGAAGAATATATATAAGTGAAACAGTTTTCAATAGTTGAAATTAGTTTTAATGACTGAAACAAACAATATGTTTGTTTGTTTTCCTTAAGGATGATTTTTTTTATATTTATTATTAATTACACTCTTTCAATCCTTTTAATCTGTGATTTATATTAAAAATAGTTATAAATATCTTAGTGATATTTTTCAAGATTTACCTACTAAATAGATTTAATTATCATATTTTATCTTTTTTTAATAGATCAATGACTTATTAAGAATATTATAGAAATTGAGTTTGCGTTTATATTATACAACCTTCAATATCGAACTTTAAGCTTAAAAACTAAAAAGAAAGAGTAAATTGATTACGGATTATAACTTAATTATTGACCTATTAAAAATACCACATATCAAGCCTAAGAATTTAGGAATGGGTCGTGACACTACACAACATATAATTTTTATGATCTATATCAAGTGCGTATACTTGGCAACGACCCATACCAAATTCATGGACTTGGCGACGATCCTTACAAAGCATAGACTTGATGATGATTCCTATTAAATGCATAGATTTGGTGAAGATCCTACCAAGCGCAAAGACTTGATGACAATTCCTACCAGGCGTGATGACTTAGCAACTTCGGTTAAGTGTGAAGACTTAGTGACGATCCTACCAAACATGAAGATTTGGCGATGATTCTACCAAGCATGAAGAATTAGCGATGATTCCTACCATGCATGAAGACTTGGAGACGATTCCTATCAAGCTCGAAGACTTGGCAACAACCCTACTGAGTGCAAAGATTTGATGACGATTCCTACCAAGGTCAGACTTGGCAACTACCTTGCTGGGCATAAAGACTTGACAACGATCCCTACCAAGCATATATACTTGGTGACGATATCAAGCCATTAATACCAAGTGTATAAACTTGATTTAAACTTCAAGTGTCGAAAGAAGATATCTTTTTCCAAAAGTTATCCTTATCTCTACATGTCATTGAACCTGAACTTGTTTTCTAGAAAACTATGAAATTTATAATAACTTAATTTTAATTTTAAAACTAAAAATATTTATAATGCGTATTATCAAACTATTTTGAGTACAAAATCATTTATCATCAATTAATTGAAAAGTAGAAAAATATTGAAAGGAAAATTTGAAATGGTTGGTTCCTTCATGGTCCCTAGCACCAATGATTTTCCTTTCAAACCCTCATCATATACATTTCTAGCTCCTCTGCCCTCTTTTCATTTTGCTTGTGCATCTCATCTATTTTTTTTGCCATCATTTATTTTAAGAGTTGAGTTATCACTGCTTCTTTCTTTTGTGTCATTGCATGTTGAATTGATTTATCGATCCCACGATAGACGCCAATGGTCTAGCTAATAAGGATGGAGATCCTAAGCTAGAGCAATTAGTCTTTCCTTTTTCTTTTGTCATTATTCTTCTTAATTTAATATTTGTTAATTTTTTCATTCTCCATATTTTTAATCTCGTGAGTCATATTAAAAATAATTTTAAATGTCTTAACTAAAATATCAAGTTTCATGTATTAAATGAATTTAATTATCATATCTTATCCTTATAAGTTAACTAATAACTTACTGACGATATTGTTAAGATTGAGTCTAAGTCATAACACTATAAAGTATAAAACTATATGCTAATTTTTGTATCCTTCTCTTTAAAAAAAATCCCTATCATCTAAGATATATTAAAAAAAAAAATAGATTTTAAGTGAATTTTTGCTAATTTAATATTTGAAATAATTTTATAACTTATTAAAACTTAATAATTCCAAAAAAATTGGATGTAGTCTTAATGGTAGAAAGAATTCAATATAAAATTGTGTACCTCTTTCTCATGTCATTTTCTTGAAAAAAAAATCACTTTCATAAAAAAAAAATATCTTTAAAGAACATTTTTTTTTTTAAAAAAAACACATTCAACTTTTTTCTTCTAATTTTTTCATGTTAAAATCACACTTAAGACTTTAATAAAAAAATTACTATCTATATAATCCTGAATCTATCATATTAAAAATAATAAGAACTAAAAGTGAAAATATAATAAATACTTTATTTAAATATCTCTTGATCAATGTATTTGTTTTTTTTACCAATAATATAAAATGTCAATGATACAAGAGAACATAATATAATCAAAGGACATAACTTATTTATGGAAAGATAAAATTGTCCTTTTCACTGATATTCTTTATGTATAAATCACTTTGTATGAAAACTATATTCATAATTTTTTTAATAATTATTAAAATGGGTCCAATAACATATATTAGAAAAAAAATCAATATACCATATAATATTTTTCAATTATGAAGTAAAGACATGAAATGTGACGTGGGAAGTAGGTGCAGTTAGATAATCCAATAGTTTCATTACAACGATTATCATGTGAATCGACACACGCGTACCCATACAATTGTTTCCTTCCTATTCGACTCTTGTTTAGGGTTCTTGTTTCGAGGACCGACCAAAAAGAATGACCGAAAGTGCAGAAAAAGAGACGCTGGATCACCAAAATGAAATAAATTTTTCGTTTTCCCATAAAAATACATATACAAATTACATAATTCATTAAACAACAAACTTAATCGATTAATTTCAAATAAAATATAATAAAAATTTTAATTTTATGGTATCATATAATAAATAAATAAAAATTTATATACAATTAATTTATTCTATCAATCAATTAAATCTATCACAAACACCTTTTATTTACTCTCTCTTACTTTAAATAATTTCACCTTTTTCTTTATTTTTCTTTTTTAACTTTTCCCTACATCGATAAAAAAATTGCACTCAAATTTTGTTTCTTTTAGAACCCAAATAAAAAATAATTTCACCTTTTTCTTTATTTTTCTTTTTAACTTTTCCCTACATCCAAAAAAATTGCACCCAAATTTGTTTCTTTTAGAACCCAAATCAATGTTTTAAACCGACATAAACGAACGATAGAGACATGTTGTTGTGGTGAGAGAAGAAGGGTGTAGAAAGATCGGAGAAGAAGGAAGTTATAGCGATTTGACAAGAGGGAATAGTTGGTAACCTTTGAAAAATGGAGACAGTGAGGTTGGTGATGCAGATTATTCTGTGATTGTATTTTATTCAAATACTCCATTATACATGAGACCATCAATATAATTAAGGCTATAAAAAAATTAAAACTATCAAGTTACTTAATTAATTATCTAATCTAATGCAAAAGATTACAAAGAACATTAAAAATATTGATAAAAATATTTACATGTTTTATCACACTCCTAGATTCTGGTAAGTTGAGATGGACTCAAAAATCATAGAAATTTTTTTTTAGTGTAAATGTCAAAATAAGGAAAGAAAACATAAAAGATACTAACTTTTTTATAAATAATTTTCTCACATTATGTTTAATTCATAGTAAGTCTTGTTAGATTGGTAACAATAAATGAGACATGGTAAACTAGATGATAAGTTAAAGAACTTTAACTACTTAGATAATTAATTGTTACTAAATTATTTCCTTTTAGTATAAATACATTTTTAATTCTTACATTAGTAAGTTTTTTTTATAATATTTTTCTATAAATTTTAAAACCAATATTTTTATTTTTTATAAAAATTTTAGTTTTGTTTTTCTAATTTTTTTTTATCCTTCTTAAATTTCAATTCATTATATTTAATTCTTAATATTTACTTTTACATAGATAAATTATAATTATTTATAAATCTTCTAATTTTATTTACGTACAATATCATATTACAATATAATTTTAACACTTTTAAATTTTAGCAAGACATCAGGTGTAAAGATTATGTAAAACTTGTAAATGATTATTTCGAATTTGACCAAACTTAAATTTTAGCATGTTTTTTAGATAATCAATTATGGAACATTAATAATTAATTATGTTAATTAAATCTAAAATGTTTAATTTTTTAAAATAATTGATTTTAAACAATAAATAATGAATTATGTCAACTAAATTTAAAATGTATGTTATTGTAAATAATTGATGAGGAAGAAAAAATAATTAATTATATTAGATAAATTTCAAATATTTGTTTTTATATATAATGAATTATAAATATTAATGAATTATAAATAGTAAATAATTAATTATTCTAACTTAAAATGATTTTTTAAGTTATGTAAAAAATATAATAATTAATTATTTTTTAATTATAATAAATTATATGAGTCAATATTCATTAAACTCTTTCCATTTTTTTTTTGATTCGAAAAGAACAAAAAGAGTATGAATTTTATTTATATTATTTTTCTTATCTTACTTGTATTATTTTAAATTATTACATTTAATTACTCTCACCAACAACATTTTTTAAAACATATTTTCTAAATCAATTCACTCTTTAATTATTGTATTTTTAGCTACATATTGTTTCAAGATATAATTTAGTTTAGTATAATATTAAAGATTAAAATTATTTTTTTTTCAAATTTTAGAAGAATCAAAACAATTTGTTTACAACTACCTAAACTAAAATTTATTCGTTTTACAAATATTAAAAAAATCAATTAGATCCCTTTTTATTATTTGTTTATAGTAAACAAATAAATAAATAGAACACTATACAAATCAAAATATTTTAAGACTATTACATAAAATCTTAACGTCAGCGAATACGTCAATTTTACGTCGACTGGACCCGGTCTTAATCAGAAACATAATTCTTTATAACTATTATATGATATTTAATATTATTTTATAGTTTAGAAAGCTAAGAAGACTAAAAATGGAGTAAAACGTTATCTACATAGGACTTTGCCTATCTGGAAAAAGATGAACATCACCAAATCTTACAGATTACGGCTCAATTAACCATTTTTAGTTTCTTCCCCTCATTTTCGGGGTCGCTTTCTGCATATCTCTATTCTTCATATCTATCAAGCCACGCCTCTTCACTACCACTTATTCCTCTTCTTCTATATTCAACTCATCTTCAATGCATTACTTGTATACACACGTGTCCTTAATTTATTTAATGGAATATTCTTATAACACTTATGCAAATTTTTATTTAAAATTCATAATTTTAATTTTATATCATGATACGTGTTGTGATACTCTGTATTTAAAAATTACTATTTGGATATAACGATGAATTGGAAATGGCCCACTGTTACATATTCAAATTGCAATGGCCCCAGTAACACCTTTCCTAATTGAAAACGCAATCGATTTTGTTTCTATAAAAGGGCAATTTGGTTGAGAATGAGTGAACACAACACACCACTGAACAGAGTATCATCTGAGAGTAGAAGAAGATAAAGCAGAATGAGCACAGGAGCTGGACATGTAGTGTGTGTTACCGGTGCTTCCGGTTACATTGCTTCCTGGGTCGTCAAGCTTCTCCTCGAACGCGGTTACACTGTTAAGGCCACTGTTCGCGACCCAAGTATGTGTTTTTTTTTTGTCTTCTGTAGTTTTTGTTTTCGATCTGTGATAATTTTTCGTGACCCTGATGCATTACTGTTACGAAAGTTTAAGATTGGATGATTTGTGATGTGCAGATGATCCCAAAAAGGTAGATCACTTGGTTAACCTTGAGGGTGCCAAGGAGAGACTGCAGCTGGTGAAGGCGAATCTTCTAGAAGAAGGTTCCTTTGACTCTGCCGTCGAAGGTTGTCACGCTGTGTTTCACACTGCTTCTCCCTTTTTTAACAATGCCAAGGACCCCCAGGTTTGTTTCGTTTGCAATTCCATGTGTTTTTTTTTTTTAAATGTGGATTATTGATGTTCTGTTTTTACTTTATGTATTTCAGACTGAGTTGTTGGATCCAGCTGTGAAGGGGACTCTCAATGTTCTGAAATCGTGTGTGAACTCGCCCACGCTCAAACGCGTGATTGTAACTTCTTCTATTGCTGCAGTTTCCTTCAACGACAGGCCTAAAAACCCTGATGTGGTGGTTGACGAGACCTGGTATTCCGACCCAGAATACTGTAAGAGAAATGGGGTATGTGTTGTTTTCCCTAATAAACTTTCATATGTTTAAATTTTGTTTGTAGTAATTTTGAGATTATGGAGTCCTTGTTCACTTGTTCTCGTGCGCTGCACTACTAAAAATTTGATCTGCTTCTCTCGTTTTGTTCATATGACATGAGAACAGCTCAATAGTTGTAATACTTATATGCATAGCACAATTGCTACTGAACTAACACTTATATTATGTTACCTTGTTCTTAACATTTCTTGCTATTTTCTATTTATGTTTTAGATATGGTATAATCTCTCAAAGACTTTGGCCGAAGATGCTGCCTGGAAATTTGCCAAAGAACACAATATAGACTTGGTTACAATGAACCCGGCATTGGTTGTTGGACCCCTCTTGCAACCAGAACTTAACACTAGTTCTGCTTTTGTTTTAGAGTTTGTCAATGGTAATTAGTATTATACATTATGCTCTAAAATTTCTATATTTGATTCAATTCTTAAATAATTGAAGAAACTGTTCCATCGCCTTGATACAGGTTCATCGACATATAAGAATATAACTTTGGGATGGGTGGACGTGAGAGATGTTGCACTGGCCCATGTTCTAGCATATGAGAATCTTTCGGCTAATGGAAGATATTTACTTGTTGAGAGAGTGGCACACTTCTCAGAGGCTGTGAAGATGTTACGGAAATCCTACCCAACATTAAAACTTCCAGAGAAGTGAGTATAATTATTTTGGTAGTTTCAAGATTCCACATACGTTTTTCTTGTTTTTGATTTTTCTAATATGGTTTCACTCTGTCAACTACATTAACAGGTGCGAAAATGATAATCCACCTGAGCCAGTATTTCAGGTTTCGAAGGAAAAAGCAAAGAGCTTGGGGATTGAATATATTCCTTTGGAAGTGAGCCTCAAGGATACTGTGGAAAGCTTGAAGGAAAAGAATTTCGTCAAATTTTAAGTTGTTACCCTTAAAGAAATGTGGAAACCTTAGTTGTTCACTTGGCTTCTTAGGTCATGCTTATGAATAAATTTATTGTAAAATAAGACTTAATTCAGAACTGATAAGTACTGAAATAAGTTATTCTTGGTGTGGTTTGTACGAGTGACAATTAAGTTTGCATTGTAGTTGTATCTTTGTTAGAAATGTCTGTTGCAATTAATGCATCATATTTGTATCATTTGTGGTTCTAATGAAAAATTGAGTTGGTGATTTCAACATCGATTGCTAGTTGAATATTGTAAACACATGAAAGTAGGATATTTTCAATTTGGGATACCCATGTGTGGGAAACATAAGCATTTGAAATAAAACTCCGCATTTATCAATTTTGGTGGTTGGAAAGAGGAAATGAGCATCTCTTTGTATTAGGTGCTCAAGTAGTCATCAAAAGAAGGGTATTTTGATTGGCCATTGAACCATTGCAACGACATCTTAGAGATACATACATTTCTCCAAATCTTGCATGTATGTTAGATGTTCTCAAGACTTCAAAGATTTGCAGTTTTCATTACGCATGTTTTGATGGTTATGTTGAGGTTTTACTTCTAAGCATTATGATACACAAATTATGCAAATTTTTAATTAGTTGCTATAATTATGCGAGCTTGCATATCGTTTTGATAGTTGAGTGTTATTAATGCCATCGCCCATAAATTCATAACAACCTTTACATGGACTTTATTTGACCGATATCCAAGAATGATTGAACTACCATTGCCCTATAAAATTAGATAAAAGGTAAAAGTATATACCTTAACAATGTACAATTAATTGTTTGTGTATGATCGTGTCAAGGGTGATTAAAGTATGTATTTTGTTTTAAGGTATGTATGTTTTACAATCCAGGAATAATGATCATGGTGAATTAATACTAAAAATGATTTACGAAAGTATCTTATACGAATTAATATATCAACATCGAAGAGATCAACTAGTGATAATTGGAAAAAACAATAATTTCAGAAAAAATTGCAAACTAGTTGAACTTCACTCTCTAATAAAATTATTTTGTAGATAGATATCCACAAGTAATCCTCTATTTTGAAATTTACTTTACTCCACTGAATTCGGCAAAATGTTAAATTTGGTGCAGTAAAATGCATAACCTATACTGATTTCTTGGTCTAAATACTACATAATGATTTTATTATAAAAGAACGAAAACTCATACAAGTCACCACCAAATGCTTAAAGTAACAAATGCATGATGCACTTGCGCATTATAGGTTTTTCAATACAGTACAATAAAACCCATGCACATATTTTTATAATATTTGATGCAAAATGGTTATATAAATTGCCAATCTTTTTCTTTGGTTAATGAAGTTTCATAATTTTACAGTGCTGTAAGCATGGCGCTAAGGTTGATAAAGATAAACAATGAACGAGAAATGTTATTGCTTTTCTTGTTCTTGTATATAACCCAAATATAGATTTAAATAGAGTAAAAAGAATGTAAACGGGCTTTAATAGAAAAACGGCCCAAAAGAAAACAGTTCTCTCTTTCCATTTTATCATGTTGCCGGTATAGTGTTAAAGCTCCTAATAGCCTTCCCTCAAGCTAAAGATATTCAATACAGTAAAATAAGTCTTTGCGATCCTTGTTATTATGCAAAACAACATAGACTGGTTTTTCATACACTATAAGAATTTAAAGATCAATTTTTAGCTACCAAATAAAATGGTTACTAATTATGACCAAAATAGTCATTAAATTAAATTTTGGTTGCTAAATAACTATAAAATATGATTTAGTGACTAATTAAGTCAAGATAATTGGTATCCAATATTAGCTACCAAAGTTTTAGTGACCTATACCATTAGATTCTAAATTGGTATCTAATTAAGTTAGAGACTAATTTAGAATCTAATAGTGTATGTCACTAAAATCTTAGTAGCTAATGTTAGATATCAATTATCTTGACTTAATTGGTCACTAAAATAATCATTACTTCTATTTTGTAATTATTTAGCAACCAAAATCCAATTTGATAGCTAGTTTAGTCACAATTAGCAACCATTTCATTTGTAGTTAAAAATTGATCTTTAAATAGCTTTTTTCTTGTAGTGATTCTGTTACTCATGATTCATTTGATCTGGTACATATAAACAAATGTGGACCTTGGTATTACTTCTATACGTGGTTATAAATACTTTCTTACCATAGTAGATGATCATTCTAGGCAACACCTGGATTTTTTTAATGAAGAACAAAAGTGAAACTAGATCCTTGCTCGACAGTTTTGTCAATTATGTAAAAACACAGTTTAACAAATGCGTCAAAATCATGAGAACAGACAATGGAGCTGAATTTGACTATAAGAACTTGTATAATAGTTTTGGTATATTACATCAAACATCTTGTGTAGAAACACCCGAGCAAAACTCTATAGTAGAAAGAAAACATCAACATATTTTGAATGTAGTTAGGAGTATTATGTTTCACTATAATCTTCCCAAGCAATTTTGGTGTTATGCTGTTTGTCATGCTATTTATATTATAAATCGCTTGCCTTCCGCTGCCATACATTTTAAGGTGCCTTATGAACTACTTTATGGACAAAAACCTGATATGTCTATGTTGAGAGTTTTTGGATGCTTATGTTTTGCTTCTACCATAGCCAGAAATAGAGATAAACTTCATTTCAGAAGTAGAAAATGCATTTTCCTTGGTTTTAAAACTGGTGTTAAGGGGTACGTAGTTTTAGATATTAAAATAAGAGAAGTTTTAATCTCCAGAGATGTGGTTTTTCATGAAGAAATTTGTATAGAACCAGAAGACAATGATGAAAGACTTGATGATATTCTCGAACAAGATTTCTTCTATTTACCATATGAAAGCACATATGATTATGCTAAGGAAAATATGCAGCCAGAAGAGAATGAGCATGAAAATAATGATTTAAGAAGATACATGAGATCAAGAAAGGCTCCTGAGTATTTGAAGGATTATCATCATGGGATATCCAACATTACGAAGACCAAACTTGAAAAACCAAAAGTTAAGTATCCCATAAGCTCTGTACTTTCCTATGATACTATGAACCAGAAACAACTGCACTTAGTTTATTCTATTTCTTCACATGATGAACCAAGCTCATATGAAGAAGCTGGTAAAATAGCACAATGGAGAGATGTTATGGAAGCTGAAACCGAAGCTTTGAAGGCCAACAATACATGGTTCATTATTGAACTTCCTTCTGGAAAGACACTCATAGGTTGCAAGTGGATTTTTAAACTAAAATTCAATGCAAATGGAGAGATAGAACGACATAAGGCGAGACTCGTTGCTAAGGGGTAGACACAAATTGAAGGTATTGATTACCACGACACATATTCACCTGTTGCCAAGATGACGACGATGCGATTATTGATAGCCATTGTCGCTGCCAAGAACTGCATCTTGATCAACTTGACATGAACAATGCATTTCTGCACGGAGATTTGAACAAGGAAGTCTACATGGTTTTACCTCAAGGATTGCATGCAGAAAAACCTAACCAAGTTTGTTGTCTCAAGAAATCTCTATATGGCTTAAAGCAAGCTAGCCGAAAGTGGTGCGCAAAATTGACAGGTTCCTTGTTAAACAATGGTTTCATTCAATCTTCATCAGATCACTCTCTGTTTATGAAGGAAGTTGGTTTTTCATTCATGGCATTGTTGGTTTACGTAGATGACATCATACTGGCTGGGAATAATGTGAATCACATGAATGAAGTAAAGCATTTCCTGAATGAAAATTTTAGAATCAAGGACCTTGGACAATTAAGCTTCTTCTTAGGCTTGGAAGTAACAAGATCAAGGAAAGGAATTTACATAAACCAAAGAAAGTATGCTCTACATATATTGGAAAATCCAGGTATGCTTGCCGCAAAACCGTGTTACAGCCCTATGGAAAAGAATGCAAAAATATTGTTTGCACAGAATGGTTCCATCTGTGAAGAAGAATCATATTGTCGATCTATAGGGAGGCTTCTTTATCTCACAAATACTAGACCCGACATAAACTACACGATTCAATTCCTAAGTCAGTTTATGCAAGTTCCAAATGAACATCATCACAAAGCTATCAATCGAGTCTTAAAATACATTAAAGCGTCTCCCGCACGTTATGTTTTCTTCCCATGTGAGAATAATTTGCAGTTGAAGGCTTTCAGTGACTCAGACTGGGCATCATGTGATCTCACACGAAAATCCACCACAGGTTACTGCATTTACATTGGAACATCCTTGATCTCCAGGAAAACGAAGAAACAAAACACCGTTTCACGTTCATCATCAGAAGCAGAGTACAGGGCTTTGGCAACGACTGTTTGTGAATTACAGTGGCTCACATTTCTTCTCCGTGATCCTCAAATTGATACGGTAACACCAGCCAACTTATTTTGTGACAATCAAGACGCACGACACATTGCAACGAACCCTGTGTTCCATGAAAGAACTAAGCATATTGACATAGACTGTCATGTGGTTAGGAAAAAATTACAGGCTGGTTTATTCCATCTTCTTCCAATTAAAGGAATTAAGCAACCAACATATGTTTTTACAAAGGCTTTGGATCAATCTGCGTTCAATTCAGCCGTAAACCAGCTTGGAATGAAAGATACCTATCTTTCACTTCCTTGCATCCTCCATCCAACGCCTCCACGGCTGCCATGAAATTTCCATTCTTGACTATTGATGTTGTTAACTATCGTTTTTGATTTGTTCAATTCTTCTCCTCTAATAAGTTGGCATTCTTGTTGTTGAACGAGTGAAAACACACAATTTATAGTGGGTAGCGGATCCATGAGTAATATTTGGGTTTTAACATTCATATATACATCTCCAAGCCCTTTCAAGAATGAAATCACATGTTCATAGTCTATATAGCTGGTAATTATCTTGGTAACGTCACAACTACATCTGGTCTCGCACGTGCAACTAGGTATGGGTCTCAAGAACTCAAGTTCTTCCCACAAGACCTTAAGATCAATAAAATATTCGAAGACGTTCCTTTCCCCTTGCTTGCTTGAATTAATTTCTTGAAGAATATCAGAAATTCGGAAGTGATCTTCCTTTGAGAATCTTTCCTCCAAATCATTCCAAAGATCAACCACATTGTCGATGTATATGCTGTTGTGTGCGATCTCTGCGTTTAATGTGCGAGTAATCCACGAAATAACCATCATGTTGCACCTTTCCCATGCATCATGGAACACGTCAGTTTTCGCCCGTTCTTGGATTTCACCGTTGACAAACTTGATTTTGTTTTTCGAAAGAAGTGCGCATTTCATTCCGCGACTCCACGTGTGATAATTGGTGTCATCAAGTGGAAGGGTGACAAGAACCATTCCTGGATTCTCTCCCGAGTGCAGATAGTAAGGATTTGTCGGATTTTGCAGTGAATTCATCACAACTACAATGAACAGTAAAGAAAACGCAAAACAGGGTAGAATAGAGTGTAATGAAAACGTGAACTAGGAAAATTTAATTCACGCAGGAGAAAGGAACAAAGTGGGATCAACCCGCTCTGATACCATAATGAAGTTTCATAATAGGTTGAAAACGTAAAATGAATTACGAATTCTCACAGTGCTGTATGTGTTCTACGTAAGGTTGATGAAGATGAACAGTGCACGAGAAATGTTATTGCTTTTCTTGTTCTTGTATACAACCCAAATATGAATTTAAATAGAGTAAAAAAAGTTGTAAATAGGCTTGAACATAAAAACGACCCAAAAGTAAACAGTTCTCTCTTTCTGTTTTATTACATTGCCAGCACAATGTTAAAGCTCTTAATATTGGTTTACAATCGGATAAACAGTAATTGTAAAAATTGGATGTAAGCAAGGACATAAGAATTCTTGCTACCATCCATATCACACTCACTTATCACAAAAGCAAGGACAAAAAAATAATAGTGTTATTTTGAAGTTATACGACAATAGATGATAAAATTAAATAACGATTGACAAAAAATATACTCAATTTTTATCCATAATATTCAAGGATTGTCGATATTGTCTGACTTAGCAACCACCTTAAATCTTGTGTATGGTAACTATATGAGATGATACACTACAAGAAAACGACAAAATAGCGTGGGCCAAAAACCCACACAAAGTACCAATAGCATGGACAAAGGGCCCACGCTAAAATTCTGAAGCAAAACTATCGTGCGTGGGCTACTGAATGCATAATTAAATATAATAAATTATACGCCGGTCAGATCCACGTAAAAGTAGTAGAAGCTTGTGGGGGTCAGGCCCACGCTTATAATAATAAAAAAAACATACTTTTAAAAAATAAAAACAATCTTATTATTATTATAACAGGAGGGTAAAATATGTTTTGGCCAAGTTCAAGAGGGGGTGAATTGAACACTTAAAAACTTTCACAAACTGTTTGGAGAATGAATTATTTTTATAGAAAACTATTCAAGATGATATATAAAGCAAACAAAAAAGGTTCAAAAATAGTTCCAGCACAATATCAGTCAACCAGATACAATAAACTAAAACCAGAATGTAGTTCTTGAAAACACAGTGTACAATAAAAACAGTTCTTGAAAATTAATTCAAGAAATCAAAGAATTATATCAAATTCAAGTTTGTAATGAATTACTGGTTAAAGAACTTTTTATCAAATAATACAAACTATGTTTAGTGTATGAAAGCTGTTTTAATCAATAATTGTGAAAGATTAACTTTTCTTGAAAACTGACTGATTAACAGTGAACCCAGTAAGTTCTCAAAACTGCAGATTTATAGAAAACTAATATACTGGTTATTAATCAGATTCAAAACTGTCAAGAGTAGATTGTGTTGTATATGTTTTCAGAAGTTACTTAAATGTTTCCAGAAAGTTGATGAAATTAATCAATTAGCAATGTTTAACTGATTCTAAAAAATTCAAGAAACACAGTAAGATTTAACAAGAATAATCAAGAGAGAGAGCAAGAGAGATCAAGACACAAGGATTTATCCTGGTTCACCCTTCCTCAAGGGCTACGTCCAGTCCCTTACTCCACAGTAAGAATTTTCACTATAAAGAGATCAAACTAGATCAGGTTACAGAAAAACAACTTGCTTCCCATAAGAATTCACTGCTCCCCACAGAAAAGAATCTGCTGAACCTACAACAGAACTCAGAACTATACAGACTCCACTGTATATTCCAGAAAACCCCTTACTGATCTCCTTAGCAAGTTACAACCTGTACAGAGCCCATTGTACAAACAGAATTACCAACCCAGGTAACTCACAGCAAAATAACCTTCAGTACAATGAAAAAATTATCATAGACTCAGCAAAACAAGCACTTCTATACAACATATTACAAAAGTAATAAAGAAAGGGTATAGAAGGCTTAGTCTGATGATCAGATCAGTGATGAAACTGTCTCAGTCAACTCAAAGCTCAAGTAATAGTTCGAGAAACAGTTCTTGTTGAAAATGATTGATTGATCTTGATCACTAGACAAGAAGACACTTTTTCTCTCTTTTAAAACACAATGTTCTTGCTCAGAAAAAATGTTTAGAATGCTTTCGTTGTAGTTTTCGAAAACGCGCCAACTATTTATAGACAACTGTCTTAAAATTCAATCGATTGTTTTGTCAAACAGTCAATTGTTTTTGTCGAGTTAGTTAAAACAATTATTTAAAATGCAAGTTCTGATTTTAATGATTTCTCAAATCCTTTGTTAAATCAGAAAACACTTATGGAGCTTATCCTTGATTAAGATTGCATGCATCACTAATTTGAACTCAAACTTAACACACAACACACATTTACGTTCTAGACCGAGCTCTTCAATCTTCATGAAATCTTTATGCATTTCATATATGATCACATGGTCTTGAACTTCTTCACATGGTTGGCTTCATCAAATCTTCACAATAACCCACTGGTGCTAACAAGGAGAGAGTCAAACCCAGAACCTCTCAGCACCTGGAGAGAACCTTTAACCATCAGATCAGAAGATTTTTTTTGTCATGTTACGATTATTATTATACTTATTAAATAAATATACTTGGTGTGTGGGTCTGGTCCCCGCTTGGTTTTAATTTTTTTTTAATTTTCTTTTGCGTTTTGCGTGGGTCTAGTCCACGCTGATTATAATTAATTAATTACAAATAATATTTTGGTGTGTGGGTCTCACCTATGCTTGGTTTTATTTTTATTTTTTGAATTCTTTTTTGTGTTTTGCGCTGGTCTATCCCACACTACTTGCTGCTTGTAATTAATTAATGTGTGGGTCTCGCCCCGCTTGGTTTTATTTTATTTTTTATTTTAATTTTCTTTTGCGTTTTTCGTGGGTCTAGCCCACGCTACTTGTAATTAATTATGAATAATATTTTGGTATGTGAGTCTGGCCCCGACTTAATTTTTTTTTAATTTTCTTTTGCATTTTGCGTGAATCTAGCCCACGCTACTTGCTTGGCCCACACTTTTTGCGTGGGCTATTAACCCACGTATCTTTTTGACAGTTGTTTTATTGTTTTCTTATAGCGATATGATACATTCACAACTTTTTCTTTCACATTTCCTTCTCTTATTTCGTTAAATTTCGGATCAAAATTTTCTCTACTTAGTTTGTATAATATAGACTTGAATACAAATAGCACGTATAAAGATAATATTAAAAAGAAATAAATGATACTCAACTATTTTTTCTAAAAAGAGGAAAAAGTATAATTATTTTCACAATTAAACATTATAAATTTTAGGAAAAAGTATAATTATTTTCACAATTAAACATTATAAACACAATACAGAGCATTTGTCTTTTAAAAAGTTATTATCTTCACAATAAACATTATAAAAGAGATATAAAATATTTTAATTAAAACTTAAAAAAAAATAACACTTGGAATTTTCGTATAGAACTAAATCTGGCAAAAAAGTAGTTATTAATTTATGCATAAAAAACATTTAAAGCTAATAAAATGTTTAGGGTCAAGACTCCTTTAACTATAGAAATAAATCATTCCTGTCTCAAGAAGTCTCTATATGACATGTAAGTGAATATTAAGTATTATTAATATTTGATGGTAAATTAAAAATCAATTACATGTTACATAAGACTATTAAACTTAGTTTAAATTACCCTTGTCAAGTGTACGTACTCTGTTATGTGACAAGACTACAATAAACCTACAAGTTTAAAATGTGTAGCAAAGGAGGTTAAAATTTGTTGAGAGGAAAAGCATGGTCTTATTAGTTACACATAGTAATTCAACAATTCAAAAGAATTATTTTGATAATGTTAGAATAAGTAACTAAAGTCCCAAATCAGGGAAAGATAAATCTTGACTACAAGATAATTAGGAACACGTATAGAATGACCAAGAGCGTAAAAAGATAGTAGTAAAATGCATCAATTTCAAGATTACCTCAAGATTTGCAATCCATATGCTCTATTTTCTTTATGAGTGAAACATATCAGAGTGTTTTCTTATACAAGTAATAATACCTTGAGAACACCATGTGCAGATAAAATCTTTTGGCTGCAGATAAAAATAGATGCTACTAGCTTCTTGTTTTCGAAGAAATGCTTCACCATGGCAGTGACTGACTCATTCAAATACTCAAGTGCTCGATTTTTAGGGATAACTGGTAACACTTGGTTGATACAATTTTTTTTGTTTAATTGCATATTTTAAATGTTTTCTCTGATTTTACTATTAGTTTTTCATAAAGATTTTTGTTCTTTTATAAAATTTAGATACTTTAGGAAAAACGTGTTAATTTTTATTTTTAGACAGATTATTTTTTAGTTACTTGAGCGAAATTTTAACTTATATTTTTGTTAAGTTTTCATTTTTAGAATTTAATGATCTAGCTTAATTGAAAGCATAAGAAGAAGAAGAAAATTTTAAATTTTGAAGGAAGACTGGAAAAGAGGATTCTGTTGATAATTGTTTGGAACTGAAGGGGTAAGAAACCGTGTTGAAGAGGTATAGTAAAACAAAAATGGATAATTAATTTAGTTGGTTAAAATTTAATTAGTTGATTTAGTTAAAAAAATTAGTTAGTTTAGTATACTTTAGTTACTTTAATTTAGATATAAAAAGAACCTATCTCGGATACAGAAAAAAAAGGAGGACATACATTATTTTTTATTGTCCAACTGTACTTTCGAGAAGAATAATAACATTTTTTTACAATTTTATTATAAAGAATAATTGTACTTTCGAGGAGAATAATATATTCAATTCGTTTATTTGTATAATTTTTACTTTCATTTTATTGTTTTATTTTAAGTTTAAGATGAATATATAGTGATTTAATTTAGATTTAAGTTCTTGATTTCTTCTTTTCATTGCTTATTTGAGTACTTCATTTTATTGTTTTGTTTCACAATTATTTTGTTGTTTTGATTTCTGTTTAGTTAAAAAAAAAATGATGATGTGTTTTAGTTTATACAGTTATTTTAATTTGCAACTTATCTTACATTTCAATTTTACAATTTGATTTTTTTTTTCTTTTACATTGTTTATCTTATTTGATGGCAGTTACTTTCAATAAATGCTTCCTGCACTTAATAAATTTTTAAAATATTAATAATATTTTTGTTATTTTATATATTAAATAATTTTTTTATATTTATATAAATATTTTTTATATTTTATTTTTCTAATAATAATAAAAATAATGTTGGATGTTGTTAAGATATTTACATTTTAATATTAATTTTAAAAATTTAGTTTAACATATTATTTTTAAATATTTAGTATTTTATAATTAATTTAATGTTATTTAAAAAAAATATAGATATTTCTTAATATTTATTAATTTTTTTTTATTTATTAAGAAAGTTTATTAATATAACATCTTTTTATTTGATTGTACTGATTTGTTTACGTGATTCAGTATAAGAAAAAAAATATTTAATAAATAAATAAATAAATTTTAAAATATAAATAATGAGAAAATTGTTTCACATATTAAACATTTGTTAAGTGTAGAAAACAATATATATTTTATAAGAAGCAATGACTTATTTAATTTAACTTTTCTTTATTGTTTTTGTTTAAAATTTTGTTTTATAATTGTTGTTTTAGTTTTAATGCCCTGATCTTCAATATCTTTTTTAGTTTGTTAAGGGAAAAAAATCTTTCAATAAAATCAATAAATTTATGTTTCCTTGAATTCAACTTAAGTTTGTCTTTTACTATATTAAGAAAACTTAAAATGGATGTAATAGATTTATTTGGAAACTATTAATAATCTGTGATACCACTAAGTGTAAACTTTTACACTAAGGGTATCAATAGAAAAATGTAATAAAGGGAAAAAAAAAAAAAAATTTTGTACGTGGCTTTGTTAGACCAATCCCAATAATCTGAATGAAAATTCAGTATCTTAAGGCCAGTGGCCCGCAGGGTCTGGTTTCCAGCCGATATACAAATATAAACAGAATAATATATAGACAGAATTATATAAATTTGCGAAAATATAAACAGAATAATATAAATTTGCGAAAATATTAAAATTTATAGAATCCAGGAAAGGTGGCAGAGCCTCCTATTTAGGACTTTATAATTTTTAATATGAACAAGATATTAAAAGAGTAAATACAGCGGAATTATAGAAAGCATAAACAGGAAAGGATCTGAAGAAATGAACTGAGAACATGCCCGGATAGAATACACTATGAGTAGGTTTGCTTATCATAGTTTAGAGTATGATAACTTAATAGTTTTATGATAATTTTGAAATAAGAGTTCTCATAAGTTATATAAACTTTGCCTTCAGGATATTAAGAAGACACTTCAGGACTTACAGCTGCCCAACCTTAGGGTCTTACTATGGCCTGACTTAGTCAA
>Ga0209700_104317_pt1 | contig 25842 bp, 16 predicted proteins | sample SiratroredBW_FD_187528 | JGI IMG/M metagenome (GOLD analysis project Ga0209700, IMG submission 187528) | Root nodule microbial communities of legume samples collected from California, USA - Siratro red BW (SPAdes) (version 2) | ecosystem: Host-associated > Plants > Roots > Nodule | place: USA...
GGAAAGTTTGAAAAAAAAAAAAAACTAAAATCAGTCAATTATTTAATTGATCATCCAAATTTTAAGTCATGAATTGGTTGGCCTTCAGGAGGGAACATTAGAATTCTTTTGAACTTTAATTTTGTATTTATTTATAATTCATACTTCTGTTATATAAGTTTTCAAGATTTTAAAATTCTAGAAAAAATAAAACTCTTAAAAATTTTAATCAAAAATTTTCATTCACCAAATTCTCAAACAAAATAATAATACTGTCCAAAACCAACTTTGAGAAGAATTATAATAAACATGTAGCACTTAAAAACATATAAAATTTGATAAGTCAGTTTGTAAATAAAATTAACAGATTCGTCCCGTATCGTTGGACCAAATAATTTATTTTGTCATATAAAAAAAAATACATTGATAATTTCAAATAATATTTCATGATTCAGTCAATAATATATTATTTTTATAATAATTACTGCGAAAATTAGATCATAATTATTTGTGACTAAATGTTAAGATTTGAACATTATTATTTATTAGATATCTTAAAATTAAATTACAGTATATTAGTATCCAACAAGTCAATTTCTGAAATTAAGTTTAGGTATAAATTTACATAGTAAAGTTGTTATTAATATATAATAATACAATTTTTTTCTTAATACAAAGTAAATATATATATATATATATATATAGTAAAAAATTAAATCATTTCCTTAACCATAATCAAATGCAGATCTAATTCATCCTGTGGATCATAAAATTTTATTTTTAAAATCTTTGTTCACTAATTTTTAAAATAAATTTATTTTCTAGTTTTACTAAAAGAATGAAGATATATGAAAATCTTATAAACTTGAGTGAAACTCACTTAAAAAAATTATACCATTTTCAATACAAAATTTTAAAATAATAGATTTGTAATTTTTTTTTATTACTCAACTTCTTATTTTTACAATAAGATTTATAGTTGCTAAAATTTTCAACTGCTTTCAAATTCATTTTTTCCTGAAGTCATAAACTAAACTAATCTTTCGGAGTATCATCTTTTAGGAATAGACCCAATCATTGCGACAAGACAGAGTTGTGGTACTGAATAGATTATCAAGCTTGGAATATACAATGGTAACTGGACTAGTTTAATTGGTGGAAAATCTTAGTGACTCCATTTGGAAGGTAAAACTCAGTAGAACCAGTGAGTGGTCCTTGATGAAAAAACAATGATAAGAAATGGCTGAATAGTATTTCAGCACGTGAGGAACAATATTTACCGTGGTCGACATATGGAAGGAGATACAAACGTTTACATGTTGAACTTTTAGTCAAACTAAGATTAAATTATAATATAAGTTCTAAGTTGGAAGGAAGCTTTCAGAAAAAGATTAGTTATCAAACATTTTATATCAATATAATGTTTATGTTTTAATATTGAAGTCTTAATTGATCCCTGCCTACTATTTAATTGGGGGTGGTTCCATGAAAAAAAAAAAATATGTCTATTTCTTTTGGTTGACTCCTCATCAAATTGGTTTAAGAAAATAATAAATTAACAAATGATAAACACTAAATCATAAATCTTTGATAATTTCTCCAACAATCAATCAAAACTCATTTCATTATTAAATGCTATAAAATAAGTAAAGCAAGACTAATAATAGGATTATATCCAAAGTAAGTTCTTTTAAACAAAAGTAATTATGACAAAAAAAAAAGATAATTCAGATATAGAATAATTGGAAATTACTAGCCCAATTTGAATTTAATAATTATAGGAGTCTGAATCCAATAAAAATGATAGATAAAAAGTTTAGAATGCTCCTCGTCTCAGTATCTCTCTACTAAAGTTAATATTATAATAATTCCTTACAGTTCGATAAAGAAAATAAATAAAAAAATATTGTTAATAAGTTAAAATTAAAATTTTGGATTTTCTTCTTATTTTAATAATTTGATTCGATTTGTAGGTTGATACTTCCAAATCCATTCAAAGCAAACTGAAATTAATTATTTATTATATTACATATTATTTCACTGATATATCATATATTATTGAAAAGAAAATTTAATATGAATAACTTAATTTATGGTTATAAATTTGTGATAGAAAAAACATTTTAAAATGTTTAACGTATTAATGAGGTGAAGAAAAAGTTGTTCTCATTATATGAATTATTAGTCTTAAAGGAGAAAGGTATTAAAATAAAATAAAATAAAAACCTAAAACAAAGAAAGTATATTTTAATCTTTTTATTTCATTTTATAGATATGTGGAGGGGGTTTGGCAGGTTTCAAAATGTACATAATCACATTTGTTTGTTTGTTGTCTTCTTTTTTGTTTTTAAAGAGAAAATACCTATTTTACAATCGTTAACATGTTTAAACAAATTATTTAATATTATATACCCATTAAAAGGAACAAATACAAATATTTAGAGTAGACAATAAAATTATTTATCACGATATAATATTATAACGTTATTAAAAAAGATAGATAAGATCAGATTATTGATAAAAAAATTATATAACAAACTTATTAAATTGATCTACACTAAATCATAAAAATTAGTTCAGTTTGATTCTAAAAAAATTTATGTTCAAATCGAACCATATATAATTTATTTATTTGGTTTAGATGTATTTTTGATCAAACTGATTCATGAACATTCATATACATTAAGTAATGAAAATAAAAGTCAAAATTATGAAAATTGAGTATGAAATATTTAATGGTCGTGAGATTTTTACTTTGGTTAAAATAACATTGTTAGGAATAGTTTAGAATTTCACTATGAATTTATTTTAAAGAAAGATATCAAATAATAAGAAAGTAGAGTAAATACTCTTTCTGAAATTTATTTGTATTTACATGACTTTTTTATCTAATATAAAATATTGAAAAAATATTTAAAATAAATAAGAAGTATAATTGATTGTTGAATTTTATTATTTAATTAATGTATAAATATTCAAATTATACTATTGGAAGTAATTTAATTAGATTACATTCAATTTGAATGGACTAAACCCAATTTTTAAATTTTACATTATTGTGTATATCATTTTAATATCTTAAATAAAAAAAGACACAATTCTTATACAAGGTCAATATAATCTTTATAAGATTAGCACATATATCTTTTTTTATATTTTATTTTTTTTTATAAAAATAAATGTATAAATGTGTATTGAATACTTTAAGCCAAAGTCAATTTAAATCATAAATCTAACTTTTGATAGTTGTTAAACAATGTAAACACTTATTATTTTGGATTACAGGTACTAGCGTGTTGATTTTTTTTTTTACTCTTAGTTGTTGATTATTATCACTTGTTACAAAATGAAAATAAAAAAAAAATGTTTTCTCTGCTGTATTAAATTTTTAGAATTAAAAGGGTTGTAATTGTATGGCCTAAACTTGACCTGAACATTCAAACAGCCGATGAAACTTGAGTTTTATTTGCTTTGACCAAACCGACAATGTAAGAAGCAAGTCCACTAAACAAAATAAGAGGAAATTCTCCCAAGGATATAAATAATATTAAAATTGATTTACTAAACAATTAATATATTTTGATTCAATATTAAATTTTATTAAAAATCACATATTTTAGTAAGTTTCATTTCTAATTTAATATATTCTTTTCTAATTTCATAGATTTTAATATATTTCAACTAATACTTAAATTTATGTTAGAAATACTATTTTAGAGATAACAGAGTAACATGGATGTGAGTATACTTCCCGGAATAAGCAAAATCTGCACTTTAAATGAACCCATTTTTAACATGTTCACTCCCACCGACAGAGAATGCCAGATTAACAGACAGACCGGTATTTGAATTTTAAAATTTTCACCTATTTTGAATTTTTTTATATGATTCATCAATTGGAAAAATTATTTGTCCCAAGCAATATTTATATCTTAACTCATTTAAAACATAATCTTTTACATCATATTTACTTAACGTAGATTTTATACTAAATAAAAATAATAAATTTTAATTTAATAATCTTTTTTATAATATAATTATTTTCACTCTTATAATATCAGTATTACTATAATAACACAAGTGAAATTTATTTACTGTACTATATATTATTTTTAACAAGCCAGCAATAAAAAAAGTCTGCAATTTAAACATTTTAAAGTATCATATGGATTGTGGATCTTGCAAATGTCGTATTCTTCCAAGTTCAAAATATCTCATATCGGTCCATAAGCACGAATCTATACACGGTCAGATCTGAAACGTCACCGCCATGCTTTCTTTCAACAATTTTGTAAACTTCTACAAAAAATAATTAATGTGAATGGATACATAACCAAAAAGTGGTGCAATTGCAATTATATGATGGTAGGGTGAATACAATCACCTAACATGGAATTAGACTACCAAAATATATGTAGTTGTTTCAATGTAAAAGAGGTATATTAAAAATTTCACCTCAATTAAAAATAAGATTAATTTTAATAATATATTACTGAAATTCTAAAATAGTAGAGAAAAAAATATTTTTTAAAAGAACTTATATTATAAAATGAAAGATTTAAGTTAAAATATCTCAAAACTTCTGACTAAAATCGTACTTTGGAAATAGTGTATATAATTAACTATATATATTTTAGAATTTAGTGGACTGCTATCAAACCTTTGTGTATGCGCGTGCACCGAAATCCATCACAAATGCACCAACTCCGCTGCGAAACTGAATAATAAAAAACAAAACTAACTGCATACCAGAGTTTGCTGCACTTCCACTTCTTCATCTATTAGTTACTTAGTACTATTTTTAATTTGGTTATCAGTTTTAGATTCAAATTTTAAACATGCAATTGTTGTTGTATTATTAGAAACTTAGAGAGAGAATTTTAAAAGAGAACTTTGTTATGTACCATAATAACACTTTCTAGAATTTAGTTGTCTTTGACATATCACTCACGTGGTGTTTAAAAGAATGTGAGCTTTTTTTTATTTTAATAAATTTCAATCACTAAATTTTTTTCAGAGTGATAATATATATATATATATATATATATATATATATATATATATATAATTTACAATAGGTTTATATAAATTTATACATGAATAATGTTAAGACATCTCTTATAGGAAAATGAAAATAGAAATATTCTCTCTTTAATTATTGAATGGAAATATTTGTTTACATACGATAAAAGGATTTTTCCTAACAATTAAAAAGGCACATCATTTATACATTCAAACTTATACTAACACATTATGCACTCTTTTTCAACTAATTGGTAATGTAGTCTTTCAAATATTTAAGCCTATTTCTATTGCGTTTGGACTTGACTTTTGTAATTTGATTGTTTTTTTCAAAGTCATTTGAAAAGCTCACTAATTATCCTTATCTTGAGTCATGACACCTTGTTTTCCTTTAACAAAGATCTTATCATCAAGTTGTAAATTAGGAATTCCGTGAGTAATTTAGGAATAGACTCACCAAGTTGCATCTTCGAAATATAATCATTTTAACTGAATTAAAGCTTGAGTGTTTTTGAAACCTTGTTCATTACGCCAATCTAAGATTACTAGTAGTTGAATCTTGAGTTGGTTGTCACGGGCTTCATCAAGCAAGATAAAATATGTTAAGTGGGATCTCTATGACATGGTTTTAGTTTAGAAACATGAAAAATTGGATGAATTTTGGATTGTGGAGGCAAGTCTAACTAAAAAGTCATATCACCTCTACGCCTATTAATAATGAAAGATCCATAATAATATTTGGGTAACTTTAGAATTCATGAGCGAACCAATAAAACTTGATGATAGAGACATACGTCTCTAACATTAAAAGAATAGAGAAGACCCCTCTTATCAACATAAATCTTCATAGAATCTTGAGCTTTCAGTAACTTAGAATGCAACTTTGTAAGTAAAATTTCTCGGTTCGACATTTCAATATCAATTGTTTCATTTCGACTAGTTCCAATGGTATACTCGGTAAAGCTGGTGGAGGCTTATTGTAGACCACTTCATAGGAAGTCATACCCATGACACTATGCTTGGGAGTGTTATAGTGTCATTGTGCCCAATGTAGGTACCTTCCCTATTTTGGGTTGATCATGAACAAAGCTCTAAGGTATTACTTTAGAACCTTATTGACTACCTCTATTTGGCTGTCACTCTAAGGATGATAAGTAAAGGACATACATAATTTAGTGTCATAAGTCTAAAGAGTCATTTCCAAAAACTTTTCATGAATATTAGATCACGATCTGATACTATGCTCTTAGGCAAGCCTGGAGTCTACACACCATGACGACAAACAATTCAACAACTTTAATTATAGTGAAGGAGGTGAGGAGCACAACATCTCTAAAAATTTTATTATTAATGTTGAAATTTTAGAAGATTATGGAAGTAGCGTGAATGAATTTAAAGACTTATTTTTAATGGTTTTGTTGGAGAACCCACATTGACTAGAGATAAGGGTGCAAACCTTACTTTACAAGCCGGTTTTGTAAGGATGAGTTAGGCTTAAATTCCACTTCATGATATGGTATCAAAGTCTATCCTAGCATGGTTGTTGGGTCACCCGCTATCGGACTGCTATTGGACCACCCTTAAACAATATAGTCCCATGCACAAGTTGAGTAGTCTCGGCGTGAGGGGGTGTGTTGGAGATCCCACATCAACTAAAGATGAAGCCTTTCAATAGTTTATAAATAGGTGTACACCTCACCTTACAAGTCGGTTTTGTAAAGTTGAGTTAGGCTTAAAGTCCACTTTTGAGATGGTATCAGAGTCTATCCTAGTACGGTTGTTGGGCCTATCGGGCCACCCGCTATCGGGCCGCTATCAGACTATCCTTAAACAATATAATCCCACGCACGAGTTGAGCAGTCTCGGCGTGAAGGGGTGTGTTGTACATCAACTAGAGATAAGACCTTTCAATAGTTTATAAAATGGAAGAAAACCTCACTTTACAAACTGATAGGTTCATCTCATATATTTGAAATATATATATATATATATATATATATATATATATATATTGAAAGAGTTGCTCTCATCTAAAGATTTGTTGATCAAATAATTAAGGTATATTGTATTTATGATACCACTTGTTGTGATTGTTGGAAGAATCCGAGAGGGCATAACCGGGAAGATCTCACAAGAAGGAGAAATTGACCAAACATACATAAGGGAATGACACCACCTTTAACCCAAAACCTTAAGGCAGTAGGTTTATAGATATTCTTTTTTATATATTACTTAACTTTCTCATTTTTATTCAATGTGAGACTTAAACTCACACTTAGATACCTACAAGGTATTTATTTTATAACGATTTAAACTGTCACAAAAATCCCTTTTAGACTATTATGAAATTTTGATCACAAAAATCCTTATTAGACTATTATGAAATTTTGATGATAATTTTGATGATATATGAGAAATTGATATTGAATATCATACAAATTATACAAATGAATATTGAATTAAAAGAAAAGTTTAATTAAGATTGATTAGTCAAGACATTCATCTACTTAACGACATTCATACGATAGAAGTGAGTGAATAATATAATAACCCATTTCGTCTTCATAAGAAGTGTTGTAATAAATAATCAAACTTATCCACTTTCATATAGTATACCATTTTAAGTATAGAAGCGTACAATATATGTTTTGAAATTGAGTTATTGCAATGATACTTAAAACTAGAATTAGGTTCTATACTGAAATTGAAGAAATTTTAAACACTTAATTACAGTAATTGGTAATATGTATTAGTCTAGTTGATACATCCAACCATCTGCTGTAGATGAATTGATAAACAGATATAAAATGACAGTCCAACTTTCTCTACGTATAGTTAATCATCATGCATTCATTCAGGTTCTTGCTTATTACATTTCTATGTCCTATTATACATAATAATTATACAATATTCTTCTTTAAAGAAGTTATAACTATAAGTCTATTCAATACTAACGATATTTCCATGAGCGAAATGAAACAATTATTCTAAAGAACTGAGTTCTCTATTATCTTAGTGTTCCAGCTAGAAAAGTAGGTTGAAATGAGTGTAAAACAAGTATGAAATACTAGAAGTTACATCATCAAAGTCAATATTGACTGAAAATAAAATTTGCAGCAATAATATATGTTTCGTTAAAAAGAATAGAGTCATAAGATGAATTAGATTAGACTAAAACTTTGGAAAGCACTCGTGAAATATTAATCACAATCGTAATAATGGTTTCGTGAACACTTTACGGAAATAGAAATTTAGAAATGTGATAATAATACTAATTACAATTTTTAAAATAATACATCATAATCATGTGACCCATCCACATAATCAAATCATAACAAGAATCAATATGAATACAAACAATGAAAATCTACAGTAATGTTTATAGAACGAGTAATGTTTATAGAACAAGTAGTATTTATAGAACGAGTAGTATTTCAACACAATAAAGTCTGCATGAACTTGATTAGAAAACAATACTAATCCATAAATAAAATTAGTATAAATTAATAACAAAATCAATAAAAATTGATAATAAATCCAACGTGATCAATTTAAAGTGATGTGTGAGTCGAGACCAAAGTTAATTTAAATACATATTATTTCCTTAATCCTTTAAAATACCTTTTAAAGACAAAATCGTGATAGAACTCCAAATTCCAAAATAAACAATATTTCGAATATACTAACGTTTATCTCTTTACGCAGCACTTTTGTTAGCTACAGACAAATAAATGTGGCCTAAAAATAGAAAAGGCCACACTTTTACAAGTGTGGTTTATTTTCATTATAGGTCACACTTTTTGAGTTGTGGGCATTTTAAGTCACAATTTTTTCTTATAACCTATTAAAAAACATAGGCCACATTAAAAAGTGTGCCCTAAAATTAAAAAAAAATGTGGTTTATATAAATTATAGTATAAACCACATGTTGTGAATGTAACCTAAACATTAAAGGTAAAATTGTAGGCTTCCCGCTCTTACAAAAATTGGACTTCCCACTCATACAAACAACAGAAGATTAAAGGTCTTGAAATTAGAAATAGTTACCCTTCCTGATGCCAAACCCTGTGTCTACCCTACCTCACTCCCACAAATCCTCTCTCTACACTACCTCATCCCCTACCTCAGTCTCTCAATATTTTCATCTCATCTCCCCCACTCTCTGGTCGACCATCCTCTCCTCGTTGCTGCCATTATTTTTCATATGGCATCTTCTCCCTACAGTCATTTTTATGCTCTCCGTCATCTCTAATGAGTCTCTCAATCTCGATCTTTCTCACTATTTCGGTCACATTCTTAATTTCTCTTCTTTCATTCACCTAATTTAGGGTTTCTGCTTCGAATTTGGTTAGAATTTTTTTGTATAATTTAGGGTTTGTGTTTTTTTTATCAAAATTTGTGTTTTGGGGTTAGTTATTATGTTTGTTAGAGATTTGTTCATTATTAATGTTGAATATTGACAAAATATTTGGCCATAGAAACCTTTTGTGGAGCATAAATTATCCTTTAAACCAACATGGTCCATAACTTGAAAATTATTGAAAGAAATGTTTGTCCTAGGATCATAATTTATTAATTTAATATCTTCATGAGTCAAGAAATTTATAAAGGTATATTTGTTCCAACTTAAAAAATGAATATGACTTTTTCCTGTTAAAGGCACATATAAAAAAGTGCAAAATGTTTATATAATGAGTGCATAATGTTTAACATTTTTTTGGAATCAAGCAATAATTGCAAAGTAAGGATGACTGCAATGTTCATTTTCAAATAAGTGACAAGAGGACTTTGGATGTTCAACAAAATCATGGTTTAAGGTCTGTTAAGAAATATTTCAAATTTTATATATTGATCGAGGTTGATCATTTTTATTTTTAAAATCCAATATATGCAGTAATTGTATGACCCAAATTATTTTGTTTTAGAAAGATACTTAGCTCAAATCATTGATATTATTTTTTGTTGTTTTTAGTTGTAGTGAGGATCTCAAGAGTAGTTGGGTATAATTGAATTTGCTGAATACAAATTAATCATTCCAAAGGTAGGTACAAGTCCTGAGTTTTATATAGTCTCGTCTATTCTTACATGCAAAACATTTGATTTTGGTTGAATTTCATTCTATGTTAGTCCTTAATGTGCTCTGTATATGCTATAAATAAAGGTTAACATTGCAGTTCAGCTCCCAAACCTATATGCAATCTCAACAGTATACTTATTTAATTGCTCTATGCATAATGAGTCTCCCAAATGCATATTAAGTAATGTTTGTGATGACTCACTTCTGTCTTTAAGAGTCACTACTAGCAACTCAAATACTTATAAGTGCATATATGTGCATATAAAGGCATATATATTAGACATTCCATAAATTAAATTAATATATTTTTAAATTATAATTTTTTTAAGTTAGTGTGATAAAGCTATAACTTTGTGAGTTTCTTGAAGAAAATGTAGAGAAAGAGAAACAAAATGGGAAAGAAGAAAATGTGCTTCAAGAGTACATGTTGAATTCACTAGAATCAATGTAAATGAAGATAATATTACAATGTTAGCAAGTTTATTTTTTTATCTCATTTATTTTTTTAACATCGCTAAGTTTAATGTCAAAATAGGTTCAAGCAATAAAAGAACACGAGGACCAATAAGATGTTTACAAATACATGCAAGAAATACTGAAGATTGTCCAACAGTTATTTTGGACAAAGATGGAAAGCCTATTGCTCCCAATATTAGAGTTGTGTCTAACTTGAGTTATTTCCTTGGGACCTTAGCAAGGAATTCAGATTTTTGTCCTCTAATATACACAAACTTCAAGGCTTTGCTCAAATATTACTAGGAACGAATATGGAAATATGTTATGGTAATTAAATATAATTCTTATCTTTGATTGAATTATAAAATATTTGTGACATGTATTTATTTGTGGTTTTTTTAGGATAAAATCATTATTTCTGAGAAAGGACAGAAAACAGTTTTTAGTCGTGTGAATGATGCTTGAAAATGATATAAGTACTATGTAAAGAGAATGTAGTTTAAGAAATATTTCACGTTGAAGGAACAATTAAAACATTGTCCAAAGTCTATTACCGAGGATCATTTCAAGCAATTGATAGAATATTGGACAAATAATACTATCAAGGTATGATCCTTCTAGTTCATAATAATATTCTGGTTTATAATAACATGATTCTCTAGTCAATATTAGAAATCATGATTCCAAGTTCAAGCACACAAAGGTCCTCCAATTGGTAGTTGAGCATGAAACAAACGTCTTTTAGAAAATGGTTTGTTCAACATTAGTATGCATCCCACATTTTTTTATACCTATTTTTATGCATGGTTTTTAAATAACTACTTGACATTTTTATTTCATTTTGTTAATATTTAGAGGTGAAGAAAGATCAACAATGCCTCATTCTACATTTTTGTTAACTACATGTATATTGATGTATGTTCTCATCTACAAAATATAGAACATTAGTGAAAAGAACGTGATGAATAGGACTAAGCAAAAGTGTATATGCATCTGCTAGAGTTCGAGCCAAATTGGTATGATATTATTAAGTTATGTCTCAATTTATAATATATCATTAATATATATTTTACTATTAATTTTCAGTTTTTTTATTAATAAACTCTTAACAAATCTGATGGAGAAGAAGTTACTAGAGCTGAAATGTTTATTAAAACTCGACAAGGTCGTCTTGCTAGAAAGGGAAAAGCAATTGAAGAAACACTAGATGCAATTGTAAGTTTATTTGTACTTGTGAAATATGTTTGAAAGCTCCATACATTTTACTTGTTCAAAACTTTGATATTTTTTGATAATCTAAACTTCAAAGTTCCATTAAAAATTCAAGTGCATCTAGGAAAAAACATTTGAGTAATTGTTTGGGAAAGAAAATTCTCTCCGAGTTTCGTTGTTATGGAAGGATTATGACACCCTCAACATTGAAGAAAAAATCAAGAAATTGATGCTCTAAAAAGAGAATATGCCATTGAAAGAAATGATATGATCAAGAAGTTTGAAGGTTTGGAGGTAGTGATGAAATTCGTGCTTAAGCAAAATACTAATTTGAATGAGAATGATATAGAAGAAATGATGGTACAAGCATTAGGCAATGGAAATAGTGCTGCAACTCATGTTCTTGATGATGATGATGATGATGAGGTATACAACGAAACTATCTAAGATTGTGAAATATTTTATGCAAACTTTCATAAATTTGAAGAAGATCATGTACTAAGTTTGTTTTATTATTTTTTTTTTTTTTTTTTTTTTTTTTTATCTTTTTTATAGGGTGAAGTTCAAGTTTATTTGGAGAAGAAAACATAAAATGAAGAAATAAATAAAATACTTTTGTTATATACCTTATAATTTTTTGTAATTTTCAAAGTGTGTTAGGCAACACTGGAGTATAGTTTTTAATATTTTTAGTTGTTACAATTAAGTTTTGAAATACATTATGCAAATTTAATTGCATTTATAAATGTTACGAGTATTATTAATGTTATCTTCAATTACAATTTACTAAAAATAATGTAATTGTCTTCTATAGTTTTATTCAAGTATTTTTATATTATAATAATAATGTTAAAAATGAATTAGTGGCTTAATGTATTAATAATCTATTTAGAAATATTACAAATGTGATATGAAGGATTAAATAAAAACGCAACAGCTAAAAGAGTGTGGCCTAAATATTGACAGAAAAGGCAACAATATGAGGAAAATGTGGCCTAAACATTAACGAAAAGGCAACAGGTGAAAAAATGTGGCTTAAACACTCACAAAATGCGTGGCCTATTGTATTACGCTAAGGCTACACTTTTGAAAAAACTGTGGGTGTTGAGCTATGCCCACGGCTGCATACACCACAGTTTCAAAACTGTGGTCAATGACGTAAAGTTAAGGTCACGGTTTTTCGTTTTAAGCCACATTTTTCACCTGTTACCTAAAGTGAAAAATGTTGTATACGGTGATTAACTTTAGCGATGTCAACTTAACATACTTGAGATCGGAACATATATTTAATATTTTCTATCTTTGATGCATTGTAATATATTATGTGATTTTTTGTTACATATTTTTATTTTTATTTTATAAGTTTTAATAGAAATGATAACGCAAATTAAATATTACGTTAAAAGATAGTTATAAAAATTATTTTTTTATTATATTATTTAAAGAATGCAATATATAATACTATTAAAACTTAAATTATTAATACACTTATAAATTAACTTGTAATTTTATTACCATATAAAAGTAACAATTCTTTTTAGTTTTCAACTAAACACATAAATTAATCAATTGATTTTGAGATAATTTTTTTTATATTAGATTATATAATTCAGAATACCATATTTTCAAGTATTCGATTAATTTAGAAGAAAACACCAACTTTGAATATTTAGTTACGAATTATGTAATTCAAAAAATTTATTGAGAAATTAAAACCAAAGTGAGCATCAAATATTCAAAAACAAGAAAAATATTACCGCTATTTAGTAAATGAACTACCCATATTCAAACTCTAACAAACCTTAATTTTCAACTAATTCCTTTGCTGAAACCTTGATGTACAAAGTAACAACAAAAGAGTGAGTACGAGCAAAACCATGAAGAAGAAAAAGTGGAACTACCATTGATTCGTGCATATAAATCAGAAAGGACAAAATAGGTAATTTAAAAATACGGAGGTGTAGGAAGAAGTTAGAAAGGTGAAAAAAAAAACTTGTCTCAGTTGTCAAGGAAAGTGGTCAAGTAAATAGTGTTTGTTGTAAAAACAGAATCGTATTGCAAAATATTAAGAAAAGGGGAAATTGCTTGAATCTTAACAGCCCCAATTTTGTGGAGATCCTTGCGAGAGGTGCATCTTTCAGAATGTGGGTACGTGGACGTTAACAATTTTTGAACGTTGCCTGCAACAAATTGAACGTTGGAAGAAATATCTTCTAAAAATTGTGCAAAGTCGTTTTCTCCCACTACATTTCACTTCTTACCCATTCTCTATAAATAGGGGACCTCCCCCATTCCGAAAACACACCAACACAACTCATCTTCTCTCCTTCTCCTCTTCATTTGTTCTCTCTCTTCTCTTTCTCTATTTCTTCTTTAGATATATTGGGTATTTTTGCTCTAAAGAGCAAACTTGTTAGTTCTGATATCCTCAGTTTTTAACTGAAAAGTTTCTATTGTATCCTGGGGGACTTGCGCATATATCACGGATAAGTCCTTAAGGACAGTGATATTTTATCACGTCTCCAGAATTTTAGTTTGGTAATTTTTCAGTCGTTTTTTCCAACAATCTTAAGGACTTACAGCTGATGGTGTGGAAAACAACAACACTGCACCGGAGATGTCGAACAGTGCTTCCGGAACGTCAACCATTTTTGCGAAGCCATTTCCGGATGTTTCGAAGATTGAAGTTTTCTCAGGTCAAAACTTCCGACGCTGGCAGGAATGCGTGTCTATCCTGTTAGACATGTACGGAGTTGCTTCTGCACTTACGACGTCCAAACCAGACACCAGTTCTCCTGCGAAACAAATTAAAGATTGGATTCATGCAAATAAGGTATGTCGTCACATCATGCTGAGTGCATTATCTAACGATCTATTCGATGTGTATTGCTCCTACAAGGAAGCAAAGGAAATTTGGGATATCTTATTCCCAAATACACTGCCGAAGATGTCGTCCGACAAAGATTCGTTATCAGAAAGTACTACGCTGAGAGATGATAGAGGACAAGGATATCAAGACTCAAATCAATGAATATCACAAGCTACTTGAAGACATTAAAGCAGAGAATATTGTTCTATCCGATGAATTTGTTTCGGAACTTCTGAAATAGAAACTTCTGTAGTCCTGGACAGACTATAAACAACAACTGAAGCACAGGCATAAACAGATGTCACTACCAGACCTCATCACTCACATCATCATTGAAGACACCAACCGGAAGGAGTGTGCTACTACAAGAGTTAAGGCCTTATCTGCCAAAGCAAATATGATAGAAGACAGACCAGCTCCGAAAAGGTACGAGAAAAAACCTGATCACAAGAAAAATAAATTTAATTTTTTCTACCCACCTTCAAGAAGAAGGAAAACTGCTTTGCTTGTGGAAGGCCAGGTCACCATACACTTCAGTGCAGACACAGGGTCAAGAACGACAATCCTCCTAAGGCAAATATAGCCGAAGGGAAAGATACAATTTGTACGGTCGTTTCACAAGTGAACCTTGTGACAAATGTGAGCAAATGGGTGGTAGACTTTGGGGCTACTAGGCATATCTATGTAAACAGAAATGCATTTTCCTACTCCAGTGTAAGGGATGGAGAAGAACAAGTTTATCTTGGTGATTCTAGGACTACTTCTGTCCTAGGAAAAGGTAAAGTTCTTCTAAAGCTCACATCTGGGAAGACTTTGGCTTTAAGTGACGTGTTGCATGTGTCATCAATCAGAGTTAATTTGATCTTTGTAGCATTATTGGGAAAAGTAGGGGTCAAAGTGTCATTCGAATTTGATAAGGTTGTGATGACAAAAAATAATGTGTTTGTGGGGAAGGGATATTGTGATCAAGGTATCTTTGTACTGAATGTTTCTGAAATTATTAATGGATCTGTGTCTTCTGCTTATATTGTTCACTCTTATGATATTTGGCATGCTAGATTAGGACATGTAAATTCTTTGTATGTTATTAAATTGCAACGACTAGGATTAATTAACTGCATAATAAACAAAGTAGGAAATATGATGTATGTGTATAATCTAAATTACAAAGAAAGTATGTCATTCTGTAGAATGTCAAAATGAGTTGTTAGGTTTAATTCATACCAATCTTGTTGATTTAAAACAAACCATGACTAGAGGTGGTAAAAATTATTTTGTGACTTTCACAGATGACTATTCAAGATATACAAAAGTGTACTTAATAAAACATAAAGATGAAGCTTTTGATATGTTTCTTTCTTATAAAACTGAAGTTGAAAATCAATTAAATAAGAAGATTAAAAGGATTAGTCAGATAAAGGTGGTGAATATGTTTCTTTTAATGATTATTGTGTTAAAGAAGGAATTATTCATGAAGTAACCCTACCATATTCACCTGAATCAAATGGAGTAGCACAAAGAAAAAATAGGACTCTTAAAGAAATGATGAATGCTATGCTCATTAGTTCTAATGCTCCTGATAATGTTTGGGGTGAAGCTTTTCTTACAACATGTTTTTTGCAAAATAGAATACCTCATAAGAAAACCGGCAAAACACCGTATGAGTTGTGGAAAGATTTTCAACCTAATCTTAAATATTTAACAGTGTGGGGGTGTTTAGCTAAAGTGATGTTACCTAATCCTAAGAAAAGGAAAATAGGTTCTAAAACTTTTGATTGCTTGTTTTTATGTTGAACATAGTGTTGCCTATAGATTTCTTGTTCTTAATAGTGACATAATTGAACGTAATACTATAGTAGAAACTAAAAATGTTGAGTTTTTTTTAACATATCTTTCCCTTAAAGGTTACTAGTACTTCTGAACAACCTATAGACATTGCTAGTGATACAATGTGTGAGGATGTGAGGAGGAGTAAAAGACAGAGAAAGGAAACTTCTTATGGAGATGACTTTTATACTTATCTTGTTGGAAATGAACCATTAAGTTTTTCAGAAGCTATTAGTGCTCCTGATGCTAAGCATTGGGACAAGGCCATTAGGAATGAAATTGATTCTATTAAGAAAAATAACACTTGAACTTTAGTAGATTTGCCTAAAGGAGCAAAACCTATTGGTTGTAAGTGGATCTTCAAGAAAAAATATCATCCTGATGGATCGATAGAAAAGTATAAGGCATAATTAGTAGCAAAAGGGTTTTCTCAAAAACCCAACATAGATTATTTTGATATTTTTGCTCTAGTTACCAGGATTGCTTCCATTCGAGTGTTGCTAGCTCTAAAATCTATCCACAGGTTAGTTATTCATCAAATGGATGTTAAGACAACCTTTTTGAATGGTGAACTAGAGGAAGAAATTTATATGACTCAACCTGAAGGATATGTAGCTCCTGGCCAAGAACAAAAGGTATGTAAGCTTTTAAAATCTTTGTATGGGCTTAAACAATCACCAAAACATGGCATGAAAAACTTGATAATGTTTTACTATGTGATGGTTTTTCTACTAATGATGTTGATAAATGTGTGTATACTAAATTAGAAAATGATGAATGTGTCATTATATCTTTATATGTGGATGACATGCTTATTTTTGGTACATGCATTGATATAGTTTCTAAAACTAAATTGTTTCTTGAATCTAAGTTTGAAATGAAAGAAATGGGTGAAGCAAGTGTGATACTAGGAGTTAAAGTCATAAGAAAGGGAGATAGTATATTACTCTCTCAAGAGCAGTATACTGAGGAACTTCTTAGGAAGTTTGGATATTATGATTTTAAATTAGTAAGCACTCCTTATGATGCAAACTCTAAGTTAATGAAAAAGAAAGGAGAATCTATTTCTCAATCTCAGTATGCCCAGATAATTGGGAGCTTATTGCATTTAATGAGATTTTCTAGACCACACATTGCTTATGCAGTAACTAGACTGAGCAGGTATACTCAATGCCCTAGTCAGGATCATTGGGATGCACTTGCAAGACTTATGAGATATTTAAGAGGTACAATGGATTATGCCATTGAATATAGTGGATTTCCCGCTGTGTTAGAAGGGTATAGTGATGCTAATTGGATCTCTGATTCAGATGAGACAAAATCCACTAGTGGTTATGTATTTACACTTGGTAGTGGTGCAGTTACATGGAGATCAGCCAGACAAACCATTATTGCTAGATCAACAATGGAATCAGAGTTTGTTGCTCTTGAAATGGTTAGTAGTGAAGCTGAGTGGTTGAAAAACTTCTTAGCAAACATTTCGTTAGGAATGAAACCAACCCCATCCGTATCAATACATTGTGATTGCCAATCAGCAATAGTTATAGCTAAAAACTAAACTTACAATGGAAAGGATAGACATATACAATTGAGACATAATTTGGTAAAGCAACTGCTAAAGAGGGGAACAATTTCCATTGATTATGTTAAGTCAAAACGAAATTTGGTCAATCCTCTGACAAAACCTCTAGGGAGTAACATGATTTTAGAGACATCGAGGGGAATGAGCCTCAAGCCACTTGCAAACAAACAAGTGATGGAAACCCAACCTTTGTGATTGGAGATCCCATGAATAAGGTTCATATGGGTAAGAACAAGTCACTTGTTAGTTCTGCTAGCACAAAATTGATTTAAAATCAATTTGTCCATTCCTATGGTGTGTGAAGGTGCTAAATATTGCATTATTGAGAAGGTAAACTTTGTCGTTAAATTCTATGTGAAGTACAAATTTTAGCTTATAACAAAGTTTTAATGATTTTCATATCCCTTATGGGTGGTGTATGATTTGTAGCATATACTTGATGAAATCACCTATATGAGTGTCAAATGGGGCCGCTTGCATGAGATCTTGGCAAGATATCTAGAGCACTCATGAATACCGGGCACGCGCATGGCCTATTAGGCGCAACACAACGATAACAAGAATTGTGGGGGTGTATTGTGATTGATAAACCTCTAACGCATACTAAGTGATGAGAACCAAGAGCTGAAGTTTAACCAACCTCAAGCACCTGCACAAATAAATAATTCAAAAGATTCTTTGCAAATTCCAAGCGGACCAATCACTGGGTCAAGGGCCCAAAAACTGAAAGAGGCATTGATTGGGCTAATTCAAGACATTTTGATTGCGCAAACAAAGTCTAAGATTGAATTGAAGCCTAATCACGTTCTTAATTTGATATGGGCTGATGAAGAAATTAAATGAAGGATATTTGGGCTAAAAGTAAATCATTTGAAGAGAAGGGCCCATAGAAAATGCATCACCAGATTTAATTTAAGTGTAAATGGGCTATTTTGGGCTTAGGTTAAAATCTGAAGAGTCACCCATTATTTTGTGGGCATATTTTAAATTTTTTATTTTGATATATTTTGATTAATTTTTCATAGGACTTAGAGTAGTCATGCTTAGTAAATTGTGTTTTTCGTTTTCCCATTTGATGTAATAATTAGTCATCTATAACTGTGCCAAAAAACTGTTGTTGCATTAAATTTGGAGGCTTCTAGGCTGTTGAAGAGTTAGGTTAGCTTTTTAGAAGCTCAAAGGTCTACTTAAGTAAGAAAACACATGTAAACAACAACTTTGAATTTAAAATACGAATTTTGAATCTGAAAATTTCAGAAGTGAGAGTTTCTCTCTTGAGTTCTTTATTTGGACTTGCAACTTATCAAGGGCTGATCATCCTTGTGGCGTTTACCTTACTTAGGGTCTTTGCTGCGTTTTCTTTTCCGCAAGACAAGGGTTCTGAGTAGATCATCCTAAATCTGAATACTTGGGGATCTTGGGGTATTCAACTACTCTTTGTTGTGGGTTTTGGGGTTTATTCCTAACCGGGTTCACATCACTAAGTGTCTTGGTTCATATAGCTTGCTATACCAACTACACTATGTATTAAGTTCATCAATCTGAGACTGGTTCATATAGCTTGATATACCAGATCTGATGCCTTACATCTTATAAGACCCAAGATTATTTATTTCTTTCTTATTCCTTAAAACATTTTGCAATATGTGGGGGATTGTTGTAAAAACAGAATCGTATTGCAAAATATTCAGAAAAGGGGGTTTTGCTTGAACCCTAACAGCCCTGATTTTGTGGAGATCCTTGTGGGAGGTGCATCTTCTAAAATGTGGCTACGTGGACGTTAACAATTTTTGAACGTTGCCTGCATCAAATTGAACGTTGGAAGATAATATCTTCCAAAAATTGTGCAAAGCCGTTTTCTCCCACTACGTTTCACTCCTTACCCATTCTCTATAAATAGGGGACCTCCCCCATTCCGAAAACACACCAACACAATTCATCTTCTCTTCTTTTCCTCTTCATTTGTTCTCTCTCTTCTCTTTCTCTATTTCTTCTTTAGATATCTTGGGTATTTTTGCTCTAAAGAGCAAACTTGCTAGTTTTGATATCCTCAGTTTTTAACTGAGAAGTTCTTGTTGTATCCTGAGGGACTTGCGCATTTATCACGGATAAGTCCTTAAGGACAGTGATATTTTATTACACCTCAGAAATTTTAGTTTGGTAATTTTTCAGCCGTCTTTTCCAACAGTTTTAAGTAGGATGCATTCTTCAATATTTAGAATTGTATAATTTGAAATATATTTCGAATAGTAAAATTCTAAATATAAAAATTGTTATATTTTAAATTATATAATTCAAAATATAATTTTTTTAATTTTGAATTTTATAATTTAATATATAAAAATTAAAAATTATAGGATTTATTTAATTTTTTTAAAATATCATGATCATTTTGCTAAATCTATGTAGTGAGTAACTCGAGGCTGGGATTTCCGCACATGCCCAAATGTTGTTGGGGCTACAACATATGGTCATTAACAAGTAGAAGTCTCAAGATGGCTCACTTGGGTCTAAATACCATCATTGCAAAGAAACAATGGCACGATATTCTGTGGGGACAAGGTCTGATTTTAGTACAAGACCATGTTGTCTCACAATAATAAAGAACATAATTTTTTAAATGCTTGGTTTCAAGGAAGATTTAAAGTTGATTTTAAATACTAACTAGCTTAATTTTAGATAGATTTTAAATATTTTAATTCTATTTAAAAATATTTTGTTTCATTAAATCGGTTTCAACTTGAGTTTTCTTGGTTAAATATCTGAGATTATCTATCAAGAATATTTAAGTATGTCATCCTTTTGCACTAAGTTTTCCTTGTGACTTTTAATGTCTTCTTTTATGCATCAGTTGCAGAAAAATGTTATAATCTTAGCTTATGAATTCCGATACATTAACTAACAAAATAGTTGATAACTGAGGTGGGTAATGTGACACTATACTTTGCTAACCAATCCAATCTCGACCACTCAATTATCTATAGAACAGATGATGAGAGCATATGGATAATAATAATTAAATTGCTAACTTATGCATAGATTAACTTTAGTTTATGAAAAAAAATTATTTATTGCTTTCTTCTTACAGAGATTTTTATGGAATTTTTTTCCAAACACTCTTATTAGTGAAGTGAGCAAAGTAAACATAACTCTTGCACTCGTGACCCACTAGACATGTGAAAAAGAAAATATTTTATTTCCTTAATTACATGGATATGTTCTTTTAGGAACAAGTCAGACAAATGAATTGATTTCTTTGAGACTAAATTCAAACAATTCTCAACTCTTTTAGCCATTGGGAATGCAAAGGGCATGGGTCTGGCTTGCCTTGGACCGTGGCCTTCTCAGAGAGGGAATAAAACCAACCATTCCTCCATTTGAACTGCAAGAAGAGTCAGCATAATAATTTACATATGAAAGTTATGTTGTGAACCAAATATTTATTGCACTAATTCCATCATTTACCTCCTTAACTGCTGTGGGAAAGTGGGCCACAGCTCGGGAATATGCACATAACCGCTCTTCTATTGCTTCCTCAAATGTTAAACCTTTTTCACTTGCTGCTGCTGATGCCAGTTCTGCTATAAGGCTAGACAACTGAAAGCAAAAACATCACTCACTGTTATTTCTTTAGTATTGAATTGAATTGAATACATCACTAATATTAGCTCAAACTGTTTGATAAAAAAAAAAAAATCAATAAAAAATTTTAATTTCACCCAAAACTCAGAGCCATAGCCATTTTTACCTACTAATTTCTAACCCTGTCTTGTAATAAAGATGTCACTGATTAACAGAATTAACAGACTTGGTTTGAGAATATGGCAATTGCAAAGAATACTTACTTCGGTGCGGAATTCCTTTTCCACAACACCTACAGAAACCCCTCCATGACGTGCTCCAACAAGCATTACAGAGCAAATCCATATAAGCTTCTCCAGCATCTGCTTTTGAAACTCCTTCTTGTCAAGAACCTGGTTTTGAGGACATGCATGTGATGTTATGTAATGAATATGATGGACAAAATTCAAGGATTCATTAGACATCTATCTAATTTCAGGAATAGTATGAGAGCAATGGTGGCTTAGTTTAGTGACAAAAATCATGCATACCTTGCAAGAGAGGCCTCCAGCATTTAACCTTGCAGCAATAACAGAAGCCCACTTGCCATATGCAGCAGTGAGGCCTTCAGGATTGGTATCGGTGGTGCCATCAATAGGGGCCTCTCCAATTTTCGACACTGCAAAATATGCCAACACCTGGTTTGCATCATCCAAGCCTTTCGTCTGAAGCCACGGCTCCATCATTCCGTTCTGGAAAAACACTAAATCTGAAAAAACAACACGAATCATTAACAGCTAAAGTTCTCGGAATCCCACATTGAGTAAGCTGAGCAACACGAAGATATGTTAGCTATATAAAGACGTGAAGTTTAACTTCTAATAAAATCCATCAACACAAATTCAACCCACAAAGCATGACTCAGTGAGAGGACTCACCATCCCATCTGGAAGAAGGAGTGGACTGAAGCACGTTTTCAAGATCATCGTTTCTCGTGCACACCAAAATGGGGCCTTCAAAGTTCAGTGGCACGGCCTCTCCGCGGCGAACGAGGACGTCTTGGCCGCTGCCCATTTCCTGCAGGGCCTGCCCCACTCGTCCGCCGCCGACAATGACGGCGGGAGCCACCTTGATGGCGGGGGTGGCCACGGCGGCGACCGTGGCGGATACTTTGAACCTGAAGGCGGAGGTTGTGGGGAAAATGGGGAAGGAGAGGGTGGCCATGGTCATGGAGGAGTGAGTGTTGAGTCTTGAGCTAATAAGTGTCGGCAGTTATAGTGAGTGAGGAACAAGAAGAGCAACAATATCAACATGGTTGGTTCTTTTTGCGGTGTTTGTTTCATAACCACTCGTGTGGTTCTTGTGGGAATGTGCTATCCTCCACTTGTTTCTTCCTGTCGATGTGATTTGTGTTGCTGCTTTTGTGTTTCAATTTTAATTGTCAAATTTCGATTTAAAACGTGAGATTAATGTTTACCAGTATATATACCAGTATTTATTTTTTATTCCCCTCAGTGTTTTTCTTTCTTTTCCATTCTTTGGTATTTTTTTCTTTTTCTTCATCATCTTTCTTATTTGTCCTGTCCTGTCTTTTATGTCTCATTCTTTCTTAATTCTTTTTATTTTAATTTTGTCTTATGTAATAAAGTTTTTTGAATGGACAATTTATATAATTTTTGTCTATATAAGTTCATACCTCTCTTAGTTCTGACCTTGCTAAGTAAGTCAGAAAACAGTGTAAAACCATAAATATTAGTAGCAGACGTAAACATAAATGATAAAGTTTTACGTAAAACCATAAAAATTAGTAGTTTGTAAACATATATAAATAAGTAATAAAGAACTAGAATCAACAAAACAAAAGTAGTCAACAATGTAACTGCATACTCCTTTCCTTTCTCATAGTTATTTTAGACGTAAACGAAATGCTGGGTTCACATTAGTAACTTAAGTAAAAAAAGAATAATATTTTTCTTAGACTATTAAATATTATTAAAAATAAACAAAAATAAATATAAAACTCATTTTCTTATCTAAAATACACTAGTATAGTTGTTATTTATAGATAGAAATAATAAAAGAATAATAAAAACTATGGACTAAGTATGTGACTTTTAATACTCTCTCAAACTATCAAGTTTGATACAAATATAATTAATTTTAGATTCTTGTAAAAATTTAGTGAAAATATATGTTAAGTGATCATTCGAATTAACAAACTCAGTTTTAAAGTCCCTATCTTCTGTTTTAACATTAGATTTTGCTATATCATTTTGTTTCTTACTATTCTAAGATATCAAATTATCATTCATAGAAACACAATATCCATAAGTAATCTTCTACATACAAATATTCTACCCAATCAACATTTGAACAACATAAACTTTAGTATGGTTATTGTGACCATATACCCTTCAGGAGAATCTTTAATGTACTTCAATACAAGAGTGAATGCATTCTAATGATCAACACATGAAGAATTAAGAAATTGACTTAACACACTAATTGCAATTGAAATATGAGAACGAGCAACAATAAGAAAGTTAAAATTTTCAACTAATCTTATGTACTTCTTAGGGTTTAAGAAAGGTTGTCCCTGATTAGGTACGAGTTTGGCATTATGATCCATAGGTGTGTCAACAGATTTTGAATTCATTAATCTAATTTCCTCTAAAATATCTAATGCATACTTCTTTTGAGAGATAACAATACCATTATTGGATTGCGTTACCTCAATCCTCAAGAAATATATGAGCTTGCCAAGATCTTTGGTCTGAAAGTAGTGACAAAAATGTTATTTTATTTGGGAGATGTCATGGTGATCATTACTTGTAAGAATAATGTCATCAACATACTACTAGATAGATACACCTACACTCGAATGATGGTAAAAAACTGAATCATTTGACTCATTACGAGTCATACCAAATTGTTGAACAATACTACTAAACTTTTCAAACCAGGTCTTAGAAGACTACTTGAGGCCATATTATGATTTGTTGAGACAACATACCAATTCAGAAAAGTCCTCCTAAGCAACAAAACCTAGAGGTCTCTATATAAATTTCTTCCTACAAATCCCCATTAAGAAAAACATTTTGGACATCTAGTTTATAAGAGACCATCTTTGAAGAGTTGCCATGACTATGAATAAGCAACCTAAAGCCATCTTTGCCACTAGAGAAAACATATCACCATAGTCTGAACCAAAAAAATTGATTTTGTTTATAATCTTTAGCCATAAGACGAACTTTGAGACGATCAATAGTACCACCAGGACCAACTTTGATGGTAAAATCCCACTTGCAACCAACAATAAAAATTCCGAAAGGTAAAGAAAAGATTTCCCAAGTTCTATTGTTATGAAAAACACTTATTTTATTAAGCATTGCCTGATGCCAACAAGGATGGGCTAAGGCCCCACCTATAGTTTTGGAATGGACACAAAAGAAATAAATGAAAGATAGGTATAAAAAGGTTGAAACAATACTCAATGACAACAACGATGTAAAAACACTAGTGAACAATGGAAAAAATTTAACCCTAACCCTAGGTTCTAGATACCATATTAAGAAAGATTAATCTCCCTTATATAAAATACGATTATTTATTTATAAATGGAAATAATAACAAAATAACATAATAGAATACAAAAACTTGGGCTAAGCCTTTTGCATTCAACAAATATGATTCAATATCCTAGTCAAATATAAGATAATTACTCCATTCAAATGTATCCAATCATTGTATGCTTTTATGTTTTATTGGTTGTACTTAAATATTCGTATAGGAGTTTCTCCTCTTAATACTACTATTATGAATAAGTAAATTGATTTTTTTTGTCTTCATATGATAGTTTTAATTTCAAAGTTAATTATCACAAATTTCACTTTGACTTTAAATCATAAAGAATTTTATTTCGTTATCATTCTTTATCTTTAATTAACTTTAAATAACATGTGAACTTAGATCTTGGTAAAAATTTAATAAAAATATATCAACAAACTTATATTATGAAATTACCTTATAATCTTGACCATCTCAAATTAAATATCTCTAATAAAATATAATTTAATATTAACATGTTTAGTTTTCTCATGATATATAATGATCAAGTAAATACACAACACTTTGATTAGTGCAATAAATGCTCATGTAATTAATTTTGTATGATACCCAACTCTTTATTTATCCTTTTCAAGCATAAAATATTTTTCACCTCTTTTGTAAGTGTAACATAATCTTTTATATATATAT
>Ga0209700_104319_pt1 | contig 25836 bp, 15 predicted proteins | sample SiratroredBW_FD_187528 | JGI IMG/M metagenome (GOLD analysis project Ga0209700, IMG submission 187528) | Root nodule microbial communities of legume samples collected from California, USA - Siratro red BW (SPAdes) (version 2) | ecosystem: Host-associated > Plants > Roots > Nodule | place: USA...
ATTTTTTAATTAGAAAATTATATTCTTTAAAAATAAAAAAATCTTATTTAATAAAATACATAAGTACGTAATCTTTCTACTCAACATTTTCCTCTTAAAAATAACTATCTACTACGTATTTTTTTTTAAAGTAATTCTAAAAAATTATATATATATATATATATATATATTTATATATATATATATATATATTCATATATATATATATATATATATATATATATATTTAAATATTTTTTTAATGTAATCACCCACAATATTAATTTTAATAACTTTTTACATAACGTAAGTTTTCATAATCTGACCTTGATTGTGTGTGTCAATTTTTTTTTTAAAATAAACAATAGTAAAATGATAATCAAATATCCCATATTTCTAAATATTTTAAACATTATATATATATATATATATATATATATATATATATTCAATTTCTTAATTTATTATAATGTTTTTATAATAACTAAACTATTTAAAGAGGTCGACAAAACATGATTCTTATACTTCTTATAGGACAATATTATTATTAATCATGATTATAACTTTGCTATTTTAGTGGAATATTAATTTGTGGGGATGGAAAAGAGGTTTCAAAGACGAAATCTCATTTTTTTTTGTTCTTAACTGAGAGTTTGTTTTATTACATCCAATAGTCTCACAATAGGGATCGAGGTCAATGACAATTTGAATACTCTTTCCTCTCTTAATTTTCAGATAGGCCTTTTAAGAACAAAATCGTAACGGAGCTCTAAGATGGACAATAGCTTGGATGTGGTGATTGATCCTTAAGATGCTATCTCAACAAATTTGAGGTTGGAACATTGACACCTGTGATTCTAAAGACAAATTCTCGTTCCCTTAACCCTTGATTAGGGAGTTTGTTTCAATACCTTCAATAGTCCCACATCATGAGTCGAGGTTAAGGTTAATTTAAATACACCTTCATACCTTAACCTCTGAGGTATCTTTTTTAAGGACAAAATTATAACAGAACTCCAACTCCAAAGTGCATAGTATTTCAAATGAAGTAATTAACCTCAACTATGTCATCTCAACAAATTGAATATTATTAATATAATATTAATGTAATAGAAGTTAATGGGAATGATATTATTATGCTTTCTATTAGATCAAGAGAAATATTATTATTTCACAAAGGTTAAAATCTATATTAATACATAGATAGTTGAATATAACTATTTTCCTATTTTCATTTCAGAATTGGTAATTATCACTACTAAATCTCAAAACACTTAATGGATTGGAGACTTATGTTTAAACAAATAAGAATAACTCTAGTTCTATAGGTAAAGACGAAGATTTTGTGCTTAGCATAATCTCGAGGAACATAAGATAAACATGCAACTGACATTACTAAGATTCAAATTCTATAGGCTACTAGAGAACATAGATGCACATTCAAAAATGTATTTTTCATACAACTAAAAAATATTATATGCAACAATAATCAATGTTCTTCAAACTTTATAGGTTCTTGTAAAACAACATATACAAATGCAACATATGTTCTTCAGTCTTTCGTTGAAAAACTTTACTCTTACATGCAACCTAATACTCCAAACTATGCAACCTTTAAACTTAGCATAGAAAAATCACGCTACAAAAATCTTCCAAAATGAGGAATTATATTTTAAACTCACTAACCAAGGATTAACTAAAGTAGCTTTTCTTACCTAAAATTTTCTTCTTATTGTAAAATAGATATCATATTATAAAATGAAGAGATGAACAAAAATGAATAAAAGATATAAGAATGAAAATATTTTCTTAGTTTTTCTATTGAAAGCAAAAGCAAAGGGTTGAATATATATAAGTAATGTATCCATCATAGGTAATAGCTAAAGAAAGAAAATAAATAAAAACTATTACAATCTAATTCTGTTATAAAAAAATAGAATTGATAACAATTTGATTCTGTCATAAGACAAAATCACATAATTGACATTAGTTTCCTTCTAGAAGCCTCGTATCTATATCCTCTAAATCTTTTGTAAGCTGGGGAGTAAATATTGATGGGACCTAACTTGGAACAAATATTCTTAAAAGACTGAGGACCTATAACTTTGGTATAAATGCTAGCTAGTGCTCTGTGGTGGAAATGGGAAGCAAATGAATGAGACCCTTCAATTTTTCTCTAACAATGTGATAATTTATTTCTATGTGTTTCGTTTGCTTGTAAAATACTGGATTTGCTGCAATGTATCTTGTTGAGTCATTTTCACAATATAAATTAAGTAATATACGTAAGATGTCTCTCTTATATAAAAAAAAGTTAAATTCCAATCTATCCATAATATGTCTTTTAACGATAATATCGTGACAAAGTTCCAGATTTCGAAGTTGATAAAATCTTGGATGTATTGGAAGATTGTTCCGGTATGTCCAATATCTTCCATTGTATAGAAGTTGATGTCATTTAAATACTTCTTCCTTCCTTAACTTTCCGATACGTCTTTTAAGGACAAAATCGTGATGGAGCTTTAAAGCAGACAATGGTTCGAATGTATTGATTGATCCTAACGATGTTATCTCAAAGAACTTGAGGTCGGAACATTGACACCAGTGGTTCCAAAGATGAATCTTCGTTTCCTTAATCCTCGACTAGGGAGTTTGTTCCTATACGTTTAATAATCCCACATCGTGAGTCGAGGTTAATGTCAATTTAAATACACCTTCATCTCTTAACATGTGAAACATCTTTTAAGGACAAAACTATAACAGAACTTCAACTCCAAAGGGAATAGTATATCAAAAGTAATAATTAACCTTAACCATGTCATCTCAATAAACTTAATATTATTAATATAATATTAATGTAATATTGAATAATAGAAGTTAATGAGAATGATATTATTATCTTTCTATTAGATAAAGAGAAGTATTAGTTAGAAGGTTAAAATCTATATTAATACATAGATAGTTGAATATAACTATTTTTCTACGCATTTTAAAATTGTTGGGAGAATCCGAGGAGAAAAACACTGGGAAGATCTCAAAAAATGAGAACTGAGCCAAAATCCATATAAAGGAATGACACCACCTTCAACCCAAAACCTTAAGGCATTGGGTTTGTGGGTCTTCTTTCTTATATGTTGCTCAACAATCTCATTTTTACTCAATGTGAGACTTAGGCTCACACTTGGATACCTAACAATCTCTCCCTCAAGTGAGAGGCCCTCTTCCACATTGGTACACTCCCCTCTCGAGCGGAAGCATTTTCAAACATGAGTACCTCACAAACCAACCCCCCACTTGTACCACCATTTACACACTTAAAAGGGACACACTTTGCCTGAAACCTACTTAAACTCATACTTGGATACCTAACAATCTTCCCTTCAAGTGAGAGTCCCTTTTCCACATTGGTACACTTCCCCTCGAGCGAAAGCATTTTAAAACAGGAGTATAACCCCCTCACTTGTACCGCCATTTACACACTTAAACGGGACATGCTTGGCCTGAAACCTCCATCAGGAAGACTTTCGATACAGGGGTTAAATCGTACTCATCCGTGAGCCGGTCACAAAGATGAACCATCGGCTCTAATACCACTTGCTGGGAAAATCTGGGAGAGAATGAAACCACATTCAACACAAAACCTTAAGGCATCGGGTTTGTGGGTTTTCTTTCTTATATGTTGCTCAACTTTCTCATTTTTACTCAATATGAGACTTAGACTCACACTTGAATACCTAATAATCTTTTCCTCAACTGAGGTCCCTCTTCCACATTGGTATAATCTATCATAAGAGTTTTCATTTCAAAATTAAAAATGATCATTAATAAATCTCAAAACTCTATATGGATTGGAGGCCCATGTTTATACAAATAAAAAGTAACTCTAGTTCTATAGGTAAAAATGAAGATTTTGTATTTAGCATAATCACAAGAAACATAAGATGAACATGTATATGACATTACTAATATTCATATTCTATAAGCTACTAAAGAACATTAGATACACATTAGATACACATGCAAAAATATATTATTTAGTTCTACATGAAACTAGAGAGTATCAAACACAATGCAATTGATGTTTTGCAGTAGCAGGATACAACTCAAAAATATTATATGCAACAGTAACCAATGTTCTTCAAACTCTATAGGTTATTGAGAACAACAAATATAAATGCAACATATATTCTTTAATATTTCGCTGAAAAATGTTTACTCTTGCATGCAACCCAACACGTCAAACCATGCAACCTTTAAACTTTAAATTTAGTCTTAAAAAAATATGCCACAAAAGTCTTTCAAAATAGGAATTATATTTTAAACTCACTAAAAAATAATTAAAGTAGCTTTCCTTGACTAAAATTTTCTTCTTCTTTAAGAAAATTTTTGTTTACACAAAAAGTTGCTTAACGTTTCGAAGTTCCGTTTGAAAAACTGTGTTAATAAGAAGATGTTTGGCTATATAACTAGAGCAAAGAAGGGCTGTGAGATTGAACAAATGAGGGTAGAGAGAAAAAAAACAAAGAGAAAATATTTAAAGAAAAAAAGGAAAAAAAAAATTGCGTTTGAGAAAAAAAGAAGAAAGAAAAATGAGAGATACATTAGGATCATTAGTACCTTGCATGATTAATCTTTAGTTTAATTTAAAATTTGATTAGTTGTAGTAGTTAGTTAGTTGGCTTTAATTAAGTATGATATATTTTAGCTTTAATTAGTTAGTGTGATTTGTGTGATATACTTACACTTTTCTCTCACCGACCGTTTTGATACATATGTATCTTATCCAAAAGATTTGAATATTTTTTAATATTTGAAAATATGTTTTGCTTTATTTTTAGCACTATAAAAATATTTTTTAATTTTAAATTGGGTTTTAACCATTACTCCTTACTTAATTTTTTTGTTTATAATAGGGTTATTTTACGGGGTTGTTAAACCTCTAGAAATAAATACATGTAAAGGAGATTTTGTAAACCTCCCTTAGTTATTCTTTTTACATTAATAAGATAATTATTTATTTTTTATATCTTATTTATATTAAATATTTCTTGTTTAATATAAATAAGATAATTATATATTTTTTTTTCAATCAATAATTTATTTATAACATTATATTTTTATTAGAAATAATTATAACTTATGTAAAATCCTTTTTTCACTTTTTCCATATCCCTTTCAATCTCAAAATTTTTCCTCTATCTTTTTTCTAATTTATTTCATTCAATTCTCTTATTTTTTAGTATTTGATTACATTTCGTAATAGTTGGTTCCGTAAACTGGGGGAGTTACGAGTCATTTTCAATTGATGAGCAAGTTTTTGATTACTCAAAAGATTCTTTATTTTTTATTTTTTGGATTTATCATCAATATGAGTGTGATTAGTTAAGAAAAGTAATCAAAAGTTCTTTATTTAAGCTTATATTGAAATTTTGTTAGTTTGAATACCGTGTTTTAGATATCTAAATTTTAAGTAATCTTTTGCTTGAGTTGAATGTGGCTTTGGAATAAGGAATTATAAGTGGAAACTATTTACATTTTTTTTTTCGAAAAACCTTTGGATAAATTATATGCAGAATATATGTTTTGTTTTGAATATAATTTGAATGTTTGAAATTAAATGTTATTTTATTTTTGGTTAATAGATTTTTCTATTGTAATGTTTTTTAATTGGATACTCTTGTTGAAATGTTTATATATTAATTAGATTATGAATGATAAAAGATAGTATTCTTACCTGACCCGAGTGTAGATCTTTGGTATTGGATGGGCGATGATCGAGTTGATGATGGTCAAATCGAGATATGGCTCACTTGTAGAAGACATTCTGACGTTTAAGTCCGTAAGAGTATGATGAAAAGTGTTTAAAATATATGAGTAAGTGTACAATGAGATAGAATGATGTACTCCCTATAGACCTAGGTCATATTTATAGGACTCTGTCATTAAACCTTATAATTACCCATAATGATTTTGTACGTTTAGAATCACAATTATGATCATGTAATCAAGAGTCAATTAGAGTAAATCAATCAGAATAAATGCTATTAAGTGATAGTTAATAGTGGGTTGGGTTGTAATGGATTCGGTTGAATCTGACCTTATTGTTGGGTAGGTACATAAGGCCCTCGAGTTCGTGATTCTAACAGGTGAATGGTGTTGTTGAATAAGGTGAGGTCATCTCGGCTTGCCTCCTGTTTGGGTGAGGCATTTTCCATTTGGATTTTTCAAGTCCATGTAGGCATTTTTAAGAGCAATCATATGTGCATTAAATGCAACGTAGAGGAAAAGACATGACATGACCTTGACGAGGTGTCTTTCCACCTTCCATCAATGTAGCCCTAACATGCTTGGCTTAACGAGGGCCTTCGGATCTGACGAGTTTGGCAAATGTTATTTGAAAAGAAAAAATTTCCAAATCTTCATTTAGATTCATAACACCTCTGCTTGGCTTTCTTGGTGCCTAGACCTTCTCATTTTCTTCTGTTCAAGAACTTCTTCCACTTCTACGTAAGCTTATGGCTTCCTTTACTTTTGTTTCTGATTCATCAGATGTTGGTTGCACCTTATTAGATAGAGAGGTTTCTTCCATTGGTGGAGCAAGCTCTTCTGAGCGGACTGAATCTTTGTTCGGAGAAGGGGAACCTACATAGGATACCTCCTCTTTGCCCCCTAACGAGACACCTCATCTTCCCATTTTTGTTCCGACAGTTGCTCCTGTAGCCATAGTGATGCTAAAATATGGGGGAATGACCGCTTTTTATATTTAGTTTGGGAAAGGATATTGACGCCACACTCAAGAAAGATGAGAAGGTAAGTTTGGGTTCTTCTAAATCAAAACGTCATAAATTCTCAAAGAGAAAAACTCAATTCTGAGTACACCATTTTATAGGCCAAATTACTTAAAACTTCTAGACCTTCTAGACTTCTAGACATTTCTTAAGATTAATTACCAACTAGTAATTAATCTCCATTAATATTATTTTTAATTCCCATTGAATGTATCATTATTGAGAATATGAATGATCTATTTTCCCATTCAATTACTCAATCAAAATACATAATAAAATTACAATATTTATTCCCTGAAGATCATATCATTCCCTCCTTGATTAGAAAAGAAAATTATAAATTATATTCATCCCCTGAATATCATATCACATAACGATCCCTAGGAAGAGAAAGAACCCAAACCCAGAAACTTCAAACCCAAAACCCTCAAATGCCTAAAAACAAAAGACTAGGAGGAGTAGATACCCTCCCATTACCGATCCTGAGTATTCCTAGGTTTTTGGTGAAGTAGCAAAGTATGTTATTGATTATAATCCAAAGAGACAGTGGATGATTTTCTGACGTCTTTCACTATTTTTAATGAGTTGGTTTCTGCTCACGCTATAGCTAGGCCTTGTAAATGGACGAGAGAGTGTATATGAAACCAAAACCAAACAACTATGACTTTATTTATGTATATGAATTTTTATTTAAAGAATACAATATAAGTTTTCTGTTGACCAACTTTGAAGCAAGAATGTTGACGACTATGAACATAGCCCCGAGTCAGTTGCATCCCAAAAGTTGGGTCTTCTTTGAATGTTTTGAAATATTATGTTGCAAACTGAACCTTGAACCTTCAATAAACGTTTTTATGTATTTTTACAAAGTTAAGTTCGTCAAGTTTGTTGGCTGGGTCTCTTTGAGTGCCACTTACAACACGCCCCTTTTTACCTTGTACAACTCCTCTTACAAACACTTTAAAACTAAATTCTTTAAACTCCAGTGCCATTCTAAAGACAAAGAAGAATGCCTCTTATTTCACACCTTGGTTCCCTTTGTACAGGCAAATTCCTGTCAAGTTTAAGTTAAGGGTTGAATACCTACTCTCCCTCGAGGAGAGGGAAGTCGTCAATACCAATAGGCAGCTTCCCGATCCATAAGTAGCAGGGTCCTCCTCAGTGCCCCTTTCGTCAAGGATCTTGTTGCTTTTCTTTTTTTAGGTACAATTTGATTGCTTGTGTTGGAAATTCTGATAGGTTTACATATTTACCAGATGATTTTATTTTCAGAGATCATGGGAAAAGATGTGGACTTCAAGAAGTTTCGAGCTGAAGTCGGCAGCCGTCGAGACTTAGACGCCACCTTTAAGAACCCAGAAAGGAAGAAGAGTGGGACTAAACCTTCTTCGTCCACTGATCCAACAACGAATCCTACTCCCATAATGGTGGTTCCTGGAGTCATCTGTTTGGAGGGTTCTTCTTATGCTCCTCTGAAGAACAACCCAACCCCCTCTACATCGAGTTCTTCTATAAAGATCCCCACTTCAGGGGTTATTTCTCAGACGGGTGACCGACCATAAGGTTGGATCATCTTACCATTACGGCTCCTGATTCCAAGTCATACTGGCATGTGAATATGAGGGTGAAGGACTTGCCTGGTTTTAGCATTCATGATGCCGAGTTGATGGCGAAGATCGAGAGTGAGGATTGTTTTGATGCAGAGGGGTCATGCTGGGAAGGTGCATGGCCATTTTTCAACACTTCAAGACTGTTGCATGGGGCCACTCGGATCTGTTGTGCAAGAATGCTAATTTGGAGAAACAAATACAAGAGCTGCCTAAGGAAAAATCCGAGAGGGATTCCAATCTCAAGTCTGTTGAGATGGCATCCCTAGGGTCAATTATCGCATTCGAGATATTGTTCTCTTTGGAGCTCGGAGCTTCGTCACGATTTGGTCCTTAAAAGGCGTCTCAGGGGATTAAGGAAGGAAGGTGTATTTAAACTGACCTTGGTCTCGATTCCTAAGCAGTGTGGGACTATTGGGTGTATTAGAAAAAGCCTCCTGAGTTGAGGGGTAAGGGACAAGGTTCTCACAAACGATGTCAATGTTTCGACCTCAAGTCCGTTGAGATGACATCGCTAGGGTCAATTACCGCATCTGAGGTATTGTCCGCTTTGGAGCTCGAAGCTCAGTCACGGTTTTGTCTTTAAAAGGTATCTCAAAAGGTTAAGGGAGGAAGGTGTATTTAAACTGACCATATCCTTGACTCCTAAGTGATGTGAAACTATTGGATGTACCGGAACAAGTCCCCAAGTTGAGGGCTAAGGGAACGAGGTTCCCACAAACAGTGCCAATGTTTTGACCTCAAGTCTGTCGAGATAACATCACTAGGGTCAATCATCGGATCCGAGGTATTGTTCGCTTTGGAGCTCGGACATCATGGTTTTGTCATTGAAAGGCGTCTTGGAGAGTTACGGGAGAAAGGTGTATTTAAATTAACCTTGGCCTAAACTCTTAAGCAATGTGAGACTATTGGGTTTACCAAAACAGATAGTGTTTCTTAAACTGAATTTTGAATATGATTTAGATGCATATAATTAGTTTCTATAATTTTCTCATGAATGGAAATATATATTGAGTTTGAATGATCAATGTTGAATTAAAATGAGTGAAGAGATGATGTTTGAGTAAATTATGTATTAGATTGATAATTTTGAATTGTTTGAAAATTGTATTTGCTAAAATGGCTTAGAATAAAACATTTGAAAACACACTTGGTTTTGCTCTCATGTTGATTTTTTAATATTTTTTGATAAAATGAAGGACTTTTTTTTTTTCAAACGAAAAGAGAACAAAAATTCAAACTTTATTCTTAATCCTATTTTTGTCAATGTATACTTTCCTATATTTATTTTCTTAATCTTTGTTAATGTATACTTTCCTTTTGTAAATAGTTGTATTTATTTCTATATTTTGTATATATTTAGGTTGTATTTTGGAAACTTATATGTTTTATATAAATCCTTAGTTTTTTTAGGGCATTAAAAGTTACTCATAAGCAATTATTACAATTTTTATATAATTAGAATATTTTATTATTAAAATGAAAAGTTTGTATAAATAGGAAAACCAATTATCCAAATCTCATTTGTATAAGACTACCGTCTCTTTACAATAGAATTCCTTTTCCTCCTTCACCTTCTCTCTTGAACTCTGACTCCACCTTATCATCAGACTGACTATCGGAGATTACTTTTAGGCTCCTAGCGTCGAGTAAAGCAAAAATGTCTGATCAGATTACTGAACAGTATAAGTTCATTTTCTATTTATTTTCCTTTGAGTCAATCTTCAAATGTTCTTAGGTACTTTAGAAAAGTAGCTTGCATGTGACATCTAAGCCATCAGTAGGGGGTCTCTGTTAGTTTATGGTTTTATTGGTGTAGTTTGATCGTTGATCAGAGCTCTGTGGTGAGGGTTAGCAGATTCTATGTGATTTTTAGGCTTCGAGAGATATTTTGAAAAGTGTTATACTTTAAGCTGAGTAAGGGAATTTAGTTGCATATTTTATACTAATGAGCTATCTTCAAATAGAACCCTTAGATAGAAGACTTGAATGTAAAAATCTTAAATCATTAGTGCTAAAGTTTTTCTTGCAGGTCTGAACTGATCCTAAAGCACTAAATGAGTTTGATTGTTTGATTTTGTGTGATTAGTTGACTTAAATTGAGTAGTAAGATAATACTTGAATATAGTAGTGTGATATTTATAGATTGATTTTGCCAAAGGTAAGATTGAATATGACTTGTGATGATGTATTGATATGTTTGAAAAGTTTGATTTTGATTTAGTATTTGGTATATGAGATTGATATTGAAGATTATGAAGTTTTTGAGATATTTGAACTTGAATTTGGAAAGTGTATGAATGTATGAATGGAAAGTCAAGATGTATGATATGATTTGAAATATATATGGTCTATGATTTAGACATGGTATTTTTAAGGAAGAAAATACCCGTGTCGAGATGTAATAAGATGTGAATTGTCTAAGGATATGTTCAATAACGATTGATATCCTGATTTTACTAATATTAGGAATCAAATAGATTAACAATACTAGGTGGTGAGAGTCGAAGGAGGTCCGAACTAGGTGACTGCAACTTAAAATATAGCTAACTAAGAAAGTTTTAGAGAGACTAACCATGTCTTACAACATTGTTGATTCATTGATTGGAGATTGTATGGATTCACAGTTTGGAGTTGTATGACAGGTGAATATCTTAGGATCTACTCAATGCACGAGTTTTCTGAAAGTAGAATTGAGTTTGTCTATATTGGTTGATGTCATGAGTTAAGATTATTAGATAAGTTGGATGATAGATTATGTGAATGAATTGTTATGTGTTAAATGGTATATATGTATGATCAATTTAGATTATATGAGAAATCTTTTGGTTACTAGCTTACCCTTTCTTACTTGATATATTTGTTTTTTATTTATGATGATCGTATTATACACGAGAGTAGGAAATATTATAAATGAACCAGTCAAAGACCGTGTTATATACCAACAAATGTCCAAGATTAAAAAGTAACAAAATATTTACAAAAACTAAAATAAGAGAGAATAATATTTGAGATATATTTAAGTCAATCCTTTCATATTAAATTTAAATTGTGTAATAATAGAAAAAATATAGTACTAGTTTGTTTATATCATACATAATTTTAATATTTTAGAATTATCAATTATATATAAAAAATATTTCATTATTTTTTTGTCTTTGAAAACGAAATTACTGTTTATAATATATTAAAAAATTATAATGATTTTGTAAGGATGTGTCTTTTCTTATTTCTTTTAAAGTTTTCTCTTTTTTTATGTTTTTGTCTTCTATCTTTAATTTAATTTTTTAACGATTTTTTATGTTTGTTACAATATGATCACACCTCTAGATAGAAAGTGAATGATAGAGTCAATATACGATGAACAAAAACGTATTTTGAGTAAGTTATTCTATTCTTTCAAATCTTTGGTATTCTTTCTTTTGGTATTTTGTAGGCATAAATTTGAACCAAGAAAAATATGTATATCTTCGATAGTTTATCTATGTATTGACGTGCTCTCTTTGTGAATCATAAATCCTGAGAATAAATTAGAACTTTTCTATAACTTTTTTAAGTCTGAGGAAAATCATTGAGAAATTAAGAAAAGGAAAATAGCATTAAGTTATAATTGGTTTCTTCGATTTAAATGTCAAAGAAATTATTGTTGAATTATAAATTTATGTAACTACATGGATTTGATTTGCTTGAATTTAAGTGTTTGTATTGAAGTTTGAATGGAATATTTAGTTAGAGTAGTCAAATTGAATTGTGTTAAATGGACAACAATTGTGCTACATGAGCTTAATAATGCATTTGAATCTTATTGAGATTGTTACAATAGCAAAAAGTGGTGTTGGAAACTTACTTTGAAGTTTCTGTTGAATTTTTGTTTTATATATCTCATTTAAAAATAACATATATAATTACTTTATTTATGTTAAGTAATAAATATATTATTCAATTGAATTTTGTGTTAAAACATATAATTCTTTTAATTTGATTTTTTTTCTTTAGTTATGCAAATTAATATTTTTCATTTGATATTAAATTAAATTAATTATAATTAATAATAAAACTGAAAAATACAATTATAAATTATTAAAGATTTAAAAACTTACAAATACTTTTTATAGAGTCTACAAATAAATAAAATCATATTTTTAAAGATTAAAAACACATTTAAACCTTAAAGAAATAAGCGGAGATAATTGAAAAAGAAAAGTTTAGGTAATCACACGGAGAGAAAGTCATACATAAAGAAAAGAAAAAGTCTATGTTTAAGAATGTCTAATTAAGATTATAACAATAGTGAAAGCTTCACATTCCAAGATTGTAATTTATAGTAAAAATATATTATAAAATTTTTAAAATTTCATAACATTTAACATACATGTGGCTACATTGATATAATTTACTTCATACATCAACATATTGTTTTGTAAAGATTAACATTTATTCAGTAAATTTTATCTTACACATAAATTGAAATCATAATCTGGAAATCCTACACCGGATAATGAAGATATTTTAACTATTTTTTCATATCAGTTATATAAATAAAAAATATTTTTCTCTCGTTATCATCGTTCCTCACTGAACACGTTTTCTTATAAATGGATTATCTTCAAAAGCAAGAATATCATTATGAGTTGGTCATAATTTCGTAAAAACATATTAGAAGTTGTTTTAAACCCAGCAAGTTCTTTTTGACAGATTTTGAGTCTCTCTCCATGAATATATAGTTGATTTACACTGAAAAGTTCAGCAAAGGAAGGAAAAAGTAATGATGCTATTGTTGAATACAGCACAAAATGCAGAACTTCGTATTCCTTGCTGATATTGACATATGAATCATTGAAAAAGTATTAATTATTATATTTGCCAAACATTAACGAACTAATTGTTATTCATTCAATAGAACTAATAATTGAATTTGTTCGAGTGGTTTGTCAGCTACTAACAATCTTTTTACAAACTTTAGATCCATACATTATTGCATTATATTTGTTAATCATAACTGATAGGAAAAACTTTAGTTGATCATATAAATAATCTGTCGTTCATCACAACAACTGTGGCCTGAAAGGGAACATGCAATATTGCAGAAAAAATAGGGCAAACACTTTAGTCTCTTTCTTCTATTTTTCCTTTCCTATTCCATCAAAGGAAACAAGAGTTCATCAATGATTCTTTAACTTAACACAACAGAAACACATTACATGAACAAAGCTGGTATCTTACCTTTGTGGTAGAAAGGGTGAAGGGATTTTATTTTGTCTACTAATTTCACATTAATTAAGTTGATGGATTGGTGTTGGTTGGTAATTCTTGCACATCAGATATATAAGGTTGATTGGTTTGTTAAAAATGTGTTGGCAGGCAGCAAAATTTGGCCAATGATTTGAATGTTGACTTAATTAGTTTGATTATATTGTCCCTCATGATTCTCAAGCTTAACATCTCTGATAATTACAACTTTTGGTCTAACAGTGAAAGGCGTGCTTATCTTTGAAGCGATAATATTGAAGCAACAAGGACACATAATGACAAAGGAGAGATTGCTGTTGGCTTAATACACATTCCTTCATTATCATTTGATCAGTGACTAAACAGGATTTGTTTTGATGATATTGGAGATAATAGATTGGTGATTAGATCCAAATTATTATGATGGAATTTCAATCTCTTCAAAGTTTCAATTCCAACACAGTCACTGATCTTTCTTGTGAACCTGAAATGGCCACACTTGGGTTGAACCTGACTAGAGGGTGCATTTCTGATTGAAGAATGATGATCTTTCACAATGAATCGATTGGCATTTGAAATCAGTGTCAGGTTTCTTAAGCAAAGATAATAGCCACATGTATGCTTGCTTCCTTCTTTCTCTCTCTCTCTCTCTTTCTCTTTTTGAGTCTAATGTCATTTTCTTCTTTTGCACTCAAGAAAACGTGACATTACCTAAATAATAGTATTTATGTGTTCATGCAAATTCAAATATTAATGAATTATTTTCTCTTGCTCTTTGATATTTTCTTCTCTCTTTTTCAATATCTACAATTTAATGATAGCCGCATGAGGGCCATTACAATGCAACACAGATGCATCAATGCCACATAATTTAAGCATCACTGATGCATTAATCACAACCCTATCCTCAAAAATAAAAATTCAAATAAAACTTCAGATTCAAAATTTGTTTTATTTTATTTAAACTACAACATCAAACTCATTAAATAATAAACAAAATTTGGTAAGTCTCAGTAGATTTTAAGCAATAAGCAAAAGTAAATTAATTTATTATTATTTGTCAAGACTAAATTATCTTCACAAATAATATATTAAGCTTCTTGTTTATTTAAAAACGTTGCATTCTCTTATTAGAGAGATTGCTCTAAACATTAAATAAGTATGTAGAATTTATCACAGAACCTCTGATATGTAAGTGTCTGTTCTCTTTGGGAACATTTTTCTCTAGTAATCTATATCAACACTGCAGTCCTTGGGGAATGATTAATTGAAAAGACAGAAAGTGATCATAAAATAAGACAGAATGTTCTAGTTCGTGTACAAACATGATGAAAAAGACGAACTGGTAAATCTACGAGAAGAGATGAAAAAGAGAAAAAATTAACTGCAACAAAAATTGAGTGGTGAAAGTAGTGCCCCAAATGAAGGAAGGGCATAGCCTCTCTTGTTGTTGTTGAGTGAAATTAATATATGTTTCCCTTGCAAAAATAATTAATGGTATATGATGTGTTTGACCACAAGGGTTATTCTTTGATGAAGGAAAAATGGCATGAAGGTGGGGACCCGTGCACAACGTGTCTCATGTCGAATAGCACCTCACTGTCACTGGTAGGTGTTGTCCCTAAACTTAATTGTATATCTCAAGGGTGTTACTATAAAGTTAGCTAACAAAAGTGTTGAATCAAATTTTAAGTGAGAAACGAAAATGGGCATTGATGGTGACTCAAATTATAAACATAAATTTTGTTAAAAGACTGAAAGGTAATTAAAGGGTGGGAGATTGGTGATTGATGGTGAGAGGCTTTGAAATGCAGAAAATAGTGACAGCAAAATGTTACAGTTGTAGAGCATGAAATAATGGATGGTTGGTGAAACAAATGATGGGTTTTTAAAATAGGGTGTTTGATTTTCTCCCCAAACAAAGGAAGTAAATTTGCCAAAATCCCCAAAAACAAGTTATTTGCTTCATCCTAAGGTGAAAGAGGGTCCCAAATATAAGTGGGAAGTGGGTGATAGAGCAGTGACAACTTTACTTAGTAGGGCACCTACCCTAATCATCATTATGGTGCCTTATAAATCTCTCAAAACATTCTTGCTTGGTAGGGCCTCATCTTCTTGTCATTTTAGAAGGACGATCTAAAGGTATTTCCTTGAAAGCACATTTTTCTCTCTTTTTCTTTCTATTAGGGTCATGGAATTCAGTATCTGATTATGACAATTGAACTGCAAAATTCAACCTAAAATTAGGCAAATGGAAGCCCCATGTAGTTGAGCTTAAATTTTCTTCAGTGGTTGAAGATGATAAATAGTAAAGCAGATTTATTTTACAAGCAACATGGATTGGAAAGAAGAAAAAAAAGAAATAAAAATAAAAGAAGAAAGTAAGGTAGAAAGAAGAAAACAGCTAGGTATACATGATCATCTATTTGCCTTCTAAAGGGGAATAGATTTTTTTTTATCAGAACTTCTTAGAACTTTTAAAAGTGCTTATGCAAGCAATTCACTGAAGAAAAGCTTAATGGTTCCTGTACTGAAAGCCAGCTTTATCAAAATTGATAAAACTCTCCATAATAGACTGTCTGATAATTCTCACTTTCTGTTGGCCAATCTCATATAACTCTAAATTAATCTTCAGGTTGATTTTGTTATAACTTTATGCACTAAATGGGATCAACCAGCCCATAAATAAACTGCAATAATTAAGAAAATTAATTAAGCACAGTGGACAGCTTAATTAAACATAACCAAAGGCAATTATATATGCTGTTGCTTCACAGACCTTTCCTTACGGATTATGAAAAAGAGTGTTCTGTGCCAAAAGAATATAAAACTATGAAATGACAAATTAACAAATGTTATAGTAGGGAAAATTAATTCAATTGTTAAGTGATTAAATTAGGGTACCAGCTACCCTTACACGCTGTATGTTCCTTGTCAAGGTTATGTTTCATTTATTAGTTAACATCATTGTTGACATGAATCATAAAATATTGAGAACCCCAATGAAGGTAACCTAGGTTGAATAGTTAAGCAAAAACTATATAATTAATGTTAAAGATAATAATTTCACATATTCAATATAGTACTGCTCCTGTAGATTAATTTTATACAAAATCAATTAATCTAATGCATTAATTGTTTTGTCTTTTTAATAATTGTTCACTTTAATATCCTAATTAAAATATGTACGAATGCATCCTTTGACACGTCGCTATATGATTAGGAGTTTCTAATTTTTTGGGACAAGGGTGTCAGATTAACACTTTTGATTTCAATTTGTTTATCTTTCTTAAAGAAAGAAAAACTATGTGCACAATAATACAATAATGATAATAATAAAATACATGCAACTCTGCTGTACACAGCACCATATTCAAAGCATCTTTGCAATAATTAAATCACACTAATCTGCAAACCAATTATAGAACCAGAATATTAAAATGGTATGACCAGACCCAGAAATGTTTTGTTAAACCTTTCAAACTGGATTTTTGCTAACAACCTCTGGGAAAAAGATTAGTGTAATATCTCCAGAGTATCTTTTCCAAACCTGAACTCCACTACAAACCCCTTTTCTTATTCACCAAATTAATAATAAAAGCTATGAAATTATAAAGCTCAATGATTCATTGGGCCTAGTCAGAAGTTCACCAATGCCAACCTGGGATTCCTTTTATGTTCACATATATTAGTAAAAAAATTATGTTTGCTCTGAAAGGGGTGGTTATAACTTCTAACTTCAAACCTCTAAAATTTATAATGCTTTTTTTTCCCTTGGATTTTTCTATCCCATTTAGTAAAAAACGGCACAGAAGCTTCCACTTTTGGTGAACCAAAGAAAGTTACAGAGAAAAAGACAAAGAAAGTGGCAGAAGTTATGGTTGACCACAGCTCAAATTAACCAAATGTCTTGATCATTCAAATTAGAATTATAATTTTAAGATAAAAAAAATGGTCCCACTAATACAGCTGGTTAGCAACACAATTCAGAATCACATCGACTAGATTACGCCATTTAGGAGAAGGTTAATTGACATGACCTATAATAAGATTTTAATAAAGTCCCACGAAAATTCTTTGTGGGTTGATGTGATGTGTGAATTATATAAAGCGTACAATAATAGACAAAGTGAAAAGGAATAATCATAATAGCGGGTAGTAGAAAAACTCCTTTAATTAGCACTATATCTTACAATTGGTGCTGTAATAATAAGAATTTCCACCAAGAGAATACAGAATCGATCCTAAAGATTTTACAGTGAATAGTTGTAAAAAAAAAAAATTGAAAAGAACTGCCCCTGAAGATTAAAAGGTAAAATCATGGAAAGGGTAAGAAAAGAAATGGCTAACATAATGACAAAAGAGGGTTCTATTATACCTAATTATCATAATAATGGCTTAATAATTCAAGGGGTCGTTCAAATTAAATCTCTTCTTGTTGTGTACAGAAGCAGTCTTCCTATTCCTCCGAGCTTCAATTCAGGCGTAATGAATGGTGATCAGAGCTTAACTTTCATAGGGGTACTTGATTTGAGCCTGCATTAAACATAAAGATCAATTTTTGATGGGCCTAATGAAAACGATGTGTGGTATTAACATTTTTTGCTTTTGCTTTATTGGTTACCATTGAAACTCTGAGATTGTATTGGTGTTTTCCTATTTGCAGTTTGGCCAAATCCCATCTGAACAATGGTGTGGAGGTCATCTTCAGAGAATGTTATTGGATACTGGAAATAATTGGATAAGAAGAATTAGAAAAAGTGTAATGAGACTTTAAGAGAATAAGGCACTTTTTTCACTCACTTTATTTTGAAGAGAAACTTGAAGGAATTGATTACCTGAGAGGCACCTTCTTTAAAGCCATTTAGGTGAGGTAACTGCATGCCAAGGTTTTGGCACAAACCAGAATCCAATGGGTCCACTGAGGTGTGGGACACAGTTCCATTAGGAATGTTACTGTGGATTGCTGGGTTTGGCTGAGGGTGTTGCCCATAAAAGGCTGGTGCTGAGGAATCTAGTGGGAATATTGGGTGTGCCAAAGAATTATTTGATTGAAATATCTGAAATCACCAAAAAGCCAACAAATCCCAATTCAGGAAAAAAGCAACAATTTTTTTTAGTTAAAAAAGCAAACCCATTGTCTAGAGCCCTGAAACTTACATCTTTCGAGATTAGACTCTCAATACTAAAATCCAGCCTGGTGTTAACAGAAGCCAACTTCATAGACAGAAACTGCAACACCAAAAGGCATTCTTAATGACCAAGAAATCTTTTAACATTTTTGTGGGCATCATTTCAGATGCTTATTGGCTAAGTCTGGTTTACCTCAACTTGGCGCTGCAATGACTGCACATAGTTTATAATTTCATCAAGCATAAGTGCTTTACCTGTCACCTGTAACAAACAGTTCATAACCAAATTAGTTAAGGAATAAATTCAAAAACCAACCTTAATTGTTTTGCATTTTGATTTAGCTTATCAGCACATGCATACCTTATTGCAACCTGGGACAAGATCTTGGAGAAGCTTCATTCTTTCACTGATTTTCTCCCTCCGGACCTATTTCAAAATCAGTTTGCACAATGTCAAAATAAAAGGCTACAAAGGGTCATTCAGAGAGAGAAAATGGCTGGTTGGTTCTTACTCTTTCTGCAAGACTATGACTGTCAGTGGCTTGACCTCTTCTTGCTCTGACATGAATGTAATCCTTTGGAGGCTCTGGAGGTTTTGAGTTACTCCTGTTCTGTTTGTCATCATTTGCACTGCTAGTAGTTACCCCTTTGGACTCTTCCTCTGCCTTCACTTGGCCATTTTCGTTCCCTTCACCTTCGTTAGGCTTGCTGCGCTTTGCATTTGAATCTTCACTGGCTTCAGCAGCCTGAAGTGAAAGACCCTTTGGGATTTAGGAAATGAAGTCACCCTTGAATCAGAAGTGTGAAACAAAACAATTTTGGCATAAAAAGTACTTACCATAGGGGGGTTGGTGGGGGTTGAAGTTTCCTTGGCTTTTCCTTTGGATGGACCCTTTCTTTTTCTAGAATTCGCATAAGGGGAAGGTTTCATCCCATTGTCCCCATTGGGAATTTGTTCTGAGATTGTTGATTCCTCTTGAGAATTGGCCACTTCCATTTGGTCTTGCAAAGGAGAATTCTTGTTCTCCTGGGCACTCATTTGAGATCCAAGCACTTTGAGAGATGGACTACTTGAGACTCTATGGAGCTTCCCATTTTCCAGCAATGGAGAAGATCTGTGAGTCAACTCAGCATTGTTGGGACCCAATTGGGTGGTCCTGCCATTGAAACTCCTACTTCCAAAGCAAGAAAACTTTGCAGCCCTCTCAGCAAAGCCAGGATCAGCTGAGAATTCCGCCACAGTGGAATTCAAGGACATTGAGGTCCCCAAACTGGGGGGCATGCCCTCTTTGACCAAGTGATTCATCATTGTGGGGATCTTGTTCATGTTCACCTTTGGAGGAGAACTCAAAGGGGTGCTGTAACATGAAGTGTTGGTGCTGTTATTGCCATTGATGTAGGAAGATGCAGCAAGCAAAGGCTGAGAATGAGGCGAGATCTCATCAGAGCCACCAATGTTTCCCAATTTGCCAATCAACTCCCTGATGACAAAATTCTCACTTGACATGTTGGAATTGGAAGCTGCAGGAGAAGACACCATGGAACTGAGTGCAGAATCAAACTGAACACCATGATCCGTTGACTTGTCCCATGCTGGTGTATAAAAGCAATCCTGTGTCTGGTCACAATTCAAAACTTGAACATCCATGGGAGAAGAGAGTGAGTGCCAAGAGGGTGGACAAGGAGGTGGTGAAGGCTGAAAATGCAGCTGAGGGGGCACAGCAGCATTGAGGAAGAATTGGTTTTCCATGAAGGAAGAGATGAAGCAGAAAGGCAATTACAGCCTAAAAAAAGGGAGGGTGGTGAAGCCAAAAGTAGGATAATGAATGTTGTGTGTGTGTGTGTGTGGTTTTATGAATGATTACATTAGAGGGTGGAATGGAGTGATGAATTTGGGAGGAGTGTGGTGTGAAAAGGGAAATTGATGTGGCAAATAAAAAGCTAAGCAAAGAAGGGGGGGTTGATGGGGATGGTGAGGGGGGGCCTAAATAGAGATCCAACACAAGTTGAGTCCAAGTTGTGTATGTTTGACCTTTTGTTTTCTTTGAGTTGTTTATAATATACTTTGCAACATCATTTGTTGCATTGGATGAATGGCAGTGGTAGTCAGTAATGTGGTACTTTTTATTTCCTTTTCCTTTTTATGGTTTTTTATCTCTCTCTTGCTATCATTTTTCTTTGCTTTGTTTGTCTTGTGTGTTGAACTGGAGTTGGAGAATATTACTCCTCCGCAAAAGACGGAGGAGTGTGTTTGGCGGGCCTTGGACGTCACAACACCACAATGTCTTCTACCCTTTTCTTGAAATCTGCATTCTCTCTTCCAACAATACCATGCATATGCAATGCATGCCACCAAAACTTACTCCCTCAATCTTATTTTCCCACCATGTAAATATGAATATAAACTTCTCAACGTGGGAGAAAATTTTATTGGCTCAAGTAAAACTTAGGTCGTCTATTCTTAGTCTGAATCCCTTTTATTCCACAAGTAGCATATTATGCCAAAAAGATTACACATATGTAACTGTTTATAAGATGATAATGTGGAGCACGAGTCCATAGACTGCTGTAAAAAAAAAAGAATACAAGGTGGACTTGACATTTAAATTTGTCAACCTTTCATATCTCACAGTACATTCTCTATTCTAACTTATATTAAGTTTTTTTTTTTACATATTTTACTATTATGTAATATGGTTTGTGTATTAAATTCTAACTAAGTATTTTTGTTTATTATAACTAAGTATTTATAGGTATAAATATAGATTTTATTTCATGATCAAGTTTAATATTTTTTTTCATTGTGTGTTTCCTTTATTTACTTGTAATAAACAATAAATTGTTAGTTTTTTAAGTTTTTTTAATTGTTATAGATTGTTTTTTATAAGACAGTGAAATTTGAGATTAAAAAAATTATAAAATATTTTTTTATATTTTTTTAATTTTTAAAATTTATGCAGGTCCACTCCCAAGCTATAGTTACGTGAGACGGATTAAAGCTATTGACCGGTAAATATTACGTAGGGGACCTATTCTTAGAGGGTCGAAACGGGACGGATATAGAGTCGCAATATCACCCCTAACTGTTATAATTCAGAATTCAATCCTCTAAAATATAACTACTTAAAAAATTTAGAAATAAAAAATAAAATATAACTACTTAAAAAATAATTTCTTAGAAAAAAATTTATTCAGAAAAATAATAATTTACAAAAAATAATTATTTAAGAAATAATTATTTAGAAAAATACATATCTTGAGAAATAACTATTCAGGAAAATATATATTTTAAGAAACAATATTTATAAAATACATATTTAAAAACCAATTTGTAGAAAAGTAAATAATTAACAATTTTACATATTTTATTTTCCCTTTTTTCCAAATCTTTTAAGAAAAGGGAGAAGAAAAAAATTAAAAAGTAAAAAGTAAAAACGTTTTATATAATTTAATTATAGATTTTTAATAATAAATATAATAATTAAAATATTTATAAATGCAATAAATAATTTGAGAAAAAAATTATTCAGAAAAATAATTATTTAAAAACATATTTAATCATGTACACGATGATAAATAACACTATTCCTTTTTTTATTATCTTTTGTTATTATAATAATTATTTTAATAATTATATTTATGATGAAAAATAATTAGGAGTCTAGAATGTTCCCGTCAGTACTATAAATAGAACTAGTCATTTGTCATTTATATTAAGCCATTTTGAGAAATCAAAGTCCTCCAAAATTTTTTTCCTCTTCTCTTGAATCATTCTCCTTTATTTTTGAGGTTATTCTTCTTTAGTTGTATTCTTCCATCCTTTAAGTGTTCGGTCTTGGGCCAGTAGGCTTTTTCTCTTTTTCTGCTGTTCTTTTATATTGTACAGAAAAAATGTTAAATGACTTTTTCATATTGTATTGATTTCTACTCTACTAAGCATTTAAAATTTGCGTTTTCGTTGTTAAGTTCTCAAAATTATTTTATTATATATATTTCTTTTAAATATTCAATTTATACTTTTTTTCTTAAATTAAATGTTACTTAAATAAAATATATGGTTGAATATAATTATTTTTAATATGACATGGACAAGTAAGTTAATAAATTTCAATATATAGAGAGTTCAAGTGTTATCTTTGATTAACATATTAAATGTTGAGTTGTTGAGTTTGTTAATTTCCTATTATTATTTTACAATGAGGGAAGTCAATTCAAAAGCAACAAATTGGATTAATAAGATTCCTAAAATTAATTAGAGGAATTAATTAGAGGATGAAGGTAGATGATAAAGTCACTTTGTTGACCAACTTAACTAAATATATCAATTCAATCCTAAATATACTAAAAAACTTCTAAAATCCTCTATGGTCATTATTACATATATTAAAAGAGAAGTGACTATAATGATTAATGTTAGTCATGTCTATTACAAAGTTGTATCAAAGACACTAGAGCATGCTCCTTCAAAATCAAACATTCTTAAAGTACTTGAATTTGACACAAGCAACACAAGGTTATGGTGGAGGAGATGATCAATTCAAGAAAGATACAACTAACTGTAAAATTTGTCATTAAACTGAAAGAAAGATGGTATGATTATGAAAAGTTTCAAAAATTTCACCTATCATGTTCTCACATGTTTAGTGTATACAAACATGTCCATCACGATTTAAACACTATGTTATGTACATCTTAAATAAAGTAAACAAAAACTATAAAAATTAGTTTATAAAGATTAAACATAAAAATTACTAAGAACACATGAAGGTTCACCGATGAAACTCAAATTCAAAACTTATTATTAAGAATTAGGAACATGAAAAATTAAAATCGCCAAAAGATGCTCATATAGTCATTTATAAGAACACATAAAAAATCATTTTTCCAACAATCATGACCTTTGAATTTCCCATCAATAATTTTATTTTCTAGTATATCATTACCAAAAAAAACAATAAATTAGGCAAGTGATTTTAATTCAAATCCAAATTTATCTTTTACTTTTTATTTTTTCTTTATTTAATTCTATTTAGATCATTATGAATATTATTTAAATTTTTAATTTTAATTACTTATATTTGATTTATTTTTTGGTTTTCTTTGTTTTCTATTTTTAATTAAATTAAACTAATATTAATATTACATATTTTAATTCAACAGAAAACTAAATAATTGTTTGACTAAATATTATTTTTCTACGAAATTAATTTTTAAAATATATATTTTTCTAAATAATTATTTCTTAAAACTATTACTTTTCTAAATAATTATTTTTCCAAATATTTTTTTACATAATTATATTCAAAGTAATTATTTTTATTTTTTTTCTAAATTTCCTTCTCTTAGTTTTTTTTTTAAAAAAAAAGTAACAAAAAAAATAAAATCAGTGGATGTCAAATTTTGGACTGATATTCCAGCCAAATTTGCAAAATATATTAGAATTGTGAACTGTAGAGTAAATTGTTCTATCTCCTACAATATTTTGACAAGGTATGCTACTAGGGGAATTAAAAGTTGGATTAGTTCCACTGTAGAAAAAAAATTCGAATATTCATGAATTATGAGTATTATGCCATTTTCATTTGTTGTATTATCATATAATACAAAACATATCAATGGTTATGATAAAAGAAATTTTGAAAAAGCGAAAAAAATTAACAATATTTCAAAAACTTAAACCAAAATAAATACAAATAAATATTTCGTTTAAGGATTTAAGTATAAATATTTAATTTATTACGTATGCAATTTAAAGAAACATTATTCCAAACCTATGTTGTCCTATTTCACTTTTAGACATTTTGACTTATTTATGTATGATTTGAATTAAATTAGAAAAAAAATGATGAATATAAAAATTGTAGATAGTTACATTTGCTTTTTATAGTTTTAATTTATCGAATTCTATAATTATAATGCTTTAGGAATTGATATAACTATTCATGAAAAGTGCATATATCTCTGAATATTTTTCCAATGAAATATCTTGATTTTGTTGAATTACATACATATATACAAGTTAAATTTTAATCATAAGTGAGATGTTAGTTTTAAATAAACATACTTAATACTTATTTTATAGAAGTTTTCAAGTGCTATGTTACGTGATCGCGATGTGTAGAATGAATATTTGATTACTCTAAATATGGACCTTTAGAGGGAAAGTATGATAGTTGTGGCATTGGATTAAGTGTACTGTGAAATTATTATTTTTAATTATAAATTTATATGTTTATAGTTTAGTGAATTGTTTTTACTAGCTTGGGTTTTGTATGTTGTTTCATAACTGTTTTCTTCATGTTCAGCATACATAAGTGCATAACCGTTTTTCAAGTCTCAGGAGACTCTTATTCTTTTGTAATTAGAGCATATTATTTTTTATGTTATATAAATATTCTAATAGTTATGTATATATGCAAATTTGAAACAGCATGCACTGTGTAAACCCAATAGAATTGGGTATTAGAGCTCTCAAGTACAATGTGTATGTATATATTTATGTGCATTTATTATTTTATTATGTTTTAAGTAACAATTGTGGATTCTTTATGTTAAAGTGTTCTAAACACTTTATCTCTTACAAGCCAAAGTCTTGGAGAATACCACAAAATGGTGCATTTAATTTAAATTTAACATCTTAAGGAATAAAGATGGTGTAAAAAGTGGAATTTAAACTTAAATAATATACACTGAAATAATTATTTAGAAGATTCGATATATTATGTATGGTCATATTTGTTACTGAAAATAATGATATTTTTGAAGTCATAATATATAATGAATTATTACAAATGAAACAAAATCAGAGTTGATACAGTGAAACTCTCTTAGAAAGTGAAATTTAAGTCTAACTTATTCTTACAAAATCGATTTGATAAAATAAAATTTGTATCCATTTATAAACTATTAAAAGACATTATTATATTCTAATTGATGTGAGATTTTTAACATATGGATTGTTTAGTGTAACACCCCACAAAATTAAAGCTTCTACTATGACAGCTAAAGTATTATCATCATGTGTATCTCACAGTATTCCATAGTTAACATATATCAAAATTACATAATAAAGCTAAACTGAAATTTTAAAATATATTTACA
>Ga0209700_104320_pt1 | contig 25833 bp, 13 predicted proteins | sample SiratroredBW_FD_187528 | JGI IMG/M metagenome (GOLD analysis project Ga0209700, IMG submission 187528) | Root nodule microbial communities of legume samples collected from California, USA - Siratro red BW (SPAdes) (version 2) | ecosystem: Host-associated > Plants > Roots > Nodule | place: USA...
TTTTTTTTTTTTTTTTTTTTTTTTTTTTTTTCATTTCATTTTATCTTAACTTCAATGTTTGCCTTTATATTCAGAAAAATTTTTGCTCCTAAAATATTTATTTACTTAAAAAATACCATAATATAAAATAAAAACAATACATAATAATAAAATAAACCAAATTAAGTAATTATTTATGTAATAATATTATTAAAAATAATAATAACCATAATTTTTTTAATCAAAATAATTCAATTTTTCACATGTCTACACACATTACCAATAATTTACATAACCATATATTAATTGATATCTCAATCAAATATTTAATCATATTCATTATCTCACTAACAAACAAAATTTGAATCAATCAAATAAATTTGAATTAATCAAACAAATTAATCAAATACAATCTACTGAACAGATTGTTCTTAAAATACTATATCATGTATAAGAATTATCCTAAATTAATTAAATATAATCTTGTTAACTAGAAAAGAATTTGACGTGAACTTGTTTTCTTTAAATACAGATATTTTTTTTTTTCAAAATAAGACAGCATCATTATCGAAATTGGAACGAAGAATCTATACCTATTTGTTTAATTACAAAAAAATCTAGACCTATGTTTTTTTAGGGAAAATCTAGACTTATTTTTTTTACAAGAAAATCTAATTATTTCTTGATTGATTTATAATCCAAGACAGCATGATTACAGGATTTTATTACCAGGATAAATCAAACCTGCATCTTCCATTATAAATATTCTGCATAAATCGTTTGAAGCAAAGTACTCTCTCTAGGCATGGAAAACCTTTCTTTTCCTTTAGTCATGAATAGCCATAATTTTTCTTCAGGCACTGACGCTTTCAAGGAGCAGAAGAAAAAGGCAGGGCGGAAGAAGATTGAGATAAAGAAGATCGAGAAGTCTACCAACATGCAAGTGACATTCTCGAAAAGAAGAACTGGGCTATTCAAGAAAGCGAGTGAACTGTGCATTTTGTGCGATGTGAGTGTAGCCATTATTGTGTTTTCTCCTGCCGAAAAATTGTTCTGCTTCGGTCATCCAGACTTGGAGGGCATTGTTCAAAGCTACCTGCAAGGTGCCAAAGTGTTTGTACCGCTGGAGTCAAGGGAGAGATCAGTGTCTTATGAAGCGTGCAACAGGAAATACGAGGAGGCAATGAAGAAGTTGGAGTTGGAAAAGAAGAATCTGAAAGAAACTGAAACTGTCTTTAAGGGGTGTAACAGAAGCTGGTGGGAGGACCCTGTTGATCAGATGAGTGAAACTGAGTTGGAACAGTTTATGGTGTCTCTTTATGAATTGAGGAGAAAACTAGCCGAAAGGGTGGTGAATTGTTGATGCAATCAATTCTATAGAATACAGTTTTTCCATTTTCATGCAGAACATACTTTTATGTTCTAACATAAAATGTTAAGATACAAGAATGGTCACTCTTTTTCTTTATATATATTAGTCTCTTTCTAATATGAAACTTCCATCTTATTCCAGTTTTCTTGATTGTATTCTTGAATTTTACAAATGCAGAAAAGTAAAGTTAATAGCACCTATTCGATGTCAGTCAATTTTATGAACGAGATTAGTTTCTGTGTTTGACCTATTTTTTTTTTATTTTTTTTTTGTCAAATCAAACACTTTGATAGATGTTAGTTTATTGTTTGACGGGAAGCAATGAAAAAAAAACTATAATATCTAAAACACTCACTTTTATTTTATTTTTGAAAAAGAAATACATAGAAGCACAAAGTGACCGTTTTCTCGTAGCTAACTAGGATTAGGGAACTGCAACTATTTGATGTGAATAGCACACAGAAAGCAGCGAATGAATAGTTATTCTCAAAATCAAACTTTGTCAGCAAAGTTGATTTGCTAAATTAGAGGGAAAATGTGACCCTTTTTTCTTCCATTCGTTTTCTGATTTTCGTGGTATAAAGCTTATTCAATTATGTTAGTCACGTCTCCTTCCGAAATTGGTTTGAAACTATGAATATAGTAAAACAAGTAAGCATTCAAAAATTCATTCGAATGTGAAAGCTATTGGAGTTGCTAACGACTAACTAGGAAAGATACATATAAGAAACTCCATCATACATTCACAGTGGCAATCCCTTAAATAAAAGGTGAAGATAAGGAGAATGAGAGTGCAAGCGAAGTAGGCATTGAAGACTTTTTTAACTTTATTTCGTGAATTTACCAACTGTGAATGAAAACTATTCTTCAAAATATTTTCCCCCCGTATATGCTCCTAGCATATCTAAACTCCCGTTATAGCTCGATCTAAAAGCTTTTCTCAATCACAGCTGGTAAGTAAGGTTAGAAATTGGGATCATGTAAGGCATGGCACCTATGCACAAGGTGGGGGCATCAGCAAGCCAGCAAAGAGAGGTTGAGTATTGACACATCTTGAGGTGGTTGGGGCCCCTCCTAACCTCAGGTCAATGTCTCTAACTGTAACACCTTGGCACCCGAAAAGCTTGCTGCACCTTAAGTCCACCGCAAGTGGTGAAGTTGTGGTTCCTCTCACATTTTGGAAATGAACATTTTGGATCTTTACAAGTGATGGCTGTATACAAAATAAAATGCAACAATTAGCATATGCATTTTAGGGCACGCGTTTATCTCAAAGAAAGAAGACAAATCAAAAAGAAAAACAAACCAATTAATTACCTTCTTTTTGCAGTTTGGATAGCATTCATACTCTTGGTCAATGATGATAGGGTTTTTGACGTTTTGCATGACAATGTTACTGAAGCTTATATCTGAGGCTGAACCTGGATATTTATCTGGCCATGATTTCACTCTGAGGCCATTGGTTGTGCCGGTCAATGAGCAATTCTGGATGCGAATGCCTCTCACCTCTTCCTCATTCGGATACTTCCCAAGACTACCGATACTGCGTCATATATATACATTTATATATATTGTCATGCATACATAACAACTACCAATATTAATTAGGATGAAAAAAAGGAAAGGTTTGAGAAAATTACCTTATACCGTGCCCAGGGCCACACCTGAGTTTGTTGATGAAAACATTTTTCACTCCTTGTATCATCGAGATGCAATCATCCCCAGTTGCAATGGTGTTTCTGGACATTATCACAGTGTCAGAGTGGCTGACATGAATGCCATCAGTGTTGGGGCTAGTTTCCGGGGCGACCAGCTTTAGTTTTCTCAATCTTACGTTTGTACATTTGGTAACGAATATGTGAAAGCCTTTAGGGTTCACACTTCTGATGCCCTGGATAATCACGTTGCTGCTATCGCTGAAGAAAAGGTTCTGCATGACAAATGAGTTTAATTAAATATATGATTACTACCATGCCAAACGTGCTCATATAAATGATATGTTGATGAAATGTGTTATTGCTTACGCTTGGATTCCTGGCGCAAGCATTGTCAGCACTTGATTCGCAATTCTCGGAGTATTCCCATGACTGTTTTCCCTGGCCATCGAAAGTGCCCCCGCCAATAATTTTCAAGCCATCGTGCTTCTGGAACATGAGCCAGTCGCCGTTTTCATACTCCGAAAGATCGGTGGTAGCCATAACATACCCTTGTACTTGAATTGTTACAGGACTTTGAGCAGTGCATGGTCCAGCGAAATACATTGACGAAACCAAGAATCTGCCTTCAGGAATCAAAAGCCTGGCTGGCCCAGTGGTTTGATGGCACACCTTTTGCCATGCATCCATGAAAGCCTGCATTTATATATACCCAACGTATAAGCCCTAATTCCGATCTATCTATAAGACTATAATTTATTGAAATTAAGACCACATTATTCAGCAAAAGACACATAATGTGCCAACAAAGGTTGCCCTAATATTATTAAGAATCGAACTCGTATATGTGAGTTATAATTTCGATGATGATGTAAGAACTTTGTTTTTTTAAGATTTATAATCAATCTTGGGAATTCAATTCAGTTATAAAACAAAGATATATATATAAGGCCCTGGAGCTAGAATTTATTTACCTGGGTGGAATCGAACTTTCCATCACCTTTGGCCCCAAATTCCAAGACGCTAATGATTTTCTCCCCAGGAAGGAGCACATCCTTAGCCACATTTCTATTCTTGAACATGTCAGGACCAGCAATGTGTGGTTTTGGAGCTTTATCCGCATTGCAGACCAATGCAAAGAGCAAAATAAGAACAGCACTCTTTGCAATGGCCATGGCGCCTCAATGCCTTACACTTTTTATTTCTTTTTTCTTCTTTTTTGTCACTCTTCAAACTTTTAGCGGCCTCCCTGGGGAGGCTATGAAATCAGCGGGGAAATAATCCTTCTTTCTCTGCCAGTGTTTTATAACATTCTTCCTGGTAGAATAAATGGCTCATCTAAATCAACGGAGGAAGCTAGCTTTTTAATTTCTGGCTTATGTAGTTTAGCTAAATTTAGTCATGCTTCTGTGTTGACGAGGTACTTCCAAAGTGGACCACTCTCTAGCTGCCACATCCTAACAGCAGCTACGGACAAAACAAAAAGGAAAAACAGATTACTTAATTCCTCCCTTCGTTAATTGGTTCAAAATTATATGCTGTCTCCACAACATCAGAAATATATGCCTTAGCACCCAATCGATACCACAGCGCATATTTCGATATATTATTATACTACCAGTATTTTTTATCTGTCAATATCTATCATATTCAAAGCTATAGTTAATGGTATATGTTATACATTATTTTGTATTGTTAATATGGGTAGAAACAGATGAGTTGTCTCGTTTATATGTCCACATTTCATAAATGTGTAAAAACAAATTAATTATAAAATTTACCCTGAAAATAGTGTGTTGTTATAAATAACTGTTGAAATTGACTCAGCACACTTATATTAAAAATGATAAAATAGCAAATAAAATTTCCCACAAATGGAGAAGTTAATCGAATATATTAACATACATATTAATAATTTTTTTAAATTACAAGTTGCATGAAAGTTCTTGATCCTATTATAGTAAGTTTACCCTGAAAATGATATATATGAGATAGTAAGATTTTATTTTTGAAGAATAATTAATAACTTACTGCTACACAGACTGGACATCCAACAGCATGAAATTTAACATTAAATAAAGGTAATAGTAGAGTAATATCTAACAGTGATCTGGTTAATCAATCACCTATATATCATCAATACATTTTTAATCTTGAATTCATTTTCACAACTTCTTGTTGTCTCTGAAAATTAAAAGTGGAAGAGATCTCAAGGAAGTACTTGAAGGAATGAAGAGAAAGGTATTGAGAGAACCAGTGTCATATATATTATATGAAGTTTCTCAAGGAATTAGCTGAACCAATTTGATAAAACACGACATATATTATATGAATACCAAGCTATACTGAATTTGATCCTGTTTGTAAAGCTCATCTAATTTTTGGTTTTACCAGCTTTACAATTGAACTTTAGAGATTCAAAAGGTCCTCAAGCTTACATATCAGAGTTTGCATAAGTACATTAGCTTTGATTTGTACATAGCTGACAGGAAAAGCATAAGTCTAGGGAGTTTAATACTTTTTCCTGCATAATCCTGAAGACCATTGTGTGGCTCTTCCAGCTGATTCATACATGAATAATTTTGCATGTACTGATATGGTACAAGAGGAGTACTGAGTACTAACCCTTTGCAAGAAGATTACAGATGAAGTGTAAAATTAAAATAAGAAGAAAAAAAAATACTACTCATTACTCCCTACTGTGAAGATTTCCCTGTGTCACAAAGCATAATCAAATCACCCAACCAAGCCTCTTTGTTGCAACTCTGTTCTGTTTTCAACTGTGAATCTTGAAGCAGCTTCATTGCATTTGATGTCCTCCACTTTCATCTGGATGGCCTTAGCAGTCAAATAGGTTGGATAAAATTTGTATTGACAGAGAAGTTGAGGCTCTGAAGAAGGGTTCCAAAAACTCTTCTGCTGGCCAATGTTAGCAAGGTCTGCTTGAGGTTTCATTTCTTGCCCAAAGAAAAAGGAATCAAGAAAAGTGATAACAATGTTTATGCTAGTGCTTTCTTTCTGTAATTTTCTGAGTACAAGTCCTAGGCCAAATCCATACATTATATATATGTCCGGGTAACCCACTGTATCTCTCCACGATGTGGGACCAAAGTTAATTAATTGAATTAGTAAAATATCTCTGATCGTTGAAGTCGTTATCCTAAGTAATAGACTACTTTTCAAAGACTACTCCTTAGCTTGGTTTTATTCTGTCGATATTGTGTGATAATAATATGGAGTTGAAATTAAGGTTTAAATTCTTAATCTTCCTTCAGCAGGATCAGATTATCAATATTTACTTTTTTGATTGACGAATCAATTCCTCTGGAATAATTATTATGGATATATTGGCATCACCCCATCGTTAATATGATGGGTCTATTTGTCTCGTATCCATTTGATAAAGAATGATTTTGAAACTTTGACTGTTTTGCTGACATGGAATATTTGTTCCTTTTAATTGATTGCAAGTAGAAGAATCACATATGATCCTACACCGTAGGAATGGTCGTGGAAGAATTTAAATTGCTTTACTAATGATAGGATATTTTTTTCTTAATAAAACTGCAATTTGATTACAACCAGTTAAATAATATAAGAGACAGGATAAGATTAGCTCAACTTACTGATAAAATACAATAGCTTAAATAGTGTATTTAGGTAGGTTATCAGATTAAATATATACAATTATAATTAAAAAAATGTTGTACACTATATATTTGAACATAATTATGTCAATATAAATATAATATCACGCTGTATAAATTTTTATTTATTAAATCAAAAAAATACTATTCTTGATACATAGTTATTTGAAAATTATATACTTTTAAAGTATATGTAACATATATCATTAAATTGATTTGTAACAATTCATTGCCTCGTGAATGGTGTTATGCAATATGCATGTCAAATAGGCATCTTTGGTGATTTGATGTTAACAATAAAATTATTCCTTTCAATCCCTGAGACAGCAGAATAAGTAAGGTTTGTATTTTTATAGAAAAATGCAAAGCAGTTATTTCATGATATATAGCATCAAATTCTATATCAGGAAAGAATAAAGTGCATCTATAGGATATTTGGATTGATTAATCATATCCCTATGATTATGATCAGAACAAAGAATTAAGAACAAAAGTGCCAAACACTTTTTTGCATTGAAGATGAATAGAAGAGAGATCTAAGAAATGAAGATGAGTAGACAATGATGAAGATGAAAATCAACGTCACAGTATAATGAGTTTGCTTGTGTTCATTGTTTGATATAATATTTGTTTTTAAAATAAGTAAATTTTAGACAAACACTTAAAATAAATTGGAATCTCTTTTATTTTACTTAACTTCTATAGTTTCAGTAACTTCTTTAAATTTTAGTTTTTATTTATTTATTTTAGTATTTTTAATATGTATGTATTGTTTCAATTCTTATAATACTTTGAACTATATGTTTTCTATTCAACATATTTTTTTAAAGAACTATTCAAGATAAATAAAATAGTATAGAGATAAAATAAAAACAATACATTACAAAAAGATCCAAAGTTAAGCAAAATAAATATAGACAAAATCTAAATTAAGTATATATTTCAGAAATAAAAGTATATTCAAGGTAAATATATTCACATAAATAAAAATAAAGGAGGCTTTGTGTTAAATCTTATAACATGTTCTTTTTATCATTAAATTATAATGTCAAACACTAATTTCACATTAACTGTAACTTTTTGGATTAATTTGCTACTAAAATGGAGATTTACAATGTAATAATCTATGTTTGCTTCTCTTCCAGAGAGATAAACCCTTACCCTTGATAAACAGAGCAGCGGTGAGAGGTGGGTGGGAAATGGCGTACGTGAACGCCCGGCGCACTTTAGCATCTACCGTGGCACTAGCACTTTCTTCGTCACGCGCAAGAGCTTCTCCCTCTGGCTGTCGTTTCGCATTCGCGTTGCTCCCCGCCAAACAAACCGTACCCGTTACTCACTGGGCGAATTTCCCGGTTCGGTGCAAATCGTCGGGTTCGGGTTACTCGCCCCTGAACGACCCGTCCCCGAACTGGAGCAACCGCCCTCCGAAGGAGACCATTCTTCTGGATGGCTGCGACTACGAGCACTGGCTCATCGTCATGGAGTTTCCCGATAACCCTAAACCCTCCGAAGACCAGATGGTCAAAAGCTATGTCAAAACCCTAGCCCATGTCCTCGGAAGGTCCCCTGTTCCTCTCCTTTAATTGTTATCTATTACTTCACTTTTATTTTTCTAATTTCACCAATTTCACTTATCTGAATGTTGTTTGCAGCGAGGAAGAGGCCAAAAAGAAGATATACTCTGTTTCTACTTCTACATACACAGGCTTCGGCGCCCTCATTTCCGAAGAGCTTTCTTATAAAGTCAAAGGTGCGATAGATTCGTTACTTTTCTATGTTTCAATCTTCATTTTGGTTGAAGTTTTCTTGTTGCTTGAGTTGTTAGGTTTTCCTGTTAGTGATGTTCTGCTATCATCAAATTGGTTGGAAATTTAATCTTGTGTGGATATTATAGGAGGTTAATTTTATAGATTTTCTTTTTTTTAACTGTAGTTTCAAATTTGTTCGTCTTTTTGACTTTTGGGAATTATTCTATGTGCCTAAACAGAGTTACCTGGAGTTCTTTGGGTGCTGCCAGATTCATATCTTGATGTCCCCAACAAGGATTATGGAGGTCAGTGGAGGGTTTGAATTAACTAGGAGCTTGGTTCATTTTTTATTTTTTTTTCATTTTTGGTCTTGTTGATCGCTTTTGGGGTATTTCAGGTGATTTGTTTGTTGATGGGAAGGTGATTCCTAGGCCACAGTATAGATATTCGGAGAGGCAACCCAGTAGGAGTAGACCTCGGCCGCGGCATGACAGACGACGAGAAACAATGCATGTTGAAAGGAGAGACCAGCAGAACTGGAGCCAAGGTCATGGGGGACCTTTGCAGCCATCAACTTCAATGAATAGTCATAACTCCGCTTCTGATAGAGAGAACTAAGAAGTGGTTAATACGAACTCTGCTTTAGGAATTACCACAGACAGAAACAGAACCAAGTTTTTTCTTTTGGAAAGTTTCGATCTAAGTTTCTGAGATCATATTTTACTTGTGTGGAAAATGGCTGTGCCTGCCTTGAATGATATTTGATGATAATATTTAACACCTTCATTATGAAGTTGTGGATGTTTTGCATACCAGAAGGAGTTGCGTTTCAATCGTTTCTCTGTGTGATTTAACATGCAACTTGGATCAATGAGTGTTAAAATTGGTAGACTTGAAACAAATTTTGCTTTTACATCTGAACCAGTTCTCAATGTCAATGCCCTGTGAGATTTGATTTGATATGTCTGATGTGTATCATAAAACCTCTAATAGGTCTCTTGATTGCATTTGTTTGCTGATTTTGATGCACTCACTATTTATCCTACGGCCCATCAGCAGATTGTTGCCATGTTTATCTCCTTGTCTAATTATTTATAGGTTGTTTCTAGTTAAGTTATTGCTATAGCTTCTTTCTCTCAAACTAATGTGAGTGAATTGTTTCAAATATTCATTGCTAGTTTGGATTATGATTTCAAAACAAATTTGGTCAAATTCCTTGCCTGGCTCTGGTACACAATCTGCATTTACTTGGATCATGAAAATCGACCTAATCTACTGGTATTTGGTTTTTGTATTTTGTTTATAGAGCCTGTTGCTTCATTTCTGTTTAAGTTGGGATATATTAGAGTATATTTATATTAGTTTGCTTACGAGGACGAGCTAATCGTGAGTTGTTGCTTTGTTTCTTTAATATTTGAATTTTCGTAGCATAGTTAGCAAGGTGGGCATATGCAGTTCGTGTCCAGAAGTAATAAGGTGGTGTTAATTAAATCAAGCCAAGGATTACACTCCGAAATAGCTTGCACGCATATTTCCTAGCTGGAGCAGTGAATATCCTCGAAATCTAGTAGTAGTTTGGGACCTTCTGGTTGCCTCGCATGATTGAAACTTTAAACTTTGTAGCATGTTTTTCTAATAAATAAATAGTTTTTTTATTACTTTTTCTGCAACAATTTTTGAAAGAAAACAAAATATTGTCAATTAACATTGTGATGGGGAAAAATAAGTTGTACTGACACTCCTTAACTCAAGTTATTCCTAATATCTGATGTTTCTATCTTTCATAAACTTTCTTAATTTATGTCTCACTAGAAGAGATGAATACTTTATTCGTTAATATTGTTATTTGATGTCTTTAATTTAATTTACCAGAAAGATTAATAATTATTTAAAGAGAAGATTTGAAAAAAATTGTACAAAGGTTAAAACATTTTTCAAATACTTTTTTATTTATTTTCTTTATTAATAAAAGAATGCGTTATATATATTTTAAAAGAATACAATTTATGTCGGTATTATAATTTACGATTTTATGAACTTTTATAATCTTAATTTTAATTACCACGACCAAATAAATGATCAAATAAAATGTGATAAAAGGAGAACATTAAGTAAAGAGAATGTGTGAAAGAAAACGTTATGTGGTCTTTATTTTTTTATTATGGTATTTTTGGTATTGAACACCTATTTGAAAGATGAATTAAGAAAAAGGCATCCATGGTGTCTTTTATTACCAAAATTAGCAAACCAAGCTAGACACCCAACCAACCGTTAACTCAAGAACAGACAGACAACACCTGCCCTTTCTCTCCGATTTCCAACATCTGATTCTCCTCTTTCCATCAACTCCCTACGTTCTTTTGCAATTCAGAAATGAATTCCAACTACGGTCAATCCAACACGAACAAATCTCCCTCCGTTTCCCTCAACAACTTCAATTTCGATTTCGATCTTGGCATCGGATCCAACCGTCCCAAATCCCTCAACGACCAGAAAAACCCCAAACCTTCCTATTCCACCACCACCACCACCACCACCTCTTCCTATTCCTATCCATATTCCTCCGCCCAACCCAACAAACAACCCTCATGGACCCACCAACCCGCTCCCACTCAGACCACCGCCCTCCCGGGTGGCCCCCCCTCCATGGTCGGAGACATCTTCGGCAAGAGCTGGGGAACCACTCAACCTTCTTCTGCTTCCAAAAGCAACATTGGGATCGTTAATAAGAACCCTAATCTCTTCGGAGATTTGGTCAGTTCTGCTTTGGGCCAGGGTTCCAAGTCTTCTGCTACCAATGTTCCTCTCAAAAACGCTAACCCCACCCCCAATAAAACCTCCTTTTCCATGGGAAACATGGCCGATTCCTTGCCAAAAACTGGTGCCGTGCCACAGAGCACTGCTAGTTGGGCATCATCTTCTGGTGGGTTTAACGTGAATGCCAACAAAACCCCCAATCTTGGGGGTACTTCAATGCGAAACATGGGTAGTGGAATTGGAACCAGTTCTAATAGCAAGGATCCTTTTAGTTCTTTGTCTGGTTTTGGATCCAAGCAGTCTGCTACTCTTAATTCAGCTGCAAAAGGGCCAAAGGTTGCATCCGGGGATGATGGTTTTGGAGATTTCCAAAATGCTTCCAAATCGAGCTCGGATGGTTTTGGAGATTTCCAAAATGCTTCCAAATCGAGTTCGGATGGTTTTGGAGATTTTCAAAATGCTTCAAAACCGAGCTCAGCCGCGTTTCCATCGGCTGCTTCTCCTGGGATTGATAATTTTGGTGGATCTGCCGCTTCCACTCAGATTCCTGTTCAGAGATCAGGTGGTGGTGATGATCCAATGGACATGTTTTTCACGTCGGCTTCCTCACCTGCAGTTGGAGGTGCTGCTGCGGCCTCTGATGGATTTGGAGGACAGAACGATTGGGGTTTGGATTCGGAGTTTGGTGGGGGAGGCCAAGATGTGGGTGGCACCACTACTGAGCTTGAGGGGCTGCCTCCTCCTCCTTCTGGGGTCTCTGGTTCCACTGCTAAAGGCAAGGGGATGGACAATTACAAGCAGGGACAGTTTGCTGATGCTATTAAATGGCTTTCGTGGGCCATTGTTCTTCTAGAGAAATCTGGGGATGGTACCGCCACAGCTGAGGCTTTGTCATGCAGATCTTCATGTTACAAAGAAGTCGGAGAGTATAAAAAGGCAGTGGCAGATTGTACAAAGGTATCACATGAATTTTTTAGTTATTGTTAAATCACCAAAATGTCAGTTGTGTTTTTAATATTGAATTCCTGGATAATTTAAAAGAGCTGTTTATATCTGGAAACTAGACGAATAGGAAAAAGAAGTTAGCTGCAACTTGTTATACTAATCGTCAATTAAGGCTAAAAGTTGGAGACAAAAAAGAAAGAAGACAAAATGTGATGAATACAAGGTTATTATTGCTAGGAAATATTGCATTCTGCAGGAAATGTAAGGTGTGAATGCATGATAGAACATATTAGGAGCAAGGGGATAAAAAGAAAGCTCTTAATATCTTTCTCGGTCTTGGCTTTCAACCCATACAACACATGCTTATATAAAACATTAAGAAAAGTTTAAGGGTTGTAAAATACTTGAACCATAATACACAATGCCTTATTTTAAGAAATAATTCCTGATTAGAATAGTGCCTTTCTTTTAGGCGAACTAGGGCTTGGATGGATTTATGGAATGGAAACATGCATTCTGACTTTAGAAATTTTGGAATTAATTTCTATCTTATTAGATTCATTAAATTTCACTTATGCAAGTGCAACCACAGTCAATCTAGTAGATACAAAGAAAATATGCTTACAATGCACCTTCCATGTTTTCTAAATTCAAGTTTCATTCTTCTCCTTTATTGGATAGTTTCACCTTGTGATCTTAGTTTCTGTGTTTGGTACACTGTTTAGACCGGCACTGGTTGCAAATTGCAATTATAATGGTTTTTCTTGCAAATAGAGCACCGAGGGATGGGCCTTTCATTGTTCCTTGGCCTTTCTTGGTTTGACCTTCCTCTCTCGCATTCTCTACTAGGTCTTCTTCCTTTCCTCTGTGGCTGATTGCTATTGTACCTTTCTTTTTAGAAAAAAAATTAGGTTTGATTGTAAAGCTTGCTCCAAAGGCTGATCTAAAAGTCTGTCCGTTCCTTCTCCAGGTTTGCTTCAAGAGAATCGATCATAGTGCATAGTGTATGTAGAAAAATCTGTGCTCTTCCTAGTTCTAACAATATAATATTCTTGTGGCAAGCTACTAAGAAGTTTCTCAACAATCAGCTTTTGTTGAAAAGTGTCTCCATAATTTCAAATCTGATTAAGAATCTCAGCTGTGAAATCACATACCTTTTGATTCTTTTCAAACTTTCTATCATGGAAAGCTACTCTTTCGCTTCAAAGTTTATATTGATAGAAATAAGATTCTCGGTGCCGACTACCCTAAGTTTCTTTTTTCCTTTTGAATCATGCCAAGAATTATTGGACAAATGCCTTTAGCCAGCCATAGACATGTGGTCAGATAGATAAACATACCTAAAAGCATATAAAAAAGGAGGGAAAATATTACAAATAAGAATCCCGTGATAATCTTCAAGCACCTTTATCCCATAACAACTCTCTGAGAGTTAGAAAAGCCTAATTTTCTCTCTTAGCATAAGGTGTCTTCAACAATAAGCTCTCCCTTTTATTTATAACAAAAAAAAGGCCAGTGACTGTCAGGGGACTTAGCACAACTGTGTTAAAATGGCCCATGCTGAGATTAGTATGCTTGTGTTTATTTTAGGGTCTTCTTCCTAGCTTCTTTTTGTCCTTTTTCCATCCACCCTTCGAATTCTTTTATCATAATTTAATCAGAAAAGTGAGTTTTGAGAAGGTAATGCATGCAAACATTATTATTTTCAAGCACAAATTCATATTAATTATCATCGAAAAGCAGATTTATCAATGATTGCCGTTCCTATATATATCTTAGTTGGCGTATGTATACAATTCTGTAATTGAAGTTTAAAAAGGTTAGGATTATGGCTTGGCCTGTCCATGAGTTCCACTACATATCTAATGATCTGAACCATGTCATTTTCTTGATCACCGTATAATGACAAGGGAGAGTGTTCTGATCAGCATTTGTTGTGCAGATTCTTGAAAATGATGAAACCAATGTATCTGTCCTGGTACAGCGTGCTCTCTTGTACGAGAGTATGGAAAAGTACAAACTTGGTGCTGAAGACCTTAGGACTGTGCTGAAGATTGATCCTAGTAATAGGATTGCTAGAAGCACCGTTCACCGGTTGGCTAAGATGGCTGATTAGAAGTTCATTCATCCTTCTTTTTCCTTTAATTATTATGCGATATAGGTTTTTACATCATCAACAACCCCCATTTCCTTTGCCATGAGAGTTAGGGGGTAATACGTCTTGATTGCTGTCACCCTAAATATGAAATGTGATGTATGGTTTCTTTCATTCTGGCTATGTCTTGAAATTAATATTTTCATTGCCTTCATCAGATTTGAACTTAATAGAATTTCCATATTCTTTTTCTATTTATGTTCTTAAGTGTTTGGATTGTTTGCATATAAAGAAAGGTATTTTTTATTTTTTAAAATCATGAAGAGAGATATGCAAAGCAGATGTGATTTACAGAATTTTGTTCCCAGGTTCCCTTGATGATTTTGTTTGTTTGTGAATTTATGTACGGCACTCGTTAGTAGATTCAGTCAGGGTTTGTTTGGAATTTTTTTCCATAAAAATCTTTAGAGAGAAAAAAAAACATTTTTTTAAAAAGAATTAAATTTAGTTTATCTATAAACAAATTTGTAGAATTCTCTTATATATAGTTTTTCTAAATTTTTATATTTCAATTTATGAATAAATTAATTATAATTTGTAGAGAATTTGTTTTTTTCTCTTGTATAAGTATTAGGGAATTTAGAGATATGTCCTTATTCTCTTTCCACATGCTTTTCTGACGTATTCTTAAAAAAATCTAATTTTTTTTAAAGAACTATTATGTGGATTGATGTCTTAATCTCATAACTATTGCCCCAAACATTTACATCTCTCCCGTAAAAGCTTTTTAAGAGATGGAAATTTGGAGTAAATTAAACTACGGTTTTAAAATTTATAAAATATCATTTTAGTTTTTAAAATTTGAAAAATATAGATTTATTTATTACTTACAGTCTAAAAACAGTTTTTAAAAAATATTTTAATTTCTCAATTTTAGTATTTAAGAACTAAAAGTGAATTTGTTCAAATTTAAATAATTAATTTTTTATTAAATTTGAAAGACCATAAATAGATTCATCATCTACTATATTTTAGGGAATAAAAAATAGTTAAGTTATTATAAATTACAAAATTTTACTCGTTATTTTAAATTAATAATTATCATTTTGAAATTTATTGTGTGAAATGTATCCTTATATGAGTTAAGTTCAATAGAGTGGATAATATTTAAATCAAATATATGATCTATTTACATATATGAAATTATGAAATAATGAAATATATATATATATATATATATATATATATATATAGAAAAGATGAAAGTGAAGGAGAAATAAAATAGAGAATATACTATTTGGCTAGATAAAACAAACGAGCAAACGCAGTTCACTTCACTTATTTAAGTTAGTAAAAGGTAAGATAAACGAATAACTAAATTGTAAGAGAATTCCCAACTTATACTTAACTCGTGAATTAAGTGTTTTTTTTACTGTGTTGTTTCTCTTTGCATAAAGTTTTCCTATGTTACAAATAATATTTATATTTTCAAAGTGTAAAACAAAGAATCAAAATACAATATACATCCTCTCTATTTATCGAAAAATGTTTTTTTATGTGAAATAATATCCGTGTTAATTGATTCATTCACTCAGTACTTATAAATATATCCATATTGTAGTAACAGAGGGTAGTTCAGACACAATAGCTCTTGACCTTTACCATTCTCATGCAATTTCCCATAAAAACCTACTAGAATAGATATATTTAAATTATTTTTCATAAATTCAATACAAAAATAATACATATAAATCATGAGTTATGTGTATTATAAATGTACTAAAGGCGTGTCTCACTTACTAGACCTCATTGCCTTTTTTTTTTTCGTTTCTCTTATTTTTTGTATCAGTAGTACAAATTTTCAATCAACGAATGCCATTGCAGTAGCTGCCAAAGGTACAATATAATATGACTTTATTTACTGTCAGAAACCATGAAGAATTTAAACCCTACAAGAAATAATAGTTATATCTGCGTCAGTATTCAAGAGAATTTCTACCCCTCACATTTTACTGACGAAAAATATACAGTATGTCAGCTTTAGTAATTTTTAACAACTACAATTTCATTGGTCTGATGGTAATTATTGAAATTTCCAATAAGTATATCCTTCGGTAATATGACTAGTTAGTCATTGTAGTTTAATAACAGCAATATCCATTTGTACTTAGTCATCTTAGTTTATCGACAAAAAGATGTGTCAATAATTAAGAATTGGAAAGCTAAAGTAACCTGCACAAGTAAGACTACTAATTTCGAGACATTTTTACATACATATGAATATATCAAATATATAATTAAAATACATAAATCATAAACCTAAAATATCAAACATGTAAATGATAACTAATATAAAAAAACTGAAATTTAAATATAAAAAGTACATATTAATTTGATATAAAAAAATGTGAGTTTAGAAAGTATTTAACTTATTAAGAAAAAATATAACATATGCAACTTCAAGTTTACATATTATCTATCAAGAGATTATGGTTGTTCTGAATTTTCCTCCTAATCATTTTGTTGTTGACGGTATTGTTATTGTTATTGAGAGTGTTCATGTTCTTGGAAGATTTGTAGATTATGTTAGTATTAGTTGGACTGTTGTTATTGAAAAGATTGGACTTGTTGTTGTTGAAGAGATTATGAGTGAAGAATTATATAACTAGTGATTGAAGAGTTTAAAATTAACGAATTAATTGATCATTTACCTCCTCACTTGCTGAAAGATGTTACCTAAAATTGTTAACGTTCTCAGAATTGCAAAATAAAATAGATGCTTGATGCTATTATTTTCACATGTATAAATTGTAGTAATTTATCCAACATAGTAAAGTCTTTCTTTTGTTTTTCTATCAACTATATAAACCCAACACCAAGTCTTGTAGGATAAAAATACTAACCCCCATGTGATGAAGCAGAAGTATCAATATTGAACATTATCTTAAACATTGAAGATTCTTGAATATCATAAGCATTAATAGGATGCACCAAATGGAGCAACCGGAAACTTCATGAAAATTGTTGTTTATAAAACAAGAAAACACATACATACAAGAATACTATTTTTTTTTTTATAGAAATGAACAAAGTAAAAGTTCTTCATGAATTCCATGCAGAAATGGGTTTGATGAATATTTTAAAAGGCTTGCACAACCTAGATTATTTTATGGTTTTTTTGTATGACAAGGAAGTGAACACATCAAAGAACAACGCTACAAATGCATCTCAAGTACTGAGAATTTCAAATACTATCCAATGAAAATGTACCACAGGACATAGTACTAAACAAAGAAGAGTAGTTAATTAATAATTATAATAAGTGTAGAAAAAAAAAAGCAATAAAAATTAAGAGAGTGATACTTATCCAATGGACAAAGTGGGGCTCAGGATAGATCCAGTTGAGAATGTATAGTCCTCTGTATGCACTGCATTTAACCAGACAACACTATTACAAACATTAATCTTACGTTGACGGACTTCAAACAAAAAATTGCTAATGAGTTGAACAAGTTATAAGAATGATTCAAATGCACATGATAATATATCATCATCAGAAAATAAAAAAAAACAGAGCTTTCTGTAAAGAGGTTATATATAACCCCTTCGTTTTTTTCAAAGAGGGTAATGAAAAATTTTAGTTTACAGCTTAGTGTTGAGTGAGAGGGAGAAACTTCTAGAGTTTTAATAAGCAATTGACACTAAATCGTGCTCAGAAAGTAAAATCCGACTTTCAATCAGAAAAATCAAGAACAAAACCCTAAATTCAATATATGAGAGAATGAAATACATTTACCTGAACGAACAATTGGTGAAATTTTTCATTAAAAAAGTGAATGGAGACATTGTGAGAGAGAGTAAAAGAAACGGGAAGAAACGGAGGAAGCCACCAATAGATAGAATAGAGTCAACTTTTGACTGTTTTTTATTTTTATTACATAAAATTATATCATTTAGTATATTAATCTAAAATAAATGTATATAAGGATACTACTGATAGATAAACACCTCTTGGTTATTATCGGCAAATTTCATCAACAATTAAGACTTTTAAATCTATTATAATAATTTCTGCTTTTGACACTCAATTTACTTATCATTGACAGATAAAAAATTTATCGACAAATTTGATTGACGGTTAAGACATTTATACTCATTATAATGATTTCTGTTTTGACGTTCAAATTTACTAATAAATACTACTAATGGATAAACACTTATTGACGATTACTGATAGATTTTCTGGACGAATAATAACTCTTAAAATGATAACAATGATTTTTGTTTTTTTAAAGCTTAATTTACCACTAAAATTAATCAACTGACAAGTAATAGCTAGCGAAATATGGATGGATAAACCAAATATTGTAAAATTAGTTATTATTAATATGTATAGATAGTTTTTCATTATTAATGATATTATAGTGACAGAGAATTAGATTTGTGTTCCACATAAACAACATACCTATTATAATAAATTTTTTCAAATGAAAAATTCCACTGGTAAAGTATAGCCAATTCTACCTGCCCTTTTTTACTTTAATGTATCACCATTCACCCTCTGTTTTACCTTTCTCATCCAGTTCACCCCTCCAAACTTCTAGAGCCATTCCTGTACAAATGATATATTATATTTTATTAACTAAATTTAGCGAAAATTTAAAATTAAAACTGCATAAGCTAAATAATTAATATAGGCAATGTGTACGAGGAAAGTTATAGAACAGTATCTAGTTTTGAAAAACAGGTGTTTGGGTAGCATAGTGGAAGAAAAACCGGATTTCCACTTCTGTCCACTTGCGTGTGATGTTCCTCTGTTCTTCTATAAATTCAGACTCCTTCACTTCCATAAACTCTCACTATCCATTCTCTCTCTGAAATTAAAAAAAAAATGTGTGGGGGTGCTATCATTTCTGATTTCGTAGACGAGGCCCAAGACCTCTGCTTTCAGCTCCACACTTTCCACGCCTCCTCTTCTTCCACACCCCAACCAGACAACAAAGGTAACACCTTATATTCATTCCATCTCTGTCATCCTTTTTCTTCTCACTAATTATATTTTTTGTTGCAGTGGACGAGGAACCATGTGAGAAGGTGAAGAAGAAAAGAGCACGGAAGAACGTCTACAGAGGAATCAGGCAACGGCCTTGGGGCAAGTGGGCTGCGGAAATAAGGGACCCACGCAAGGGTGTGCGCGTCTGGCTCGGCACATTCGCCACTGCCCAAGAAGCCGCTCGCGCCTACGACGACGCCGCCGTCCGCATCCGCGGAGACAAGGCCAAGCTCAATTTCCCCCGCCACCACCACCCACCCAACAACAACCCCTGCCTCAGCCCCCCCGAGTTGACTCAGCCCTATTATCAACCTACTTTTAATAAAGAGGAACACGAGCTCGACCCTCAACTCGCGCACCATATTTCTAACCTCGAATCGTTTCTTGGTTTGGAACATGAACAGCTTCCGATGCAGCCACTGCCACTTCCTGAGTGGGACCCGCTCCACGACGTCGTTCTGCCCAACCGCCACCTCTTCTGAAGCCTTCTTCCTGCTTTTCACCTACACTCTCTATGTATCAAACTTTTCACACTCTGTTTTCTCCTTTTCATCGTATAAATATCCATTCTCTTCCCTTCCAAAACAACTTTAAGGTGTACCTTGAAAGTGAGTCTCAAGTTTTTATTTTTATTTCTTATTTTCCAGTATTAATCTAAAAACTACTATTTTCATTTACTTTTACTTTTTTTTTCTATTTTCATATTCTCTCATATCTTGCCAATTTCTAGCTACACATACCAATTTTCTGGAAATCAAACGACTGAAAATTATGGTGTTTGCCATCTCCAATTCAAGAAACTAGTTGAGAACACAAAGTTATTTATTGACACGTTATTGTAAATGGACCAGGACCATTTTTTTAACATTTTCTAATAATTTTATTTATTTTTCCGGATTTTGCATAGATCACTCTCTCTACTTGAAAAATATTTTCTTTACACGGTCCCTACAATTTTTATTTTGTAAAATATCAAATCATTCCATGCATATAGAAAGTAGGCAGGAAGAAAAGACAAATAAAAAGTCTTCTATAACAATTGGTTGTTATAGAAAATAATAAATAACATATGCAGCTTTCATCTGATGATAAGTAATTAATTTCTGAAATTTTATGATAATTATATTAAGAAGTTATATAAGAATAACTTTATAATTGACTAACAATGTAAAAAAATTATAATCATGTTATATATATATATATCACTTTCATAAAAGATAATGTAAGATTCTTCATGTGAATTCGACATTAACTCGATAATGGTATGGCAATAAAAAAAACTTGGATCATATAATAATCACAAGAAAAGAAACTTAAATAACTTCTTTTCGATCCTCATAAATTTGAAAATTTTACTTATGACTGTCAATATTTTTTTTTTGTTTTGATTTTCAATAACAATTTTACAAAAATAAGATTTATAAGTGCAGTGTATTTCAATAAATTTTTAAAGTTTGCTTTTATTTTTTAATATATATTCTTTTTTATTATAGTCCTCTGTAAATATTTATTTTTTTATTTAATCTTTGTGTCGTTTATTGATATTCTTAAAATAATAAACTGTTTGTTAAGTTATCATATCAATGATTGAATAGGATACATGATTTTTCTAAATATTTTTTTTAAATTAATCAAATATGATGTAAAAGTGTTATTTATATTAGGTCAGTGTTTACATCTCCTGTCTTTTGCAATATTTTATATTCACGGATAAAATACAAAGAAAATGAAGTTTGGCACATGGTAGAGTTTTTTTCCGGATTATTATTTTTCTTTGAATTTCACCTTTAAATAAGGAATGCTGTAAGAAAGAAGAATGATCAATATACTCTAATAAAAGGGAAATAATATTTTTTGTATCATATTGATTAATTTTCTTTTTCAAACAAAATAACTTTAAAAAAAATGCATGTATTTACTCATTCATGAACATGTTACTTAATTGATAACTTATTAATTAAAGAATATCGATAAAGAAAAAAAAATAAAAAATTTATGGAGATAAAAATGGAAAAATTATTAAGAATTAAAAGTAAAATATAAAAGTTAAATAGGAAAAAAAATGTATTAGGCTTGTTCAACTGTTAGGTTACCCTTAAATTAAAGAGATTAAAATAATTTTTTAATAAAATTTTAAATGCAGTCAGCATTGTTAGGTTGACCTTTTCATACTGAAACCTAAGTTGGAGGTGCTTCAACATATTTAGATTTTCTAGGACCTCTACATTCATACGACGTCTTATAGAATATTATATATATATATATATATATATATATATATATATATATATATATATATATATATATATATATATATAAATAAGATGTTATATTTAGTATAATATAATTTATAACCATTTTTCCACAATGACATCATTTTATTATTTTAAACAACTCAACTATATCATTTTTTCGAATGCAATAATTTTTAAAAGTCCTTAGATTATACAAGTGACTTCATTCTTTTATATTTATTGGTCATGTTAATTTGAATTAATATATTTCACTTCAACTGTTTAAATAATAATTTTTTATAAAATATTTTGATTAAATTGATTAAAACATGTATATTTTCATTTAAAATAAATAAATTTTAAGATTAAGGTGTTTTAAGAAACTCTCAATATCCTCACCTGGTACAATAATACTCTTAGAATTATGATTTTAATATTATATAAGACCATCAATCTTAAGAAAATATAATTTTTAACATTTACAATATGTCGTGTTAATATTAAATTATAATAACGAAATTATTTTTTAAGTGTACAAAAATAATGTGTAGATAAGATTTCACCATTGAAACCAAACTTGTAAGAATTATTTAAAAATTATAAAACACTGTGAGTTCAATTCAAATAAAATAATCTTTAATGGTATAACTTATTTTTGACTTTTAAAATAATTTTACGGATCCGTGGCATGTGATTTATGAACCCGATACTAAATTTGATTTTAGTTTTTAACTCATCTTTAATTGTCTCTAATATATTATATTTCTAGTGTGTGTCTTTATCTTCTTTTATCCAGTTGCTTTAAAAAATATTTTAATATATATATTTAATGGGACTTAACAGTAGAAACGTCTTCATTAACCCTACTTTTCTTCAATTTAGGAAAGCCTAATACTAGGATGTATGAACAACCTCTGTTTGTGTTCATATTTTTAGTACATCAATGCATGCACCAACCATGAACAGGTAGATAGGAACAACACCCTAACTTTCTCAACCAATCAGGTTTAGTTCCTTATTAGCTATTATTACAGTATTATGTACTTCATTTGGAAAAGAAGATGGAAAAATGATGACAGACTTTGCATAAGAGTATTTTATCTTACCAAAAAGTTTATGTATTTTATCTTTCAAAAATTTTTATAGAATTTTTTTTTCCAAATATATCTTTAACCTTTTTTTATAAATTAAAATTAACTTATATACAACAAAAATAAGAAGTTATATGATATAATTTTTTTTCTAAAAACATTTATGGAAATTTTGTCAAAATCTATCTTTTTAACTTAAGTTTGCGAGCAATTAATTCATCAATACTACTTTAATCTAATCTATAGATGGAGTAATTAAGCTTTGAGGAGCAGCTAGAAGCTCTTAACTTCTTCGGAACAACAGTATCACAATTTACGTCCTTGATAAATTTAATACGTGTCCATGAAATACGACATTTTCAATGGAAATGTGATAGGTAAACTTAAAATTTAAGACCTCAATTTTATAAAAAATTCTCACTCATATATGCTGATATAAAATAAAATTGTAAATTTTATGTTTTAACATTTTGAGTCATAAAGATAATTTCTTTTCATTTTAAAAGTATGTATTTTATAAGATTACATTAAAGCAAAAATTACAACAAAATTTTAAAAGTAATTTTTAAACTAAATTAGTATTTTATAAAGCTAAAATTGAGATTACTTCTGCTTATTTACCCAAGTTTCACTATTAAAATACTTAATTTCATTGAAGGTGGTAGACTTTTCTGTTTTAATTTAAAACAACGACTTAATATATTAGTTTTACTAATAAATAAAATTAACATATTAAAATACATATTTAATCCATTAAAATATAAATATTAAAATTTATATAGTTGTTATTTCTAAATTATTTGACATGAGATCAAAACAAAACTTTTTAAAAATGTTTTTATTACAAAGAGAGTCTGGACTAAGCTAAAAATTATTCTAAACTTTTTTTTGCAAAATTTTATGATCAATGTTGTGATTGAAAGAAAATATAGAGATCCACTTAGTTAATTGTTGTGCTCATCTTGCTCTACAAAGTATTGATTTTATTTTTTCAGTTTATTTTGTCTTTTTAGAGTGTCTCTATATAGGATTTCTTAGTAACAAGGTGTTAGTAGGTATGTAATTAAATATTGGAAGATTCAATATTTTGTTTCTTGAATTTTTAATTTTATTGTTTTGGTTTGTTTGTAAAAGATTTTATATTTTAGTGAATTTAGTTGGTATGACTAAGCAACTGGTTATAGATTTTTAGATAAAAGTGAGTCGGTAAAAAAAATTGTTATGTCCATCTCTCTTTTTTTATCACTCAATTCTATTATTGTCGTGTACAAAAGTTATATTATTAGAATATTATTATTTTTTTAAGTTTTATTATCGCATTTATTTGGTTTATTTATATAATATATAGATAATATTATTCTTTTTAATTTATAAAATATATGTGATTGGAAATGGATGGTTCAACTTATTCCATAAACTTTAATTGTTATGAAAAGAATTTATTATAAAGTCTGAGTTAAATTTATTAAAAATAGTAATATGATATATTTGAATGAGTAGATTGAGACGGAGGATACTTAGACAAAAAAAAAGTATAAAACTCATTAAGTATAGTTTGTTGGTCTTTTAGGAAGGTCAGTTGACTCTTCAATTCAAGCGTCTCTTTCTTCTCGATTGGAGGGGGAGGGTATTTGCAAAGACATTCCGATGATCAAATTAATTTTGGTTAAAGATGAAAGTTTATGAGAACAGTAGTCATACCTATGGGGATGTCTTCCTATTTATAGAAATGACATTGGGCTAGTCTACTCTTCATTAAATCTTGGTAGATCGATAATGATAAATTTCATTAGTAACATAAGCTTATGTTTAATCTTGCTAATCATGTCTATTAATTTTATTTAGTTAGTTCATATATGCTCTGCTGAGGATGGTTCTAAAATCAACTTTTCATATTCAAATTATTCTCAACCTATAAGACAAGTGTTATATATATATATATATATATACATATATATATATATACATATATATATATATATATATATATATATATATATATATATATATATATATATAAAAGAAGGATAAATAATTACAACATATGTTATTTATGAATTACATCCCACAAAATATTTTTTTCATGAAAGAAAAGTAAAATACATTTAATTAATCTTATTGTTCTAAAATAAAATTAAAATGTTTAAGTATACCGTGTATTGCCATCACCTATAAATATTATCTTTTCACAAAAAAGGTGTTTGGTTATAATATAGTGTATATATATATATATTATACTCACAATTTTAATTTTTAATGAAATGATAATCCTTTTATATTTGTAATTTCTAAATTATTTATTTTTAAAAAAATATAAAATTATTTTAATTCAATTCATAATACTTTAAAGGTGACATACTAACTTTATTTTTAGACATAAATAATTTTCGAAATTTAAATATTAATTTATCATCAGTCTCATCTATGGATTCAACTTGCTTTTATGGTGACACGCTAACTAGTACTATGATAGTGGCACAAATGAATAATTGAATTTGAACACAAGAAAGGTAGGTGCATGAACCAACCCTCACTTTTGTATAGTGGGACCCAATTATCTAGTACGTTAGATCTTAATTAAAGTGACACCACAACATGTTTATATTATTTTATTTCCTATTATTCGATCGCATCCAAACAAAGTGAACATTCTAATCATAGCCAAAAACAAAAATAGGGTATTTTCTTATCTTATTGCTGTAAAATGATAAATGATTAATGTTAAGTTTTTTTTTAATCTCAACATGAAGTTTGTTTTATCTGTTATGTGGTATTCACTCTCTAATTTTATCATTTATATGGTTAAATAGCTAATAATATCGGGTTGTAAACTATGTATAAGATATAATTTATTAGTATTAAATATATCATTTTAAATAAAATACAGAAAAAAAACTTTTTAAAATATTTATAAATAGATTTAAATTAATTCATTTTCATTTCAACTGAATTTTTTTCCTCTAAATAGTTAAACATTACAAACTTTCATTCTAAGATTCTCAATTGTTGAGTGATATGTTTCACCAATATATTATATAACTAAAGAGGCAATATTGAATAGACTAGGATAAATATATAATAATTTTTTTTGTTGGGGTAACTTATTTTTTTCATAATTGATGTTATTCTTTTTTTTTTCTTTTCCTTGAGGTGGTAAGTTATACATTTTAGTAGTGTTAATTAATATAAGAATAAGTGTTAAGTGTGAAGGTTTAAGTTTTTGAAGTTTCATTGACCTATTGGCCTATTTGAAA
>Ga0209700_104321_pt1 | contig 25827 bp, 17 predicted proteins | sample SiratroredBW_FD_187528 | JGI IMG/M metagenome (GOLD analysis project Ga0209700, IMG submission 187528) | Root nodule microbial communities of legume samples collected from California, USA - Siratro red BW (SPAdes) (version 2) | ecosystem: Host-associated > Plants > Roots > Nodule | place: USA...
GATCCCAGCCTGAAAAATACTTATGTCGCATCTCTACCAGTTGAGATACAACCTGAACTAAACCGAATGGCTATCGCTATACAAAAGGATTTTACTTCCTTAACTCTTGGACAAATCCACCAGATGACCCTAGAAGCGGTAGACAAGCTTTGCAGGCAACATAAGTTTTTCGCAGATATCATGAATCAGAAAAGCAAGTTTGATAAGGCTTGCAAAAAATCATATCTGGAGATCAAATGCAAAAAATCCTGCTCAGGGAACTGCTCCAGGAATTGCAGAAAGAAAAAGAAAGGAAAAGAACATCTTGAAGAAAGGAAGAAACGAAAGTCCTTCAAATTCTTTAAGAAAAAGAAAATCAGAGGAAGACTCAATGACCAGATATGTTTCATCTGTAATAAGAAGGGGCATTTCTCAAGAAATTGTCCTCAACAGAAAGAGAAAGCTATAAGACTCATCTCTACACTAAACCTCAGTGACTCAAAAGAAGTAGAGTCTATATACTCAGAACAGAGCTCTGCGGATGAAGAAACTGTGTTTGCCTTAGCTGTATCTTCTGAAGAATCCTCTGATTCAGAAACTGAAAAGTTCCCTGTATTCTCTACCCAAGAAATGCTTCCTATCAACTTATCAACACCACAACTCTGTGTAGATATCCAACTTCGTCCCTCAAAATATGATAAGGCTATCAAAGTTATCGCCTATTTGGACACTGGAGCCCAGAAATCAATGATGGATCCAGACATTCTACCAAAGGAATTCTGGAAAAAGGAGGTCTCCTATTTTGTTGCTACGGATGGAAAGATCTTTAAAACAGAATTGATAACCAAACATCCCATTGGTATCAAGTTCTTTCCTGACTGCCTGATATGGGCTAAAGTAATTGGTAGCAAATTGCCCAACAAGGACATCTTAATAGGAATGGACATTTATTCTGCAGCTCACAAACTTCAAATCCATTCCTCTGGGATAAAATTCAAAAAAGAATTCAAAGCCTTTACTGATGTGCCAAGGCTCTTTGCACTTATAGAAGCCCCACCAGACTTCCAAGAAATCAGAGATAAGCTAGCCTTATTATGTGCAGACAACCATAAGGAGTTTTCTCATCCTAAGCCTCTATGGAAGAATCCAGAATTCTTTGTGCAACTTCCCTTCAAGCTTAATGAAGATGTCAATCCTACAAAGGCCACTCATCCCGGTATGTCTCCCACTGACCTTCTGTTGGCTAGAAAAGAATGCAACAAACTATTAAAGCAAGGATTGATAGAACCAACTAAATCCAACTAGGCTTGTCAGGCTTTCTATGTAGAAAAGAGATTGGAGAAGCTTCGGAGGAAAAAGAGACTAGTCATTGACTATAAACCCCTAAACCAGTTCCTTAGGGATGATAAATTTCTTATCCCAAAGTCATCATCCTTACCCATTTTACTGAAAGAAGCTCTTATCTTCTCTAAATTTGACCTGAAGTCTGGGTTTTGGAAATTAGGAATTGACCCAGTAGATAGATACAAAACAGCCTTCTGTATTCCTAATGCACAATACCAATGGACGGTGATGCCCTTTGGACTAAAAGTTGCTTCATCTCTATTCCAAAAAACCATGACAAAGATATTTGAGCCCATTCTAGATAAAGCCATAATTTACATTGATGACATCCTTTTGTTCTCCCAAAATATGGACTCACACCAAAGGTTGGTAAAACAATTCTTTCAAATAGCAGACCAACACGGTGTCATGCTTTCGGAGAAAAAGATTCATTTGGCCCAAAAGGAAATTGATTTTCTGGGAATGCATTTCTCCCAAGGAATGTACCAGCCTCAACCCCATATAGCTGAAGAACTTATAAACTTCCCAGATGAAAATCTGACTGTGAAACAGATCCAACAATTTTTGGGCATCTTGAATTATATCCGAGATTTCATTCCATATGCTGCAAAATATACAAGCCTTTTATCCAAATTGCTCAAGAAAAACCCTCCACCTTGGGGCCCTGAGCAGACCAAAGCAATCCAAGAACTAAAGAAGATTGCTCAGACTCCTCCAGCCTTGAAAATCCCTGGAAATGGCAAAAGAGTACTTCAGACTGATGCCAGTGACCACTATTGGGGAGCAGTGCTCATTGAAGAAGAAGGAAACAAGAAGTATTATTGCGGGCATGCTAGTGGATAGTTCAAAGAATCTGAGAAGCATTATCACACCACTTTCAAGGAGGCCCTGGCTGTAAAAAATGGCATAAAGAAGTTTGATTTTCATTTAAGAGGTCATCATTTTGAAGTCCAGATGGATAACTCTTCCTTTCCAAAAATCCTAGAATTCAAAAACAAAATGCCTCCTGACCCTCAGATCCTCAGATTAAAGGATTGGTTTTCTAGGTATGATTTCTCTGTTAAACACATCAAAGGAAACCATAATCTCATCCCTGATTTCCTCTCCAGACCAGCAAGACCCATCCAGTACATCTCAACCTCAAATGTCTTCCCTCTCATATTTATGGTAAAACCTTTAGCGTCAAAAGCCAGAACTGAAAAGGTTTATCCACCTGGGTTGAATCCAACCACTCCTGCTGACATTCTCAATTATGCCAAGTCCAGGTATTTCTATTTCCTTCATGAAACTATGAGATACAAGACTACTCCTGCCAATATCTTCAATCCAGAAATTCCATTTGGAGGAATATTTGAATTATTCTGTGGAGTAGGATGGGATCTCTGTGAGCCAACCCTTTGGCTTATCTGGTACGACACTGTACAATATTCCATACCCATTGCACTACAAACAAAGATGGCTTATTACATCCTCACAGATCCGTACAAAGATCATTATTATTTTTGGACCTTGCTAGAATGGTTTTCTCCTTTATCTTGGTGGAGAGCAGAATTGAAAAAGATTATAGACTCTGAAGAAAATAGGGGATTATCTCAAGCCTCTATCGATTCTTTAGTCTCTATCTTTATCATCCATCGTCCTTACTTTAAGAATCCAGCTGGAGTGCTATGGTCCAGAAATGAAGCTTACCTATGGGGAACCTTTGAACATTATCCTTTAAATGAGAGCTATAAAAATCAGTTAGCTCGTCACCTGTGTGAAGTCAATAATTATCAGAACAAGCCTCTTGATCCTGATCTTCCGAGCTCATCACAAAGACCAGTAGAGTCTTATCCTATGAATAGGATTATCCCAGAACAAGACAACCCTCACCATTTCCGAGAACTCAAAAGTGTTACAGAGTATTATGTCCCTGAAGACCAGTTTCAACAAAGTGAAGACCTGGCAGGAAATGACAATGAAGAATTGATGGATGAATTAATGGCCCACAAGCATATGTTTCCTTACCAGGACCCACTACATGGCAGTATGTCTCGAAGTGAGGCTCAGCAGATGAATTGTTCCATCTCTACTAGGTCTGATTAGGATAAGAACAATAATAGGTGTGATGATGTAAGCAGTGATGTCATAAGTATGATGATGTAAGCAGTGATGTCATAAGTATGATGATGTAAGCAGTGATGTCATAAAAATGATGATGTAAGCAGTGATGTCATAAAAATGATGCTGTAAGCAATGATGCAATAGGTGTGTAGAATTTTCTAGGAGTGTCTGTAAATGTAAAGACCCTCCCTATAAATAGGGGGTCTTGGCCCTTGTTTACGGCAGAGAATCTTGAATGAAATCTTTTGTTTCTACTATCCCTTAAATGTCTTCTTTCTAAGTTCTCTTATTCTCTGAAAGTCTGGAGTATATAGTTTATACTATCTCTTCCCCTAAATAGATGCAAGTATGCTCTACACTCGCCTCTTATGAGGATCCTGTGTATCAGAAAGCCTCCGATCCTTTGAACCGTTTATGATAGTACTCTCTCTAGTAAGGATCTGAGATAGTCATAATTGGTCGATTCAGCCATGGAGGCGCTGTTTAGACCTGAGGGACTATCTACGTTTACTTATGGAGGGGTTCTGTCCGAAAGAGAAATATTAAGTATTTGAATATTCTTTAGTTTCCAAATCCAGTTGGGCACTATTCCTTGGATATGGTTATTTGAAAGATCTAGAGAAGCTATTCTGGAGTGATTTCTCAAGAAACCAGGGAAAGTTTTCAAGTTGCAGGATGCCAAATTTAGATAGTTAATGCTGGGAAAGTAAGATGGGTCAGCATTTGTAACATTCACATCGACTGATAAGTTGTTGTATGAAAGCTCCAGAGTATTTAGATTTCTGAGCTCCGAAAGCTTATTTAGATACATTGTCCCATTTAACTTGTTTGAAGAAAGTATGAGGATAGATAGTCTACTGAGTTGGTATATAGATGTTGGAAAAGACCCTTGTAGATTATTGCTACTCAAATCGAGGAAGTTTAATTTAGAAGAAGACATATTTGTTAATTCGTGTAGTTGACCAAACTGATTATGGGAAAGCCTAATCTCTTCCAGCTGTGGGAGTGTAAAAAGAGATGAAGGAATGCTCCCACTAATCGAGTTATAAATCAGGTCAATGTAAATGAGATTGTTCAGTCCTTCAAAGTGAGATGATGGAATTTGACCTGTGAAGTTGTTATGAGACAAGTACAGGTAACTGAGTTGTGTGAGGTTTGACAGTGAATTGGGAAGTGTTCCATTAAATCGACAATAAGACAAATCCAATTCAGATAAGTTCCTTATGTTACCAATAGAGTGTGGAAATGCTCCAGAGAAGCTTGTGCTACTTACTCTTAAGCTCTGAAGAGATCCTAGCGGGAAGTCTGGAAAGAAACCTTGGAAATTGTGTTGGAGGATATGTCAACAACTGACAATGTTCCAATGTTGAAGATCTTCTGCGGAAATGTTCCAGTCAACTGGCAATTAGAAAGACTTAGGATGGTCAGAGATTTGAAATGGGCAAATGTTTTTGGCACTGCGGATGATAAATTGTTCCCATCAAGAACAATGACTGACAGATTCTCAAGTCTTGCCAGGGAAGGATCCAGGGGTCCTGAGAGATTGCAATATGACAAGCCAACTTCTTGCAGGTCATGCAGTGACATCAAAGCGCTGCACCATTCATGTCCTGCAGCTGATATTCTTACACCATCCAAATATAGTTGCCTAATATTGGTGAGATTTTGGACAAGCCTTTGTAGATTTGGGTCCTCAAGCTTCAGCTTATACCCAGTTAAATAGAAAAAAGAAGAGAGATCAAGAGTAACCAACTATGAAGCTTGGACACGACAACTTATTGCCGCCTCTCCGCTTCCGACGCGCCGCGGACACGACACTCGCCGGAAGCGCGTGCGACACCGAGTCGGACACAGTATGTTGGGTCGGACGCGGTCCACTGGTCAGACACGCTGAAAAGGACACGGCAGAGGAAAGAAAGAAAAATAAGATGTTAAGAACGTGGAAGAAAAACTGAAAAGAGAGAAAGAAAGAAGAAGACACATATGGAGATCTAGTAAAAATGAAGTGGTTCTCAAAGGAAGAAGCTACAGTGGGAATGAAGGGGTTCTAGAGGAAGAAACTGCAATATGGAGGAAGAACTAAATGTTTATTATATAATTAAATAATATTATATTAAGATATTAATATCATATATGTCTTAATTATTTTTATAATAATTTATATTAAATTATATTAATAATTATATTTCTATAATTTTATAATATATTTTTTTTAAAATTTAAAATTTGAATAGTATTTTTTAATTTACATTTTCTTAATTTAATATTTAAATATAACTTTTTATATAATATATAATTAAATTATATTTAATTTATTTATTATATAAGAAAGTAAGATGAATTAAGTTTCTAAAAAAGATGAAACAAAACATTTTTTGAAAATATGTTTTAAAATTAAGAAAAAATTTTAAGAGTGGAAATAATATAATTAAATTCAAAGATCTTAATATATATATATATATATATATATATATATATATATATATATATATATATATATATATATATATATCCGTGTCCCCGTGTCCTATGATTTTTAATTTAGCCGTATCCACATGTCCGTGTCCGTGTCGTACCCGTACCCGGGTCCGTATCCAGGCTTCATAGGTAACCAACCTCGTCATTTGAGAAATCTCTATGGGAATCTGACCCACAAAGCCCGCACATGACAAATTCAGATAAGTCAAATTCTCCAACCTTTTGAATGCAGATGGAATGACAGAACTGAAATTGTTACCAGCCAAATTCAATTTGCGGAGATGTTGAAGACTGAAAACAACACTCGAATCATCAAATCCACCACCAATCAATTCTCCACTCAGGTTAAGGCCTATGACAAGTCCCTCATTGTCACATGTTACACCATTCCAATTGCAGCAATCAATGCTTTGATTCCACAACTTAAGTTTGCTGGATTTTTCAGGCTCGAATGTGAGGTTGTTCTTCGTTGAATCAGCAAGGACCTCTGATCATCAGTACAAAGGCCAGAAACAACCAAGAAGTTGTTACAGAGGCACAACCAAAACAATGGCATATTAACTCAGTTCTCATTGTGGATGATAATTATGATAGTGATACCTACGGCCACAAACAGAAGCTTTTATTGTGGAAAAATGAAATAAAAATAGTTGGTCCTATTTCCAAAAGCTTGTTTGTTATGTCTAAAAGCTCGCAACTTCCATGGGAAAGTCTTTCTTCAATGTTGGCTTTTACGGGACCCACCCATCGTCCCAGTTTTGCTTTTGAATTTTTGTGCATGGAGATAACACCACTTCACAGAATAGTTCACGTCGGGCCTACATTTTGATGCTATGAATTTCTTTGAAAATGTTTCATATATATTCAAAGTAGTGCTCTATACCTTATATAGTTTGTGCATGTCAGATTTAATGCAACTCAACACACACTTGTTTGCTTTCATCAAATTGGGGGAGATTGTTAGCACCAAAGCTTGCTAAGTGATTTGATGAAGCCAACAAAAGAATGAAGTCTACAATGGATCAAAGCTATTAATGTAGATTACTTGAAGCCATCATGGAGCTTGATGGAGTTTTGGACTATGACTTAGGTTGGGTGTGTGTGAGAGTGTGGTTTTTGTTTAAAATCATGAGTTGCATGGGATATCATTCAAAGTAAGCTCCAAAATTGATTTTGTTTAAACAAATTATTAAGAAGTTCTAAATGAGGTTAAATTAGATTTTGAAAAACATATTTTAGAAAGAAATTTAGTAAATTGTTTTCAAAATCTAAACTTGTTAGATTTTTTACTATGTCACAGAAAATTTAACCAATTTTTATATAAAGGGAAAGCACGTGATTTCAAAGACATCTAAGACATTTTGAGAGAATACTTGTGAATTTTCTAAGAGAGAAAACGTGTGAACACCTTGAAAACTTTGACAATCGATTTCCATCAAGAAAATCCTACACTAATCTTGGAGCCTTGCTTTGAGAGTGAATTCGTGTAACTATGGTTTTGATCCAGAGCTAAGTGTTCTACTTTGTTCTTAATTCAATTTGTAATCTGTTAAGTAGAATTACTGTTGTGATTGTTCTATTATTGATCATCTTTGTACTATGAGCGTATTGTTACCAATAACATAAGGTTTGTAATTGTAACTAGTTTAGTGCAGTGGCTTGTTTGCTGTTGGGAGCATTAGTTTCTTACGGGTTGCAAGGAGTTTGTATTGTTGTAAACATCTTTGAGATCTTTGTTAGTGGAATTTTTTGCTGGTGGGCAAAGGACTGGAAGTAGCCCTTGAGGAAGGGTGAACCAATATAAATCTTTGTGTTCTTAATCTCTCTTTCTCTCTTCTTGAACACTTATCATAGTTTCTATTGCTCGTGCAATTAATTTTTCTTTGGGTATAATTGATTGTTCGTTCTTCTGGTGTTATTTTGTGTTTCTGTGGAATTGTTATCTTATCTGAATAATTGACTAAATCTCTTCCTGATAATATTAGAGTGCTTATAGTTTTCAGATATTACTGTTTAATAGATTGAATTTCTGAAAACCTGTTCTTCCTGAATCAATTGTTGTTTCTTATTCTGTCCACTAATATCGATTGTAATGCTGAGTGATTGATCAGCAGTTTACTGTGTTTATAGTTTATCTGATTGTCTTGTGTAATTCTGAAATACATTTTATAATCAATATATTGCTTCCGCTACTTATTTAGGTGTTTTTACTAGTTGACTAATTTGTGTTCTTATTATCATCTTGATTAATTGTTTCTTGACTGATTTTATTTACACTCTGTTTTCAGTTAAGTGCTTTTATTGTTTACTGCTTCTAGGTGTAATTTGATTATTTCTGAACAAATTGAATGAGTGCACTGAATTAAGTTGATTGCTTCTATGATTCCAGTTAACTGTTGATTGCTATTTTTAGTTCTGAGTATTATTTCAATTGATTGTTTCTGATATGGAATCTATTGAACTTTTGTTGTGCACTTCTTCATATCATTTTTCAATAGTTTCAATAAATAATTTTCATTCTACATTTTATAAAAACCATCTTGACAAAAAGTTTTGAAAGTTCAATTCACCCCCCTCTTGAACTCGGCCAAAACTTGCTTTTCAACAAGTAGATGATACATTCCACTTGTGTTCTTCCTATCTAGCTTGCACCCAACAAAGTCTGAATCTAGGTAGCTTGTCAAACTCAATAAAGCTCCTCTAGGGTACCATAAGCCCACATTGATAGTTAACTTCAAGTATTTTAGTATCCTCTTGCCAACCTTGAAATGTGATTCCTTGGGATTTGCTAAATCCTGGCTCACATATACAAGAGAGATTCAACAACTAAAAGAAAGATCGATTCTTTGTTGGGATCCTTCCTTTCTTCAAACAGAACGAACAGAGATAGAATCAGAGCGATTCCTTAAAATCCTTTCTGGATATTCCTCAATGTGCCGACTATTCATGGAACGTGAGAAGCAGATGAATAATCATCTACTTCCGGAAGAAATCGAAGAATTTCTTGGGAATCCTGCAAGAGCCACTCGTTCTTTTTTCTCTGACAGATGGTCCAATAATTATATCATGTCTACTAGTAATTGTATACAATAATGATCCAATAAGACTTCTATATTTAGTTTGGTCTACAGAAACCCCCTTTTCATCCAAGTCTAAGTAGAAACTGGTAGATATAGGTGTAGTCGCTTCTTTGCACTTATCCATCTTTAACTTCTTCAAGAGCTCTTTACAGTATTTGGATTGACAAAGGAATGTCCCATGCTTCATTTGCTTCACCTACAATCTAACAAAGAAATTTCATTCTCCCATCATGGACATCTCGAAGTCCCCCTACATAGCTGATACAAAATCTTGACAAAGATAATATCATCAACATACACCTCTACTAAAATGATATCACTATGAAGCTTTCTAATGAAAAGTGTTTTGTCAACTTTGCCTCTTTCTTATCCTTGATAAGTGAGGAAGTTGCTCAACTAATCTAGCAAAGGAGCATAAGTTTCACCAAAGTCTATTCCTTCTTCTTAGTTATATCCCTTAGCTACCAGCCTAGCTTTGTTTAACTATTATGCCTTATTCATCTAGCTTATTCCTAAACACCCACTTAGTTCCAATTACATGCATATTTGGTGTTTTAGGAACCAAAACCCATACATTATTCCTAGAGAACTGATTCAATTCACCATGCATTGCTTCAATCCATTTTTCATCCTTCAAAGCATCATGTATAGAACTAGGTTCAATTTGAGAAACAAAAGCCATACTTTCACCAAAATGATTAAGAGTGTGTCTAGTAGAAACTCCATGTTCTATCTGACAAATGATGTTATCAAGAGATAAGTCATGAGGAATTCTCCACTCTCTTGGTAGATCTATATTGTTCATAGGTGTAAGCGGTACTTCTTCATGAGTTGGAGCTTGTTGTCCAGCTACATCAACAGTTGGCTCCTCATCTGATAAATTCAGTTGGTTGAATTTTTGAATCAATTGACTGTTTCTTTGTAACAGCTCACTACTATCTTCCTCATCTGCACTGTTCTTACAAACATCTCACAATTCAAGGTTAGACTCATCAAATACTATATGCACAAATTCTTTTACAGTCAGTTCTTTTGTTATAAAATCTGTATGCATGATTATGAGAAGAGTTAACAAGAAATATGCCTTTATCAACCTTAGCATCAAACTTGCCAAGATTACCTTTACTATTATTTAAAATAAAACATTCGCAGCCAAACACTTTAAAATGACTAATATTTGGTTTTCTTCCTTTATAAAGCTTATAGGGAGTTTTTTTTTTCAAAATGGGTATGATCAAAGCGTAGTTTAAAACATAACAAGCAGTATTAATAGGGTTTGCCCCAAAATACTTTGGAAGCTTTGAGTCGTTTTATAAAGTTCGTGCAATCTCTTCCAAAGATCTATTTTTCCTATCCACAACTCTATTTTGTTGTAGGGTTTAGACCTTGTTGTTTTTGTTGATGCCTAGTTTCGCTTGCATAATATTTCTTGACCAATATACCCCTTTTGTCTTCTATATCTTGGCATATTAACGTGAAGCTTTTGATATTCGATCCATATGTTGTCGAGTTGCTTGGCCAGATCTTGTGCGTTACCAAATCTCTACCTATTTGGTTTAATCTCCTAAAAATAAACATGTTCAGGACTGTCCCCCACATTCTAAAGATTTTCCACATATCAGACCCCCCAAAAGCCTGAGGAAAATGGGAAAAGAAGAAGGCAAATGAGCTCATAATCGATTTCATTGGTGTGATCCAAATTGACACACCAGAAAAATGAATAATTGAAAGAGGGATAAATATGTGAGATTCTTGGACATATTAAAAGGAGGGAGTGAACCTGTGAAATTATTATATGAAAAGTCTTGATAAACAAGTTGGTTGAGTTCATAGATTGAACTAGAAAGTGTTCCATTAAATTGGCAGTAAGATAAATCAATTCTAGACAACTGCTTCAAATTAGAAATTACACCTAGAAGCATTCTTGAGAAATTTGTATTGCTAAGATTGATGTCATAAAGAGAACAATGCCATTTGAAGTTTGGTAAAGAACACCGAAGACCTTGATTGTCTTCTACGTCAAGGATCGCCAATGTTGGAATCTGAAGGATATCTTTTGGAAATGAGCCATTCAAACCGCATTTTCTGACTTGTAATTTGACTAGCTTAGCCAATTTTGCAAAAGATTCTGGCACTATAATTGACATATTATTGTGGCTCTAGTTTAGAGCAGTGAGTGACTGAAGCTTAGCAAATGAAGAATCAATAGGTCCAAAGAGATTGCATGATGGCATGCTCAAAACACGTAGCTTGTGCAATGAAGATAAAGCATGGCACCATTCTTGACCTTTGGAAGATATTGCTACAACATCTAGATATAATTATGTGATATTTGTAAGGTTTGGTACTAAAAAAAATTCCTAGATTTGGCTTCCCAAGTTTTAACATGTGGCGTGAGGTAAATGAGGAAATCAAGAGTAACTAACCTTATGAGGTGACAAATCTCATGTTGAATCTGCCCCTCAAATCCAGCATTAGACAAGTTCAAATACCTCGGATCATTTAACTTGTACATTTCGGAATGAATCACCAAACTCAAGCAATTAAAAGCCAAATTCAAGCTTCGTAGATATTGAAGGTTGAAAAGAATACTTGAATTAACAATTCCTTCTGAGATACATTCTCGAGATAGATGTTATAACACGGCCCTCGTTGCATGTTACTCCATGACATTGATAACAATTTCACTTTGGTTCTAATGACTAAACTTTTCGGATACTGTATGGTTAAATAACAAGTTATTTTTTATTTTCTTTTTTGTCAGCAATAAAGAATTTAAATAACAAGGATAATAAGGTTAGCCCAATTTATTTACACATGAGTCCTCAAAAAATAGAATTGGAGTAATTTCTACTAAACAAATTGGCATTACAACTATTCAAGTACAAGAAAGCACACCATCCCCTTTCAAAAACCCAGTATGTGCCCTTAGTCTCTGATCAAAACAGAGTATTTGCCCCTCCGAAAAACATATAGATAGAATAATGCAAAATGCAGCTTGCACAAAAAGGGATCCATGTTTGCAATCGTATCATAATTGGAAAAATAAAACCACATTCAGAGGAAGCACAGTTGTTGTATCAACAAGGTCCCTTCCTAACAATTTTACCCTTAAAAGTTCCCTACCAATATGTCTCCGGCACTAGTGAAAAATCAAATCCTATACAATTTCCCACATTCATTATGATATCATAAGTATACAGGATAACATATCAATGCACTAGTCTGAGTATGTAAAATTGGCATTCTTATATTTATCTTTCAACACAGTCTATGATTTAACTTGTATAAGAGAAAAAAAAACCTCGTGGATGTCACACACCCTATTTTTAAAGATGATATCATTTCTTAGCCAAATTATGATCATTAAAATCGTGTTGGACACTCATTTGCCTTTCCTAGTGGCCCTACCCAGGTGAAAACTGAGAAAATGTTTCCTAGCTAAGTTATGGTGCACAATTTGCACCTCCAAACCATTTATCACGCAAATTCCAAATGCTACAAGTAGTTTTACATGAAAAGAACAAATGAAAAACACTTTCATCACTGAATTATGCAATGCACATAGTGGATTCGTAATAGGAATTCCTATTCCAAGAAGCCTATCTCTAGTTGACAACTTATTATGAAATACTCTTCAACTGCAAATTTGGGATAATGGTTGTCCCTTCACTTTCCAAAGTCTATGGAACACCTCCTTCAATTCCATCTAGAATCTTACTATATGCATCCTTCACAGAATAAACGTTTTCTAATTTGCCCTTACATACCCACTTGTCATCATTTACCTTATTTAATTCACAATTATGAATGGTTGACAAAATTTCCTCTGCCATTGGTTTTTTCCCATACCCTTCTCCAACATAATTTCCATACCCACTCCTAACCATGCCCGACCCCTAAACTCTTCTAGTTTAAGGTTTTTTTGTGTTGAATTTGAAAAAATTCTAGGGAAATCTTCCTTGAGCATTACTTTACCTATCCAGACATTGTCTCGAAAATAGATGTTATTTCCTTTTTCAACTCTCCAACTCAGGTTCTTATTAAACCAGATTCCTTCCTCATTCTTTCCACAAATGCTTCTTAAGTCCCTTCACCATCTAGATTCACCAATATTGTTGCCTACATTATCTAAACTTCTCCAAGACCCATACTTTGATTTAATAATCTCACTTTATAAACCTTCTTCCTTTGTGCCCAACCTCCATTTTCACTTGCCAAGGAGAGCTTTATTAAATTTCTCAATATCCTTAATACTTAATCCTCCACACTCTCTAGTGTTGCAAACTGTTCTCCACTTAATCCGAGCTAATTTTTTCTTATCACAGCCCCAGCCCCTCAAAAATTGTCGCTGAATTGTAATTAACTCGCTACAAACAATTTTTGGAACTTTAAATAATGATAAAAGGTACAGAGGCTTGGTTGAAATAACAAATCTAATCAAGATGGCTCTCCCAGCCATGGAAATGAGTTCTCCTTTCCATTTGGAAAGTTTCTTTCTAATCTTATCTAGCAGTCCATTCCAAAACACAATTCTATTATGATTTCCTCTAATAGGAACACTAAGATACTTAAACGTTAAGTTTATAATATTACAATTAAACACAACCACATACCTCTACATATTTACCAAATCAACCCCTATCCCACCTATAGAACTCTTATGAAGCTTAACTCTAAGCCCTGAAGCTAACTGAAAATACCTTAATAGTTACAATGTTTAACATTATCTTTGCATATGAAGATTGTATCGTCAGTGAATTGGAACATACTAACTTCAACTTCATTGTTTCGTATTTTTAGTCCATCTAAAAATCCTCTCTTACTAGCTTCCCTCACTGCTCCTGCCAATCCTTCCGCCACAATCAAAAATAAGAATGAGGCTAGGGGATCCCCTTGTCTCAAACCTTTATCATGATTAAACTCAGATGTGGGACTGCCATTTATGAATACTGATACAGTTGAGAATATTAGGCATCCCTTAATCCATTTTTATTTGAATCCTAACCTATCCATCATGTAAGCTAGGTAGTCCCAATTAACTGTGTCATATGTGTCAATACCCAATTTCGTCTAGTGAAATAAGAAATAAATAAAAGTTATTTTTACAATCCACCCTTTTGTTTTTTTATTATACATAGTTTTGGTTTGGGCTAATTTTCAATTTTTTTTATTTTACTGTTTGCATCCACATAATTTTTGTCTCATTCACCCATTTCCGTTTTATAGGCTTGGCCCAATATTTTTCTTTGGCCCCAAGGTTATTTTTGGTATACATTTACTATTCACAAAGTCGTTGATCGTTCATGGAAGGGCAAGGGATGTGAGGCAGTTGGTGGTTACACGGTTTAGCATATTCATTGGAGAGAATGATTGGTTTTAACTATAAATCGAAAACTGAAACAAAAATGTTGAATCAGAAAGGAAGAGATAGTGAATCATTAACTCTTCAAGAGCGTAAAAAAGGTGAAAATTCATAAGAAAGGAGGGGGGCTACACAAAACAATTGATTACAGAACGAGAGAACTACATGAGAGAAAATAGTTAGACTTTGGGAGAGAGAAGCGAAGCTTAGAGAATCGAATGAAGAACTATAATTTGCATTTTGGATTATACATCGAGAGCGTCTTGATTTCAGAGGCAAAGGCGAACCGAAGAGCGATTACAAAAGCGAAGAAAGAACGAGAAAAGAGTAAGTGCAAGACTTCGGGGAGCTTCAAGAGGTATGCTAAAATCCCAATGTTAGGAGAGTATGAATGTGGTCTCTATTCGTCTTCTTGGTCTCAATTTCAATCTGTGTGTTTCTATTTGTATATGTCAAATAATTATGTTTCTTCATTTTCTATTCTTGAATTATGTGGACAATCAACAATAGAGTTTCTCTCTCTAGAACTTAAATGCATAATGTTAATCTTAAGTTCCCTCTATTATTAAAAAATAATTGCTATTGCAGGCACAATTTTATTATGTAAATTATTTTTCACCTTTGTATAGAAATTTGTGTAACCTATATCCTTCGAATATAAAAAAATCCATAAACCTAGAGAAACCTAAGAACTCAAAAATATGATAGAAGTAACTAGAACAAAAGGAAAGCGAAAGAAAAGAGAGTGACGATGTTAATGTTGTGAGAGTGCACAACATTTTCATTCCAATTGTGTATCACTTTGCTGTAAGTACTCAATTTGAGTATTGCTCGTCATTTGTCGTGCATTGCTAAGTATAACTATGGGGCTTGTCGAGCACACCCTCGTTAGCACATTTTCACCAAGTCTTGTCGAGCATTGGTTGTCATGGCCGAGCTCCTCAGTGTTACTATCTTCACTAAGCACTTTGTCGTTTTGTTTTGCTGAGCAGATCCTCGGCGTGGACGAGCTCTTCAGATTCTCATCATTCTGAGTGACAAACTCCTCGACAAGCTATAGTCTTGCTACCGAGTCATCACGAGTTGCTTTGGGCATTATGGGGAATGATTGCTACCATGGGCACAATCCTGATATGGAGAACAATACCTATCCCTGCCTTTTGATAAATTCATATTGCAGTCTTTTAATTTTCATCCATATCAATTTTCCAAAACTGCATATTTAAACCCTCATTGTATGAAATCACTTACCGTTGTGTGACATCATCCATTAACCTTAAACCCGTAGCACTCTTCCAAATTCGTATCACCATAACATTGAATCTTATCTCAACCTTTATCGAGTACCTTGAACCTTATCGCAACCTTTGTCGAGTACCTCAAAGCATATAACGTCACACGCCAATCGTACGACGTCATCCAAAACTTCCACCATAATACTTTTGCCCAGCCTGTATGATGGCATCTCGAAGCCGAATGATGTCACCTAAATCCTCCAACACAATACCTCAACCCATAATCAAATAACGTCATCTTGAATTCAAGACCACCTCTATTTCAATATAGAACCGCATCTCCCTCAACCCAAAATCAAATGACGTCATCCTACCCACAAAATCGTTCTTAGACATTGTCATATCTCAAATTAAACGCCAAATGTCACATCAAATGCACGTTCCTATTGTTGTATCTCAATGCAAATTGTTGTTCTATCTCAACACAAAACCATATGCTAATGAAACACTGTATGCCTTATTCAACATCGAATGCCGCATCACATGTGCTTTCTTACTGTTGTAACTCAACATGCATTCTGATTGTCGTATCGTGAAGTAGCACCGTATGATATCAACCAAGGCAGAACTGTATCTGGATACGGCACCGTGTCTGCTATGCAAATTTAAATTCTCATGTAAATCAAAAGAATAATAAAAAAATACAAAAAATATCAAATTTCTTAAACAAACAGACATTTTCGGAACTACCTATGCCTTAATTTTGCATCAGGAATAGAAATACATAAGAGTAAGGTCAATCCTTGTCGGGTCCTTTAATTTAAAAATTATTTTTATTCTTATCTACAGTTTTTTATTTCTATTTTTGGGAAAAAATAAACCTTTAATGAACCATATTTAGTTTTATTCATTCGGTTAAAGTTATTGTCTTGGGATAGGCGTTGTTGGGTGTTAATACCTTCTCCAAATGTGACTGACTCCGGAGCTCATCTCTATTACGCAGATCATCCTTTTCCTTTTTCTTGGTTTTCCATAGTTTTCCTTAATAAACTATGGTGGCGACTCCATCTCTTTCATTTCACTCTTATCCCATATTTTTAACATTTTTTAGATCGTCGTCCGTCATCCTGATCTAGGTCGCAACAATATGCTTTCTCAAAATTTGCTTTAAACACAATACTTGGTTTCTTTTTTCGCCTAGATTCCTCTGTGACCTCATTAGCCAAAATTAAACTTTCCAACAACCCTCTATTCTAAAAAAAAGTTGTTTGCTAAGCATCTATGACCTACTTGAGCAATTTTCAATCTATTAGCTAAGACTTTTGAGATGATTTTATAAATGCAACCTCCAAGAGAAATGGGCATGTACTCATCTAGGTGTTACTTAGGGATTAAAGTAATAAACGAACCATTGATTCCTTTAGGCCGAGATCCGAACTGGTGGAAATTTCTCATGATCTCGTCCTTAAGGGTTTGCCATGATTGTTTAATGAAATTGAAATTAAATTAGTCTGGACCTAGGCTTTTAGACCCATCACATTCCCAAACCGCAACCTTTACCTTAACCTCTGAAAAATCTTTTACAAGTTCTTCGCTCATTGCTACACTAATTCTATAAAATTCTATATTGTCAAGGCTAATTTAGTCCTCATATGCTCACTGAATTTAACCTTGAACAAATTGTCAATATATATCCCCTTTATGTTGTTCTTAAGCCCTTTCTATTTGATTGTTATGTAAAAATACTTCGTATTTAAATCTCCTTTTACCAGCTATTTGGTTGTTGATTTTTGTCTGGCTAAGACATCAATTTGATAAGTAATTAATCTAAGTTCTGCCATTAACTCCTTTCTCTCCATCCTTCCCTCCTTATCATATTCATCTTCTAAATAGGTTATTTTTAATGGCCAAGAAAATAACCATTTGCTGAAAAAATCTTGACACTATAGTTTACTAAGTAGAATGTGGTATAAGAAAAGCCACAAGAAAGTGTGTATCCTCATAGTAAACTTTGAGATGGTATAAGAAAAGCCACAAGAAAGTGTGTATCCTCATAGTAAACTTTGAGAAGATGGTGTGTGTTTGTAAAAAAATATGGTAAAGACACATTCTCTTTCGAGACATGTATCTTTCTCATTTTATAGACTATACTTGTATCATTAATCATGTACCAGTCTCCCAAGTCTAGCAGCCACTACTATCAAAGTATTGAGTAGGTATCCATTTTTCTAACCCATATTATACACTAGTATAAATAGTTATATTATTATCTTAAAAAATATTTAAATTTTTCTATGATAAAAAAAAGTTTTATTTTCTTTCTTTCGAATATTTTCGTTAATTATTTAATAAAAAATATGTCATAGAAGGTTGTAATCAATTATAAATTTAAGTTTTTATATTTATTAATAATTAATTTTTTTAAAGGAAATGGGTTTGTCAATATGTTTTACTACCTAGTTATCTAGGGTTAGGAGAATTGAAGGTCGAAAGTGTTGAATTCTTCAAACATAAGTTGATATAAGATGATTGAGTGACATTTTTGAATTATTCCTACTTTGAAGGAATGGAAGTCTTTCTATGACATATATTTTGTTAGCGGTCATAGAAGAGAAAAAAAATAAAAAAAATATATCTTTTTCATATTCCAAGTCGTCTAAATTTTTGTTTCAAAATTATGATAACTTATTATTAAATATTTGTTTGACAAAAAAAATTAAGACTAAAAGCAATATATTACAAATTTAAATAAGTTTAAATAAAAACATCGGTAGTCAAAGTTGAAATAAAATATTTTTTACCTTCCATTTATCTTTATTGCAATAAACTACAATCACATTATATATTTGATATCTTACAATGTAAAGACATGGCAAATATAAGTTATACAGCACTGAGAAGGTTACAAAATTTACTTTGCTTACATGCAATCTATATTCATCGCAAAATTTTCGTCAGATACTGAGAAGTTCCATTTTATTTAGAAATTAGGTCATCATCCATATTCGTTGGAAAAGAAAAAACAAAAAGGATCTTTCAGTTTTGTTAATCAAATAGTTGGACTTGGTCAGTTGTGTCTTTCCCACAATTGCTGAGGAACATAGAATTTTGGTACTTAGTGGAAATAGCAAACAGATTTGGAAGACTAGAAAACTGGAAAGTATTTGTTACGAAGTCCAGGGATCACATTTATTTTTCTTATATACAATTAAAAATTGTCCTCTTATAATTGTGCTATGATGTGTGAAATCTAACCAGTTTCGTGTCTCTTTGTTGGACGTTCGTGGTGCGTTTCGTTGAGTTTGGTCTCTGATCATCATTTCATCTTTGTTTTGTTTTTGGTGTGAAGACGGGCCTCGTCTACCTTTCGCGTCTCCATTTCTGAAGTGGACACGTCGTCTTCCCCTTTGTATAGGGAACTTGAATTAGACGGTCCTTCGTTTGACCTTCCACCGTTTGGAATACGCTATTTCGTTTAATATTCTATTCTCATCAGCCATCTCTTTTTAAAAAAGAAATTTAAATTTATTGTATTATATATAAAAATATACTAAAAACTAGAAAAAAAATTAGTCCGAAATAAATTGTATATACAAGATAATAAATTGTAAATAAAAGTCCTTCAATTGACTTTGACCTTTCAATGCTTGGAATATGGTGTTTGGTTTAATATTCTAATTCTCATCCGTCATCCATTTTAAAATATATTATCTTCTGATTTTAGGAGTGTGCTTAGTAAAAAAGATGTGCAAAATATAATTCTTTTTATAATGGATTAAGCAATATGGATTTATTAATCTTTTATTTAAGGGTTAACCTTTTCTTACAATAATTGTTAACCCAATAACACGTGCAACAATAATAATGATAATTTGTTAAGATTAATTTGTTAAAATTATTAAAACTAACTCTATATTTATCAAGCATTATAAACAATAACTTGGAGATCAAGTTAAATAACTAGCATTAGAATATTCGATTGGGCTACTCATCCATTAATTAATATTTAGTATTTAAATGTAGTTGTTTAAAAAAATAATAATTTTATAAAACAAGATGGATCTCAGTAAATGAGACAACTTCTATTAAAACTAGCTTAGAGTGACCAAAAACCTCAACAACTAGAACAACAAGGAAATTCAAATTTTGAGTATCAATTGGAGTAGAAGAAAATTGTACTATATATACAAAAATATACTAAAAACTAAAAAAAAACAAATTAGTCAAAATAAATTCGATATGCAAAAACAAAAATAAAGGAAAAAAAATGAAAAACTAAAAATTGAGTCTAAAAGAATTATAAAGGTAAAAATTGTATGTATTGGAACACAAGTCTTGACAACTACACCAAAAACTTGTACGCAAAAATTTTTGTAATGATGGCAAGTACACCAGTCACAAATGTAACAAGTAATAAATATATCATTTTTTCCCATATAACACAAACAATTTATATAATTATAATAAATTGAGCTCATGAAATAACCATAATTCAAATGCTGTGAAGAAAAATAAAATTAAAATAAGTAAATATTTTTAGGATTTTTGTATCAACACTTAGAACAAAGAAAAAAGGTAAAAGATGAATGGAATGAAATTGTGAGGGTTAGATTTCACCAAACATCACTCTCGTGTATAAAACAATTTTCTTGTTTTCTATCAATAATCAATACCAATCCACAAAATTACTCAAACTTGATTCCTCAACAAATGAGTCTGAGGATTATCCATTAACTGTCAGTCTCTTAATGAAAACAAACAAATCAGGCTTTATTCATGGACACAAAATTTCATATGATAAATTAATTCCATTCTAGATTCAAAAGATATTTTCTAATAAGTCTTAAGAATTAATGATCGAGTTATGGATTCACACAACCAGCATAAGCATAGAATTCATATACTAATGTATTGAAAGAAAAGATTTATGATAAGACATAAAATAAGCCTAAATATGATTACATGAGAATTCCATCTCATTATATCTAGCAATAATAATGGGTTTAACTCTTTACAGATATGAGAACACCAAACAACCAATAAACAAAATGAAAGAGGGTGGATTACACCCATAAATTCCTAAGTTGCCTCCAAGTATGACTTTTTATGATCTCTAGTCAAAGATGATAACCCTAATGCAAGAGCAATTATTAAATAAGATTTGAAATTCGATACTTGTGCCCGACATGTCAATTGTGTCGGCCGTAATTAGATTTTGTTACAATTTCTATAATTTCGCCCAACTTTCAGCAAAGTGATGCCCGACCCACTTTCTGTGAGCGCGACCCAACTTTCATCATCAACATTTCAATTTTGTCCTTATATGCTCCTCAAGGACTCCAATCTTGCTCTTCTTGACTCGAATGCTTACTCATCATTTATTTGACAAAACAAATTGGATATAGAGTAATATTTGATGAAAAAATATTTAACAGGTTCCAAGCTTAGAAAGATTTGACTTCACTATGAAAATAAGCCCAAAAACATAATATAATTTAAATCTATCAGTTAGCATCACTATATCCCTGCAATTGAAAATTTTCTCTTCACTTATAGGAAAGACCAAGATTAGCAGTACCTTTTAAATATCTAAAATTCTTTTTATTACTAAAAAATGAACTTCCTTTGGGTCATCCTGAAATCTTGCACATAAGCAAACGTTAAACATGATGTCTGGTTTAGATGTTGTAAGGTACAACAGAGATCCTATCATTTGTCTATATTCAGTGATGCCTAATGAATTAAACTTTTTGTCCAAACCAAGATATGTTGTAGGATGCGTTGGTGTACTCATAGGGTTGGCATCGTCTAGCTTGAATCTCTTTAACCGCCCTTTTACATATTTTGTTTGATGGATGAAAGTTTGACCGTCTACTTGTTTGATTTGGAGACCAAGGAAGAACTTGCATTCTCCGTCATACTCCTCTCAAATTCCTTTTGCATAATACTATAGAAATCTTGACAAAGAAGTTCACCAATCGCACCAAATGTAATATCATCTAGTATATTTGAACCATAATGAAATCATTTGCGGAACAAGGTAGTGTCAAATTTTCCTCTATCAAAATCATTTTCCGAAAGAAAAGAGTTGAGACACTCATACCAAGTTCTAGGAGCTTGTTTTAGACTATACAAAACTTTATTTAATTTATGAACATGCTTTGGAGAATCATCACTTTCAAGCCTAGGGAGTTGTTCCACATGGACTTCTTCTTTAATGAAATCATTATGAAACACACTCTTAACATCCATTTGATATAACTTGATATTATTGAAAGTAGCAAAGGCAAGACGAACATGTATAACTTCCAGATGAGCAACTAGTGCATAAGGTTAAGTGAAATAAATATCTTATTATTGTGAGTAGACTTTGGGCACAAGCCTATCCTCATTTCTCACAACCTTACCTTGTTCATCTAACTTGTTCCTGAAAACCCACTTTGCTCCTATCACAACTTTATCATTGGATGGTTCCACTAGCATCCAAACTTCATTTTTCTCAATCTAATCCAACTCGTCATGCATAACTTTGACCCAACATTTGTCTTCAAGGGCTTCATTTACATTCTTTGGCTCTAATTGTGAGATCATTGCCATTCTATCTCTTACTATGGGAAGTGTAAGAACTCTCTCATTTAGGTCACCTATTATAGCATCTGGATGATCCATTAGCAAAGTAGAATTCCTTCTTATTGGCTCTCTTCTTTCTTTTTTTGGACCATCTAGTGGGCTTGATGGATAGTCTAGTGCTTGACTGCCAGATGTTGGGGGACTTTCCTACAATTTCTGCAAATCAAATCCAAGAGACACTAGTACAAAAAACACATTCTACAACATGATAAGATGTCGGTTAAAACGGAACTAATATAAACAAAAACACGATGGCATTTTTATAAATATTGAAAGAGATATTACATCAGTTCTCCCTCAACCGATGTACTATACACCATACTACATCGGTTCACACTAGTAACCGGTGTAGAAAAGACCAAAAAGAAAATTATTAAAAATTAAATTTGGCGCTGCAAATATTACATTGTTTAAGAGGCTTAACCGATGTAATAGAGGGTATATACTACATCAATTGAGTCTCACAACCGATGTAGTATGTTAGACAAGGCGTGCTTGGTGAAAATTGGGGAAACTTTAGGGAATATTACAACGGTTATTGAAATAATCGATGTAATATCTCCTATGTTAACCCTCTCCATTTCACTTTCCCCTTTCACTAGTTTGTGTTCGCATTTCCTCCCTTAAGCTTTTGTGCCTTCATTGACTCCATTTTTGTGCTCGAAGTTGTTTCGTGTCCCTTCATTAACTTTATTTCCTCCTCCATTGCATTCACGATTTCACGTGGTACCACTTTTTCTTCTCATTAGTTTTTATTTGCCTTATTTGTGGTGTCGCTTTCTCTTTTCGCTGGTTTTTATTTGCATCTTTGTGTTCACTGATTTTTCTAGGGTTCATTTGACTCCATTTTCGACATCTTTCACACACGTTTGACATGCCTTTCTCTGTCGTCGTAAATGCTTGGTTTGATACCCGTTGCTGCTTCTCTTTGCAAGAAGTTAACAATTTTGTAAAATTCATTAAAAATAGTTAGAAATTTATTTTTAACTTAATTTTTCATCAGCAACTTGATTTAGTATATATTTGATAGTAAATTTCTTACATTGTATAGATTTATAATAGATTTAGGTTTCAAAAATTTAGGGCCGATAAACTTCAAATGACAATAACTTTTGATAGAGAGCTCAGATTAAGACGCTCCAAAAATGAAAGTTTCTAGAAACGGCGGAATGAAGGTCGTCGGCAATCCCTAAAGGGAATTAAAAATCCAAAATTTTTCCAAAATTTCATTGTTTACAATTTTTTTTATTGTTTTAGTATTTTTCATATTTTTTTTTCTATTTCACCTATCTATACTTATCAAAATTTTCTGGAAATTGTTGTGGTGTTTCCTTGTATGGATTAGAGATTTATCAAAGAATTCTGGAAAATTTTAGAATTTTTTTTAAATAGAGATATTACATCGGTTGTAGGCTCTCAATCAATGTAATAGGGTAGATACTACATCGGCTATTACATCGGTTGAGAGCCACAACCGACGTAGTATGTCCTCCTTAGCGTTCTTAGGATTGGTATTTTACGTCAGTAATTTATTTATCAACCGGTGTATATGCACATACTATATTAGTTATAGAACCGATGTAGAAAGTCGAAGACTTTCTATATCACCTGTGTTTATATCAGTTCTGGAACCGATGTAGAAAGTCTCTTCTGCATCTACATCGAACCAATGTAGAAAGCGTTTTTTCTACTAGTGAGAATTGTCTTGCTCTGATAATTTCTTATCAAGATTGAAGTCATCGAATCTTAAATGGATATTTATTCCTCCACAAGAGAAGTTCAAAAGTTGTACACCCTATATGCCTTAGACGTTTTAGAATATCCAAGGAAGATGCCTTCATCACTTTTAGAGTCAAGCTTTTCTAAATTCTCCGTGTTGTTCAATATGAAACATTGAATTCCAAAGGGGGAGAGATAAGAAATATTAGGTTTCTTGTTTTCCACAATTCATAGGAAATCTTTTCTATCAATGGTCTTTAAATAGCAAGCAATATTAATTGCTTCTGGCCCTTGGGATTTATGTTTGTATTACACATTGTTCAAGTTATTTCTTGTAAAGATATGTTCTTCCTCTCAACAACATCATTTCATTATGGTGTTCTAGAAGTAGAAAAATTATGGTTGATTACCATAGTTTTGCAAAGGACTGAAAGTTTTCATTTTCAAATTCTCTCCCATGATTACTTCTGATAACAACAATTGATACATTTTTTCTGTTTTGAACTTGCTTTAGAAGGAAAAAAGTGACAGTTTCTATAGACCGTCAAGTGGGTTTACCAAGTCTTACAACAGATAGGAAACTTTTACGATATTTTCCCCTATTGTATTGAATCAATAAAAAATAGTAATATGAATTTAAATGATAATCAAGGTGTAGCAATCAAATATTTTCTAGATAAATTAAAAGTGTTTGAAACATTTTATTCAATGTCTATATTATCTATGTTTGGAAATGATTTATGAAAAACGGTCAAATAATCATGCAATTAAGGAAGCAAACAAATCTATATGTTTACATTTAATTGTGATTAATTACCATACGTGGAACTCTTGTATGAATTGTTTCTATAACATAACAAATGCATAAGTGCTTTGTCAACCCACAATAATACCCAAATCCTAATGTCTTAGGTGAATGACTGTAAGCTTCCCTATTAACTGTCAATCTCTTGATCAATTATATAGAAAATACTTGCTTTAGTTATTGCAAGGGTTTAAAACAACAAATGAATCATGCTCTATGTCTAGATGCATACTTTCATTAGGTATTCCAATTCAGATCTTAATTACTAACAATATTTCTCAATACTTTTAAAATCAAGGTGTCAAGCCATGAATAAATACAATAGACATTAAGCGCATAATTGAAATACTAATATTGAAAGGAAAAGACTATATATAACACAATATTGATTATAAGAGTTTGGTAAGTTATATCTAACCCTAACAACAATGGATTTTGTTATTCATAGACATGAGAACCCTAAACTTATAAGATTAATAGTGAAAGAAGAAGATGTTAGCACCAGTGGACTGCTGCAGTGATTTGATGAATTCAACCAAGTGAAGATGCTCTAGATCATGTGATGAATGGATGAAGACCTCTTGAAGTTTGAAGAATTGAATCTAGGATCTAGAATTGTGTTGTGGGAGTAAGTTTGAAGTTCAAATTAGTAAGGGTTATGATCTCAATCGAAGAAGGGCTCCTTAATAATTTTTCTAAACAAATAAAACATTTGAAAAATTAATAAAGGTAAAAACTGATTTTTTAAATAACGGTTATAACTAACTGAGAAAAATCTAGTCGACTAAACTGTGATTCAGTCGACTGAAACCGTTATGACAGTTGGTCTATAAATACTTGGCGCGCGAATTTTTAAAATGATATACAGAGTAAGAATTGTGAGAAGATTACTGAAAAGAGAGAAAAGCAAAAGCGATCTACGGTTTTTCATCAAGAAACGAATCAAGCTACATGTTTTACTCCAAGAACTGATTTCTTGAACAAAAGAAGAGGAGCCATCTGCTGACTGAGATCATTGCGCTACTGATTTGATATTCTGACTAAGCACTCTATCCCTATTCTCTTATATTCGTGTATTCTGCTATATAG
>Ga0209700_104322_pt1 | contig 25824 bp, 15 predicted proteins | sample SiratroredBW_FD_187528 | JGI IMG/M metagenome (GOLD analysis project Ga0209700, IMG submission 187528) | Root nodule microbial communities of legume samples collected from California, USA - Siratro red BW (SPAdes) (version 2) | ecosystem: Host-associated > Plants > Roots > Nodule | place: USA...
AAAAAAAAGAAAGTTAAAAAAAAAAAAAAAAAAAACTAATGCTATTGGAGAAATATTTTTCTATGCAAATTAGAAAAATATTAGTAACATATTCATGAGGTTTTTAACACTTTTTTTACTAATTTAGGTAAAAACATACGATTGATCCCGGTTAATAGTGTCATTTTTTTAAACCAGTAATTCTGCTTGAGATTTTATTCTATATAAAAAATATTGCATAATGTTTGAATTTAAATTTTATGCATTACTATTATAAAAACTAATAAATAAATCTATTAAAAATTATTATTTATACGACTTTAACATTCGTTTGGTAGGCAAAAAAGTGGAATTGAATTTGCAAGGATGAAAAAGTGTTTTTTTTTTTCCTTACACTGTTTCATGCATTTTTATTATAACAATGACATCATTAACAAGGGGTGAGGAGCTTTAGGTGTAACTAATGTCTTGATTTTGGAAAAAAATCAAATTTGTAAGGATGTTTTAGGTTCACCAAAATGTCAAAGAGAAAAATAATGACTTTTTTTTTCTATTAAAGGTTTCGCAATATTGTAATTCACATTGGTATGATAAGAAAAATTAAAAAAGGAAAAAGAAAAACTCAATCTATCCACTAGATATATTTCATTGCATTTAAAGAAAAAAAAAAGTATGAAATAAAACATGTGTTTGAAAGACTAAATTATCTTTTCATTCAAATGCTTCTTTATTTTTTTCATTAAGATTTTTTTTTTGTTATTATTTTTATTTTGTTCTAAAAGAGATAGTATTGACTTTTTTTATAAGTTTATAAACTTTTTTTTTTTATAAGTTTATAAACTTAAAAATAAATACTCATTTCTTATTATCTAATTAAATAATGAGAAATGAATATTTTAATATTTTACAGTCAAGAAGTTATATGTATTATGAAACTAATATTCTTTATTTATATAAAAAATTTATTTCTTTTTCAAGTTTATCTTACTTTGATTGTTTGTAAGTTTTTTTAGTCGAATAATTATATATTTTAGATCTAATTTTTCCGTCTTAAAGATGAACAAAAATAATTTAAGGTTAATGCATCATAATTCAATTAGAATTTTTCTTTTTTTTCTTTTAAAAGTTGAGATATTTATAGTGTTTTGCATGTATAATATTAACTTGATGCATGCATGGTAGTCTGACAAGAAAAAGTTAATCTCAACTAGTAAAGTTTATAATAATAATGTATTTGGTTCTTAAAACAGGATCTACATTATCTTTTAAACCACATACTTTTTTTGGACACATTGGAAAAAGAACTTGTACTATTAAACCGTTGTGATTTATTTGCCAATAAGAGAACAGTCTTTGAAAATATTTCATTAAAATGTGACAAATGTGCGTTAACATGAATTTGTTTTTAAATCAAAATGTCATTTTTTAATAAGGCTGTTGTAAACTTTAAATAATCAACATAAAATAGAGGTCCATCTACCAAATATCTTTAATCAAAATGACATTAAGATTTCGAAAATGTTGATACATCATCATTCGAATGTTACGTCTTAAGAGAATAAAAATATCAGTTAGTCCTCTTTTACTTGTGCAACTCATAAAAAGATACATTCATCTTAATACATCAAGAAAATATAAATGAAATTATACCTTAATGCCAAATCGGTGCATTTGGCATCCGATTTGAAATCCTCATTTTAATTCAGAATCCCTTAAAAGTAAAATATAAATATTTTAGATGATTTAATTCATGTATGACATTTTTATGTAATACATTTTTAATTTTTTTATGTGACTTATTTTTACATAAAAATATTATATCTTATTTATCATTTATTTATTCACAATTAAAAAATTAAAAAATCTATTCACAATTCAAATATCAATTTGATAATCATGATCAAAACAAGATTATTTCGATTTGATGACAATCACCAGGTTCATATTGGATTAATTGTAATGTTGATGGCATGTTAAATAGTATTTTAAGTATGACTTACGATAATATATTTAGAGATGTATTTAATAACATAATCTTATTTACATAATGTGAACAACTTGCACAAATTCATGTAACTCGGGTATATAATTGATATTCAGGTACTAAATAATTAATTATATTTTTTTATCCAATCCTATTATTGATTCATTAGGTTGTAATTCAATTCTGTCACTCAATACTCATATATTTTATAATTTCTTTGACTCTTAATTTTTCGTAGATAATTTTTTTTTTCGATTTTCATTAACAGCTCAATAATCGATCATCATTTTTTTAAAAAAGAACCATGCTCATTTTTCCACTAAGAACTATTGTGATTCTTTGATCAATTGTGCTTATTTTTCACAGAGTTATATAGTATAGACCCAATAATTTATTATGTACTTATGTCGTAGAAATCAATTGAATAAGAGTCAGTCAAACTAGCGGATTAAATTGATTTAATGTTGGTAGTAAAAGCTTTCTTATTATCCCAAGGGGGACTACGAATACATGGAGAATTATGCTATATAAAATTAAATATCTAAATATTTCTTTGTATCAGATACCTTTACAATTCTGGTTGTAAAGCAAAGCCCATGCTGTAGGAGAATATTGTCACGGATCAAACAATGTGAAGACAGGGTGCTATGTTTTCTGCACAACCTTTGGCTTTAATCCAGTTATGTGTTTAGTTTTTCTACACTTTGAGTCATGGAATCAGAGATGTTGAGGGGCATATACTGTTTTCTGTATCATGTTTGTATGCCTTATTGGATGTTTTTGGTTTAGCCTGTGAGACAAGTAAAAGGGAATGAGCATTTTAGGAATTCAAGTTTTGAGCACACTTGCACTGGGTGTTCCTGAGGATCTCTCGTATAGGTAGGATGTAAAAAGTTGAAGTATTTCTTATTAATTTAATTTTTATTGCTGATAAGAAAAATATACTTCTAGAAACGATAATTATATTGTGCTTATAAACTCATAATTTTTTTAGGGATAGCTTGGAAACTCACATATGGCTAAACTCATAGCTCAATCATTTCATCCTTTCTCAATTTTTATTCAATTAAATGTTTCTTCAAGTCATGATATACTTATATATCCCCTAATTTGGGAGAATGAATATAATTTTCGAAGTTCAAAAATTAAACAAGAAATCCAGTAGAACACATCGAAGCACAGTTACATCTTCAACTCTGTAAACCAGACAAAGGAACGTGTTTTTTACACAAAAACACAGCATGAAAAATTAACCAAGGTTAACTGTGAACAGAGGCAGTACACGAAACATAATACCTGGTGATGAAAGAAATTTTGAAGAAAGATCAGTGCAAGCTATCTTTGGATGCTCCTAACAAAGGAAAATTTGAGTAAATATGATAAGTGGGTGACAGTTGAAAGAACGAGCCAATATAGGTTAAGTATAATATTTCTTATAACGAATTATTCTGATTGATAAGAAAAAATTATATATTATCTCTTAATTATTTATATTAAGTTTTGTTTAAATTGAATAACTATATGTATAAAATTTAGAAGCTCTTACATATATACTTAGTAACGAAGAATTAAATAATTTCGTATTAATAAAAAGTTATAAATATGATATGAATTTTCAAACTAATGGTACATTTTGGAATACAAATTAGAATATTCCATGATGAAAATACTTAATCCTGTTCATTTCTTATGGACTAGTTAAAAAATACAAATACTTCTTTTATGTTATATCTTTTATGTTATATTATGGGAATTTGTACATTAAAAGTAATTCAGATTGATTGATGCTTTTAATTTTTTAATAAAATAATTAACATATTACAAGAAAAAGATTATTTAGAGATCTATATTTAGCTATTAATAAAATGGTTGCTAATTGTGATCAAAATAGTCACCAAATTAAATTTTGATTGCTAAATAACTATTAAATAGAAGTAATGATTGAATTTAGTAACCAATTAAGTCAAATAATTGGTATCTAACATTAGATACCAAAGTTTTAGTGACCTATGTTATTAGATTATAAATTGGTATCTAATTAAGTTAGAGACTAATTTAGAATCTAATGGTATAGGTCATTAAAACCTTGGTAGCTAATGTTAGATACCAATTATTTGACTTAATTGGTCACTAAATTCAATAATTACTTCTATTTTATAGTTATTTAGCCACTAAAATCTAATTTGGTGACTATTTTAGTCACAATTAGCAACAATTTCATTTGGTAGCTAAAAATTGGTCTCTAAACAACTTTTTCTTGTAATATATACCTCTTCCAATTTTTTCTTTTAATATATAACATTCTCTCAAATATTTACATACATCTATAAATGGTTTCTTTCATTTGTTTGTGATGCCTAACAAGATGGGAGAATGTCGTACGTGCAAGCTCGCTACTAAGTCATTTCACGGGTCGGGGTTGGGAAACAGTTACACGGAAAGGTCTAAAGTAATTTTCATTTCCATAAGGCATATGTATATTATCTGTTGTTCCTTTTCTTGAATGTTTGAAATTGATGTGTAGTATTCTGATTACAAATTTTGCATGTAATAGGACACACAAACTAATTGGTTTTTATTGAAGATTGTGTAAGTGGTTGGGTCTGGAAGTGTATTTGTATAAGGGTTGGGACATCTCCTGAAATATCTCTCTTTAATTTAATTTATTTCTTGTTGTTAAAAAAATCTATAAAAACTATGAAAAAAATAGAGATATTCTAGGAGAATGGATCTCTAAGGAGTATATGGAGAGTTATACATAATAAAGTGTCCACATTGGATAATCTCCTAAAAAGATAAGTTCAAGTGAACAGTGACAAGTGTCTTATGTATGAGACAAAGGAAGAAACCGTCTGCCACATATTCTTTACTTGTAAAAATGTTAGTTGAATTTTGAAAAATGTGTGACTTGTAGATTGGTGTTCAGTTGGTACATCGTAAAGTATCTAAAATATTTTCTCAGATTTGAACTGTTAGAATTAAGTAAGAAAAAATAATTGTGTTTGGAGTATTACGTGGATGACTATCATTTGGACTATTTAGTCACACACAAATAATGTTTTCTTTAGAAACCAGAGATTTGATGTAGAGGAAGTATTCACTATAGTACAAATTAAGTCTTGGACTTGGATAAAACGAAAATACACAAAGGTTAAATTTTCATACTCGAATTGGTGCTTAAGTCCTATAACTTGCTTGAAATCGATGAATTCTAAATATGGATGATCCTAATACTAGCTTAAGGTTTGGATTAGACTAAGTACAGATATTTGAAAGAGTATTGCTACACGTAGGAAAATCTTAAACTGAAATTTAAACCTAATCATTCTTGGTCTTAATGTCTTACATACTGATTGTTGGACACATATATAGTTATTTGCTATCTTTGATATGTAAAATGTGTTTAAATTCATAGCATGAGTGTTTCTTCTTGTTTTCATATGTATTAATGTAGTTGGAAGGATGGTGGAAAGGTTATTTGCTCTTTGTATGCAGGTCGCACTAAGCATAAATAGTTACAAATATGTGGGGTAACGATAAATTAATAGTGTTGTAATCATTTAAGAGAGATATGAACTGGAGAATTGATTTTGAGGTACTGTTGCTTATTTATAGTACTAATATTCTTGAATGTCAATATTAAAAGTGCATTATTGGAAAAGTTAGAATGGAATGTGATGTGGATATTTTGTATGAAACTCTATGATTTCTTTGGAATAAAGAGAAGATGATTCAAATTTATTGAGTTTGAGGTTGTTAACATAGCAATCATGAATCCAATAATCATGAATCCAATAATACATGTTCTTCATATCATATCAAGTAATGTATCAATATTGTTCTATCAAGTAATGTATCAATATTGTTCGATCCTTTGTATGTAACTTAATACAAACTTAAATGTTACAAATTGTATTCAAATAATATTTTTCACACTCTATGTTTGAGTTAATCTTTAATCTTACCATAACAAATATATTAAAAGTTATATATATATTTTGTATGCTTAAATGAAATTATATAAGAATTAGAATACTTTCAGTATTTTATTTTTTTTATTACAAAAAAAGTATATTATTGTATTAAAATGTTTTTTTTTAGTAATCTCTCCGTTTATAGGGAAGAAAAAATCAGACTCAAATACAAGTAAATTGTAATTTTTTTATTCAAATGAATAATTTCATCTTAAGAATATCCTTCAATTAATTAAGATTTTATTTTTTTATATCAATTTTAATAAATGGTATTTTGAAAAGATACTTATAAAAATAATTAGTAAAATTAAATGTTTTAAACAAAACAAAAATGGGTTAATTTAAGTTAGAACATATATTTGAGTTTTGGAGAGGGTTTTTAACATCTGTCAGTATAAAAAGTGAGGGATTGATGTGTCGTATGGTACACTATCCGTGTGGAAACCGTGTTCCACTGAGGTTCAGTGCACTATGCTTAGTAATAAAAAAATGGTTAGTGCACTAAGATGTTGGCCGTACTTGCTCATTTTCTTACCTAGTCACCTTTTTTCAGGGGGACAATGCAATTGGACCAGCACAGGTATCCACAATTTTCGGTTCCATATTGCTTTGCATGCCTATAAATATGATCGTAGAAGACCCTTCTGCTATAGCTTCTGAATAATCAAAAGGAAACAAAACAATGGAATCAACTCATGTAATCTCCATTTCAAATGGTGAAGACAATGTTGCTCCACGGAAGAGTACTAGAACATTTAAATTTTCACTTCCACCCGTTTTTTCTCGTTTCAGAGAAAGCAAAATCCATCTCCGGGATAAGCAAAAGAAAGACGCTAAAAAAATGATCCACAGCATCAAAGTTGGAATCTCCCTTGTTTTGATTTCACTTCTGTACCTCTTGGATCCTCTTTACGAGCAAGTTGGAGAAAATGCTATGTGGGCTATCATGACTGTGGTCGTCACCTTTGAATTTTCTGCAGGTAGGTACACTTTCATCAGTAACACAGATCAAGATTGGTTCAACTGTTACTCCTTATTGTCATGCCTTTATGACTTAGTTGAAGCAATATGCAGATAAACTAATTTTATTAACATGCAGGAGCTACTCTAGGCAAAGGTTTAAATCGCGGAATTGGAACTATATTAGGAGGTGGACTTGGTTGCATAGCCGCATTTTTAGCTCAAAATCTTGGTGGAGTTGGCAACTCCATTATAATTGGAGCTTCTGTATTTATCTTTGGTAAGTTTCTAATATAAAACCTCTCCACTGTTGGTTTATTATTTTCAAATTGTTGTTACAGTTTTACGTTTAATAAAAACAATGGTAATGCAGCTGCAATTGCAGTTGAAGTTGAAGAAACCTTTCAAAATGCAATATTAAGAAAAATATGAGGTTGGAGATGCTCTTAAGTGTAGATGGATTTTCCTAAGCCTTCTATACGTGTCTAGTTTTGCTGCTTGAAGTTTATTTGGCCCAATATTTAATTATAAAGTGATTAGACAAAGTCTAATTTCAGGAACAATTGCGACATATTTTCGACTATTCCCTAGCGTGAAGAAGAGATACGATTACGGAGTGATGATTTTTATTCTCACTTTTAATTTGGTTGTGGTCTCTGGTGTGCGCACTGAAGATCAGAAAGTTTGGGAAATAGCACGTGAACGCCTTTTAACAATTGTAATAGGTTTCGTTGTGTGCATTTGTGTGAGCTTGTTGATATTCCCCTTGTGGGCCAGTGATGAACTTCATGATTCAATGGTCTCTAGATTCCAACACCTTGCCAATTCATTACAAGGTACAAAAGGTTTAGTTTCTTCTTCTTCTTTTTTGTATAATACAGTAGTAAATTTTCCCACTCAACTTGAATAACTATCATATACTGACTTTGGAACTACTAGTAAATATTAGCAAAACATAAAGTGTTCTGTTATGGATTGTTTATGGTACTATAAAAAAGTGAGAAAATAAAAAATGGAAAATAAGAAAAAGGATTGAAAATAGAAACTTAGAAAATAAAATTATTTGGATTGAGTGAAGGAAATAAAAATAAATAAAATTTTGATATTTTCTTTATATTAAATATTTTTATGTTTTAATATTATTTTCAATAAATTTATTATTATTGCAATAAAAAAATACTTATAATTGATCGAGTCAGGAAAATATATAAAATTATCTAATATTTGATACATATTTAATTATGTATATACTTCTTAAGTGAACATTCACTCGTCAGTGTGTATTTTTTTTTTTATGTAAATCATTTTAAATTCCCTTAAAATAGATAACAGGCTATTGTTATTTAAATTATTACCAAACGCCTCTTGACAAAACCTTTTAATGATAGTATGATCACATTTAATTTTATGGATAAAAAATTATATAACTATTTGATTTTTTTTTTCATAGTTTCAAAAATTTACTTTTTAAATGGTTATATTCTTCTTAAAAACAAATTATCGAATAATTGTAATTATTTTCCTAACATTATACATTATATATAGATAAGAGTTACTTTTCTATAGTATCATTACCCTCCAGTACATATCCGCTTTTTAAGGCATAAAGTTTTGAATCATACATATGGTAGTGGATGGCAAGAACGCTAGTTTAGTTTAATGAATTGGCACCCAAACTTTATTGACAAAAGATAACATGAAATTAATTCTTTATTATACATGCCAACGACATAGTGTCTTTTATATAAAACTATTATTCTTTTTTATGTGGGTGGGACTTATTGCCCAAACCCCATCAAATCATCTCCTACAATAAAAAGAAATCCACTCCAATCTCAATAAATAAAAGTTAGAAAAAAGTGTTTATTTATTTTTTCCATTTTATTTTCATCTTATTTATTTTTTTCATCACATTATATTATATATTTTATCTCTTTCTATTCCATATAATTCTTTCTGTCCATCTCCTCTCTTCACCTCAATTCCTCCCATTTTGGAAGTGACGTTTATAATAGGTAAACTAAGATGCAAGTGTTGTGTTTCGTAAAATAGGGTGCATGGAGGAATATGCCAAATTCGCTAGTAAAAAAGAAAATAAGCCTGGTGCTAGCTTCAGTGTTAGCAAGTCGTTGTTGGACTCCAAATCAAAGGATGAGATTCTGGTACGTATATTACGTTTAGATTCTGAAAGCATTTTATATATGTAAAGTGAGATATCTTTCTGAAATTCTGATTGCATGTTTATTTTTATTTAGTGTTGTATAATTTTTATCGGGAAAAAGAGTGATACAAGTGAATAATGAAAATATATCCGGTGTTTCAGGCAAATTTTGCAAAATGGGAACCCTGGCATGGAAAATTTGGATTTTTCTATCCTTGGGAGAAGTACCTTAAGATTGGAGAGGTTCTTCGAGAACTGGCTGCAATAACTCTTGTTTTGGAAGGTTGCCTCCAATCCTCAGAAACGGTAGGTACCTTAACTTTTGTACCAACCCTTGATGCAAAATGACAAGATCATGCATAGGCTTCTTTTGGGTCCATAATATATATATAACGTTATTTTGGTTGAAATGGTTGATTGGTTAGGTCATGAAAGTGGAATCAGTGAGTCAAGGTGTCCAAATGGAATCTTGTGAAGCAATTGGGTCAGTAATTGTGTGGAGTCTGCGAGAACTTGGGGAGAGCATGGAGAAAAAGATTAAGTGTGAGGCAGAGGGTGACATATCAGCAAAGTTGAAGACAGTGAGAGGAGAGATAAACTTGGTGATTTCCACGTCCAAAATGGCAGCAATTGATAACATGGATGCACTTGCAGTAGCAAGCTTCGTGTTCTTACTGAAGAAAGTGGTGGAGAAGGTAGAAGAACTCACCAAAGAGGTGGAGCAACTAGGAGACCTTGCTGGTTTTCGTGCTCATTCAACTGTAGTCTAGATGCTATATATGCACGTATCATATGTGCCTTTGTTCCTTTTTTAACGAAGGAGAATCAAAAACGAAATTTTATAATATCTGTTTTTATGTTTTTTTTTATTTCCACTGAATTAGAAATAACTAGAGTATTATTAGACTTAATTATTCTCATATTATAGTCTGGAAGATAGAATATGTAGCCCTAAGATATTTCAGGATAACGAAGGAAAAATCACTAATAATTCCTGCATCGAGTTTGTTTTCACAGATTTAAGCTGGATTTTCTGAGTCTCCCATTAAAAGCTGACTTATTAAAAGGTCTTAGACCATGTTTGCCAATTTTTAATTATCTGAATTATTTTTTAGTTGGGTAATTGAGTTCTTATATTTAAAAAAATAATCGGTCATAAATAAACTAATGGCTGGTTAATTAAATACTTTAATAATATATTTTTTACATAATGAGCTAAAATACTGATAATAGAAAAGGTGGATACCTGATATGCAAATAAGAATTAGGTTAAAATAATAAAAGGAGAGAAGGAGCTAAAGAAACATTATGAGAATTGTGAATATCTATTTCCTGTCATTTTGCATTCTTTTTTGTGAGTTTTTTCTTCTCTTTCTGAATTCTTCTTCTTCCTATCTGTGAGCAAGCTATTCATTCTTTTCCGTCATCTCTTTAAGTATCATCATACCCATATTGATAACTGTTGAGTACTTTCTTTGTTTATATTACAATATCAAACTCGTATCAACTCATTTTTCGGTTTTAGTTTTTTAGTTTGTTAACGTATTACTGCACGATTTCTTTTGAAATCCATAATAATATGTATAATTTGGTGCTTTCATTGAGTCTGATAGTGGAAAACACACGTATGCAATCAATGCAAGCAGCGATTAACAAGCGCACAAAACAATTTGAAGGTTATAATGATCAGCTAGCAGCGATGACCACCCATGTTTTAGCCTCGCTTCAGGTTCAGCTAGCACAGAGAATGGAGCATTCTCCTCGACACAGTTCATCCCATTTGCATCACCAAGACAGCTGCGGGTGGATTTCTCTCATTTTTCTATAGCGGAAGACATTCTATAATGGATTTATAAAGCAGAGAGATTTTTTCGAATTTACGAGATTCTAGAAGACCAGAAGATGGATCTCATGACAGTTAGATTGGAAGGTTGAGCCCTAGCTTGGTTTCAGATTTGGGAGAAATTAAATCAAGGTAATGGCTAGATCACGTCATCCACAACGATGCAAATCCATTTTGGCCCATCCCAGTTTGAAAACCCACAAGAAGAGTTACTAAAACTGAAACTAGGTACGTCAGTAACCAATTACTTTGATGCATTTAACGATTTGGCTGCTAGAATGTATGGAATGGACGATGCTCACTGTTAGATTGCTTTATTGGTGGTTTACATCCTGAGCTGAAACGTAAAGTGAAATCTAGATGTCCAGTTTCACTAATGCAAGCAGTATCACTAGCTGGACTATTTGAAGAAAAAAATTTCCCTCATACTCAAAGATGGCGTACCACACCACCAGCTCCAATTGCTGCCACTCGCAAAATGTATTTTCACCCAACTACAAAGAACATGAACCATACACCACGAACACAATCCCCAATCATAAATCCACCACTCCTACCAACACCATCTAAACCCAAATTCATGAGAAAATTATCACCAATAGAGATTCAATTTCGCAGAGAGAACAATCTTTGTTTCCTTACTGTGAGAAATTTACTCCAGGCCACGAATGTGATGCTAAACATATTTCATTATCCGATCTGTTGAGGAACTCCCTAATGACACAGAAAATTCAAATGATTTTACTGTCACGATTGTTGAACCAAGAGAACACATTCAGATTACAGAATCAATATACCTCTCTTATAATGCTTTATCAGGCATAACAAATAGAAGGTCTATTCATTTTTGGAGAACAGTGCATCATAGGAATATTAGAATTTTGATGGATGGAGGCAATCCATCCAACTTTGGTGACAAGGTTGGTTGTACCATTGTATAGGACCCCTAAATTCCAAGTGCAAGTAGGAAGCGGGGAATTATTACAATGTGAAGAGGAAGTTCCTGACATACCTGTAAAAGAATCGTTTTAGGAATATTGCATCTCATAATACAAATGATGTATCTTTTAAGTTCATCTATGCAAAAGAATGTATCCTTTAATATAATATTTTTAGAAAAATAATCTTTTTGACAACCGTAACAACCATATTACAATTCACTTTTAAAGTTATTATACTCATTATAAAAATAAAATTTTATATTTATGAAAAAATAAAAAGAATGAAAGGTAAAATAGTAATTTTAAAATTTTATTAGATGTCAACATATCATTATTCATATTATTTTTATTAGCGATGTATTGTATAAACTACATATAAATGCATTTTATGATACAAATGATGCATTATTTTAGCATAAACAATATTGTATCGCTTGGTGTATTGCCTAACTTAAGATACAAATATATATTTACATTTTTACGATACTTATCAACTAATAATCTAAATAACTTGAAAAAAAAAAAGTTTTGTACCGTATGGCCAGTGACAAGTATGGCCGACAAGTAACCAAGCTGGGGAGTAACCAGGCCGATAAGTGTCTGGGCCTACAAGTATGGCCGACAAGTAACCAGGCTGAGGAGTAACCAGGCCGATAAGTGCCTGAGCCTACAAGAATGGCCGACAAGTGCCAGGTCGATAAGTAACCAGGCCGACAAGTACCCAGGTCAACAAGCAACCAGGCTGATGAGTAACCAGGCCAACAAGTGCCTAGGCCTACAAGAGTGGCCGACAAGTGTCAGGCCAACAAGTAACCAAGCTGACAAGTACCCAGGACGATAGGTACCAAGCCAATACCAACGAACCAACATCTCCATTTCCTTTGCATTGGGAACAGGCACCTTACATCTGACAAAGGAACAAATCCCAATAAACGGCGCTTGCATTACCTGACAAAGAGGATACCACACGCCTACCTTGTGCAGAAGAGACTACACGTCTTCCCTCTGACATTGTGCAGAACAGCAACCTCATGCAAGGGAGACTGCACGTCTTCCCTCTGACAAAGTGCAGAGTAGTCATCATATCTCTAAGGGCCAAGAGGCTATACGTCTTCCTCATAACGCCATGCATAACAGTATAAATAGAAAATAGTAAGTATAACTAAAGGACTTTTGGAAAAATCTACCGTAATATATATTATGTACTTCTGATAATGGAGAACACCAGTGAGAGAGTAGAGTACTTCCGACGAGAGTCTTCCCTTTTCCCCGACGATCGGAGAATAGCAATTTGCAGAGAGATCAGAACAGTTGGTACCTGGAAGTCTTGTTCTCAGCCTCAAGGCTCTGCAAGAACTTTTATTGTTCTCTGCCCTTAGGCTGTAGGAACAAGTTCAATAAATAAAAAAATATAAGGCCAGTAGATAAGTATGTAACAATGAAGCGAACTCCAAAATACAATCGATAGACTTTCAAAGTTTTACGGATTGTGATGAAAGTAAATACGGAAGCTTTTAGATGTAACTAGTGAAGTACCTCTTTCCTACACGAGTTAATGCCTATTAAAATTATTGTTTTATTTTATATTAAAAGTTTAAACTGATTTTAATTTTACCATAAATTATAATATAAAAGATAAACTAAAAACATGTTATGTGTTGATTAAGGACCTGTAAAAAGACATAATCCAAAATTTTGGCAAGGTGTCCACAGAAGGAAGAAGTCACTTAAGTAATTTCCACATGGATTAATTTACTCGTATAGATAGTAGACGAAAACGGGTAGTATTAATTATTTTATGACTTCTCTTATCTTATGATTAATGATGCATAAGTTTATGTTCTTTGCTCAAGAGATTAACAGTCACTAATCAACTATTAGTTTGTTAATCATAGTGTCAGCCACACGGTATTAGCCGACAGAAAGACGTATAAGAAAAAGAGGACAACGAATCGTATTCCAAGAAAGGATAATTAAGTAGTTATTGAATATTGGAACGAGAATGAAGACAAAACACGAAAACTGCAACTTGATCAGAAGAGAAATTACAAATAAATCGGTGAAGAAGACTCAAACCTACCCAAAAAATATAAAGTGTGTCGTTGAAATTAATGGAAGGGCATAATATTAAGATGGGCATTTCTTCAGAAATTGCAGCAGCTACGATTGTTTTGCTGTGCCTGTGGAGTGTTGCTGACAGTGTTGTGAACACCAACATCACTACCATTCTGTGCAACGTTGGTGGGTACACCTCAGGTGATCCTTTTGCTGTCAGTTTATCATATGTTGTTGGAGAATTGGAGAGAGAGACTCCAACGCAGAAAAATTACGATTACTACAATATTTCTCCATATCCTAATGCCTTTGCCTACGGACATGCTGCTTGCAACCTTAATCTCACAACCTCTGACTGCAAAACCTGCCTTGCTGTTGCTAAAACAGCCATGTTCAACACATGTCCCAACCGTATAGGAGCTCGCTCGGTGCTGCATGATTGTACAATCAGGTATGAGCAGTACCCTTTTGACGATTAGAGATACAGAACTGTTGTTTTCATGTTTCCACCAGAAAGAACCGTTTCTAAGCAATAAATCTGTTTGTGTACCACAAATATGCTTAGTGATGAAGTCAAATACTACCTATTCTATTCGTTCATGATCAACTCTCATTTTGATTTCAATTTGCTATGTGAAGGCTAACTAAATTACAAGCACAAATGTGAAACTTCAATAACTTAATTTGATATGAAATATATATTTTTAGTATACATCAAGAAAAGGTCAAGTCAGATAGGTCTATATTCCTGCATTAGTATGCCAGAAGATAAACAGTTGAACAAGTGTTAGATAACATAAACATATAATTAAGTTAATTCTGGAAGTTAAACTAGCTAAGATGATGGTTTATTTTGGAGAAGATTATCTCTGAGTACGTAAATTGGTAGGTAGAGTGAATAAATTCTCATATTACGTATTCCAAATTTTGAAGAACATAGTGAAAGAGTTTCCAAAGAGTCAAACATTTTGGTAATACCAGCTCCCGCTGATACTCTCAATTTGCAAAAGGTTCGAACCAAGAAGCTTCATTGATTAGTTACTTTATTTTGGAATATGTTACATAAGAGGAGTGCCAAAGTTGATAATATGATAGATCAACCTTAGCTTATTTCGGTAAAATGAGCAATGTCTTACCATATCACAAAACATAGTACCAGAATGTCATTACAGCAACAATGCTACTTAGAATACAAATTGTATCAATTCTACTTTCGTTTCTAATCTTCTCCTCTTTTAACTTATTTTGCACTTTTGAGTATGCAAGACAAGATTCACGTACTTCACTATAATTTTTACTTCTTCGACAACTGAGTGCTTTCTTGAGAATAAGCAAACTGTTCCTCCCATTAACATGCGCACCTTCCATGTCTTCCAACTGCATACTCAGCTCTGTTGATCTAAGAGTTGTTTGAACCCCCTCTTGTTCAGTGTGAACCACTCTAAACTTCATAATGAGGATGCACTGCACTACTTGAGAAGGAAGAATGTCCTTGGCAGAGAGAACAGATCCAAAACGAAAGACAAAATCCTTATCTGTTGGCCAATGTCTTTGCCCGTCTAGAGGGCTCCAGCTAGCAAGATTAGCAGATTGCTTAATTTTCTTGTTTACTATGATCCAACTAAGCAAGAGACCATCACGAAGTTCCCGCCATAGCTTCCCATCTTTCTTTTCCCTTTCAATAGAAGTAATTGGTGGCAGTCCATCAGAAACAGAAAGGGTAACCACACCATCATTGTTATCATCTCTATCAGCACAACTGAGAAGATCAATCCGAAAAGGACAGTTGTAGAACCACCCATTATAGCCATTTGCGTTTGGAATTCCCCATAGAACTTTGGAGCAGATTGGTTTCTCCTTAAACTTGATATCCACAATGGAAACAAAATCGGATGGAGAGATGCTTTCCAATTCATTCATTTCCCCATAATGTTCAGCCTCAGTCCAATCATCAGGGTACTCAAAATAGCTGTTCCATTGATACTCTTCAACCTCCTTGATAACAATAAGAGGAAGAGGAAAACAATCTGCGTAGAATTTTCTGAATCCTCCAATAAAAGATATTAATATTTTGACATCTTCCCTGTTTGTTGAAGGCCACATAGAGGAACACACATTTTCCCATAAAATCTCTTCTTTTGAGATGGAACAAAATGATGCACAAGTGCAAGCTGCACAAGCCAACGTAAGGCCGTCGAGACGTCGTAATATGTCGTAGAAGAGATCGTTACTCAATGAGGCAATACTCTCAGCAGGAGCAACTGCCATAACAATAATCCTGTGACTGTCAAAGAACATAATTCAAATCAAAAAAACTAAAACAGAAATGTTGGAAAAAAACAAGTTAGCCTTATTAATACATCAATCAATAATGGAGCATACAATTAATGTTTTGGTAACATGGCAATCTCAATTCGGTAAAAACTAGTGCCTAATATAGTGTTCATGAGAACCAATGGAAGCCAGTTAGTTTATCAGTACCAACCACCAAAATCAACAACTACTCAATCCAAACTTCATTGATGACTACAAGATAGCATAAACTTGTCATATTAAAATAGCTACTACTTCAATTTTAATTTAAAGGAAAATATCAGTGCTGTGTCTGTCATATTGGGAGCGTAATAGATCTGCTGAAGTTTCTAAAAGTAGAATAAAATTAATAAAATTTCAATAATATAAGAAACTTAACTGCGAATTTAAAAGTTGGAATTCAAAAGAAATCTGAGCTTGCCTAACATAATAAGGCATGTTTGATCAATACACCCTGTAACGTACGAATAAGTGTAGATCTTGCAGTTTTCAATAACAAATAACGTCTCTTTTAGATACTCCAGTACAGAACATCCGATGGAATGTAAACTAGTAACACATACTACTTCAAAGCCGGCATGAAATAATGCAGGGGAAGCTTGCTATTTAAGTGTCTATTATGGACTAGTAAAGCCATAAGTCTGTTGTAGAACTTGTGAAGATAATATCAGCACTGAATTAATTCTTGAGAAATTAAATTACTAGTAGAAAAGTGGCACACTATATCCCTTGTATTAAACATTCCCTTCTCATCTTTTAGCCACGGGTTTGACTATGAGAAAACACTATATAGCAGAGCAGAGACGGAGTATAACATATCATTCAATACTGAAATTCACTCTTTGGACAAGATGCTTCGTCATGATAGTACATTACTAGTACAGAGTATAAATAACATACTAAGCACAGTAAACTACAAGAGGAAAATTCCATATCAATCATCTGTTAACTTTGATATCCTAAATAGACGGTGATCAGCGTTCCGTGTATTTAGCACCAAAAGTGCTACACCAAAGTTTTATCCGTAAGAAAACCATCAAGCTAAGTATATGTCTGAGCTACATTTCATACATTAAGTTTAGAAAGTAACTTTCACAGCGCATTTGTTTTCCTCTCGACTCTACAAACTACTCCTCGAATAAAAGTTGTGAAAGACAAGCATTTAACCAATGAGTCTTAACCATTAACGAAACACGCACTTAGGAAATAACCTGCAAACCTTTATATGACTGCAGAATACCCTTTTACTTTAACCGTTCAACATTACAAATTGATCAACAACAGGACTCCCTCCAATTAAACATAAAACATAGACAACAAATAAAGATATGCGAAATAAACAGAAATGCAGTCAAATTCAGAATGTAAAGATTACGAGGATATGTAGAAAATAACAGAAGTGCTAGTAATATCTGACTAAGCATACCAAAATTACAAGGAGGGAAATATGGGTTGTCAAAGTAGTCACCTTAAATATCCCACATGAGTGATGATCAACAAAAGAAGCTTCTAAAAACAGAAGAAGCGAGACAAGAACAAATGGGGCAGGGGAAATGCAGAACGGGAAAAAGAAAAAACTGATTTTGAAGAAAACCCAGATGAAATTACTAGGATTTGGGACAATGAATAATGTAAGAAGATTGGTTTAAGGGTCACAATCCATTGGGTTTGGGGTACTGTTCATGTGTTGTTCTGGTTCTTAGTTGTTCTCAACTAATCCTTGAAAGGACAGGGGCAACAGCATGAGAGGTCAACGATTTACTACTCAACTCTTGAGGTGAACGCCATGCACTGCCCCTTCCATTCACCACACAGATTTTGCCACGTCCTAAAACCACTTTTAGCAAAAAGAACCTTCAAAAGGCAAGTTTTGAAGGTGATTTGGTTCATTTTAGGTGTGCACGAAATCATCCGAAAGAGACAATTAATTATCCGATTGATTAAATTTGAATTTTATTAAGCGGACACTATCAAAATATAATAACTTAATCTGCTGCTTGCAGCATGGAATATTGCATTTGATGAAAATAAGAGAGTTAGAGAGAATGGTTCTCATTTGTTTAAGCTGATTTGGAGGGATTAATGAAAGAAAGTTTTATAGTTTCATAGCCTACTTTTAAGAAAAAACTGTTTGTATGTTGTTAAAATAATAAGGGTTCTTTCTAAATATTAATTATAAAACATCATAATTTATTATGATAGTTTTTATTACAATAAAAATTAATAAAAATAATATTATTAATAATAAATAAAATTGTCTTATTTTTCATTTATTTTTTTTAACTAAACAAGTTGTGTTTCTATGCTCTTCTCTTTCCTTTCTCTTGTTTTTTTTTTTCTATTAAATTGAACATTCATATTTTACCGACTTCGTAATTTTTTTATTTTTATAAGAAAGATGTAACTCTATCTGTGTCTCGTGAAATAGTCTTTTAAAAAAATGACTGACTTTTAATTTTTAATAAATCAGTAACTTATTATATTCTTATTTTATCTTTAAAGTAACTATTTTTTATCTTAATAAAAATATATCTTTTAAGAAAATAAGGTTATTTTTATAAGAAAAGTAAGATTATTTTTAGTATTTATCACAAAAAAAGTATATTTACTATTTTTTAATCTATACATAAAAAATTATATTACAGTTTTATGAGATAAAGATAGTAGACCTTAAAAATGTAAAATAATGTCAAAAGTTATCTAATCAAAGATTTTAGTTAAATGATGGCATACAATTATTTTGCATTGCCAAGACAAATAATTTTTTTATTAAATGAATTGTATTTTCATATTTCTTTAACAATGTTAAGAGTGTGAACAACATATTTTTATATTACGATTAGTATTAAATTTTATAATAAGAAAGCACATATTGTATATTATGTTCATAACACTTTAATAATCAATTTGCATTATTATAACAAGATAAAATAGAAAAAAGGATGGAAGGATAAATTTTCAATGCAATTTTATAGGTATTTTTAGTATTATTTTCCCCTCAAAATTATAGTGCTATTTCGGTTTATATATAATGTAAATTGTTACTTTATATATTATGGAAACTTAATGCCAGATAAAAAAACACTCAGAATTTGTAATTAGGACAAAACTTACCCATACTTTTGACTGTTATTTAAAAAAAAAAAATAGTTTATCACTTTAAAAATTTTCTCTCCCCTTTCTTTATCTCCTCACCTTCTCATTCACTCACAATTCTTCTCCCTTCCCTATAGCACTTTCCGTAGACATGTAGAAATTGAATACATGAAAGAGACTTTATAACAACTCAAACACTCACTTAATAAAACAATGACATTTATTCGTTGATTTTTTAGATGTTATGTGAAGAATATGAACTAAGACTGTTTTTATTCACTTTCTTTCTAAAAGTTTTTGTCTGGTTTGTATTTAGATAAGAGAGTGTTACAAATACTATTACAAAATATCTTTAAAGTGTAGAAAAAGACAAGTTTAAATCCTATCAACATCCACCTAAATTTCGAATATAATTTTAAGTGGAATATGTGTTGAACATTAAATAATATATCAATATACAAAATAACATCAATTTTGTAATTAACAATGTTTAATTTAATCTTAATATTTGGTTCTTTCAAATTTTCCCTCTAAAGGTTCTTTCACTTCGAACTACAATCCTCTCAAATTTTGACATAATCTAATGAAATATCAACTGTTAACTTAGTTTTAATATTTTCTAATTTTAGCATTAAAAAATATAGCGAAATCATTAATGAATGAAGATATTTTAAAACTGTACACTCTCCACTTTGTCTCAATTGGAGAGGGTCTACCTCATTTATAATACAGCACATCATAAATAGTGAAAAAAAAGAGATTTAAAATATATTAAATATTTTAATTTAAACTTTAAAGGTGTGTTCTTTTTATAATTGGTTTGGTTATAAACTTACAAGTGCTCGAGCGAGACACTGTAAGTTAGATGGACAGCTCGCGAGTTTAACTGCAAATATCCAACTCTAGTTATGAGTAAAAAAAGATATTTATTTTTTGCATATTTTATTATTTTGTCAATATGTTGTAATGTTTCATTTTCATTTGTTTTGTATTTGTTAATGTTCCATGGACTGATTTCGTACTGATATTAGTATTGACATTGCTTTAAGCAATTCTTAATAAGTTTTAACATAATAATTCATATTAAAAATAGGATGTTTGGAATTCAAAATAAACAACAAAACACAAGTTTTATACTGTATAAATAAATGTAAAGTGCACATTTTTTTTCTATATGTACTTTTAATCCGCGGTTGAACATCTTACATAAATTAAAAAAGATAAATTCAATTATAACATACAATGCAAACAAATTTTATTAGTTAATTTTGTGAAAAGGAGTGAAATTTAAATTCATTAATAAAATTACTGGAACTTCTCAAAATAGATACACGAGGACAAATTTTATATCGGTTATTGGATGGGTTTGGAAGAATTTTGAGAACGGTTTGGTATGTTGGGCTTCAAAATGGGCTTTTGGGAAATCAGTTTTGCTGGGTTGACTTTTCTTTGCCTTGACGACGGCACCTTCATGATTTTTTGGGTCACCTTTATACATTTAAAATTTTTCCTGCCCTTCATATTTTATTGGGCAGACCATTGTATCCTTCATCCCTTCCGCCACCGTAACTAGCCGCCACTTTGAGAAGGTTTTGTCGCTGCCGTTATCGCTGTCCACCGCCATGTCAACTATGTGAGATAAGGTGTAAAAAATAGTTTTTGGAATTGTCCATTCCGAAAATAAAGGTGTTAAAAAAATACTTTTGAAATGAATAATTTCGGAATTTATTTTTAGATCTAGAATTAGTTTCCAAATTGTCCATTTCAAAGTTTTTTTTTTTTTTTTTTTTTTTACAGAGACACTAGAGTATTTTTCAAACGGGACAGTTTAGGAAATTTTTAAACGTATGGAGGTGCCAAAAAAACCATGGAGGTGCAGGAAGAAACTGTCTACCATGAATTGAATGGAGTTTGGTTTTGGGAGATTCTTCATTCTTGAGAAATGATCGAATTTAAGTCAATCAAGATCTTCACTGGTCAACATATTAGCAATTCATCAAATATGAAGATACGATGAAAACCCTAATTTTAATTTGCAACTGATAAAATATATATATATATAATAAAATATTTATAAATTTAATAAATCATTATCCTTTTACTTATTTATTGGAACAATGTGTCATGTATAAATTAATTTAATTATAAATGTTTCAACTCATTTATTGGTATAGTATATGATAATCAATGGGGTAAACCTTTCTTCTCTTATCCATGTTGATCACTCTCATGCATTTTGTCAATCATGATGCATGAGACACTCTTAAAATGAATTGATATAATATTTATCATAAGCTTCTAAAACCAGTTATTTAAGAGGCATAAAGGAATTGCCATTTTTGACCCTGCATTTTCAAATCAAACACAAGGATCTTAATTAAATTCCCCATCACAACATATATGGGTTACTTAACAGTTTCTCATCAGTCGAAGCATAATTCAAGATCTTTACCAAATTAAAGCCTACGGTCATAAAAAATCAAAATCTAAAATTATTCTAATAATTATAAAAGATGAAAGTGTAATGGGACTAGGTAGTTTTCTAGAAGCAAAATAGAAAGAAAAGCTTACGGTATTTGTTTGAAAAAAAAAATAGTTCATAAATTAACTTCTAACTAATGAATCAGTTTCTACCTAATAAATGACGGTTTAAAAATATTAAAGGAAGAATTTTATATTTAAAAAAAAATAACGCACGACTCAATGCCAATATTCCCAGTCTTATTGCAAATATAAAAAATGTAAATAAATACTTTACAATTTGATGGCGATAGATTATGTTACCAGCCATTTGTATGCTTGTCTTCTCCATTTTTTATTATGTCGTACTCATAGTAATTTAAGGTTAGCATGCACTTTCATTGACAGTGACATGTCAACACATAGTTTTACTATCGATAGATAGTGTCAGACATAGTTTTATTATGAGAAATAGACAAACGCACCATGTACATGAGTCAATGTTTTATAATGGGTGGGATTAAGTTAGATTGTGTCGTTAGATTCGACTATTAAAAAAAAGTTATCATTTCTTACGAAAAGAAAAAACTAAAAAACTAAGTTGGTAGCATCATGTGCAACTCATTTACTCCTATAATTAAGTTGGGACTAACTTGTCAAATAGGAATAGAACTAAATTTAACCTATAGAGTATACACCTTTGGGCTTGGAGCTATGGCTAAGAAGTCATGTGACAATATACTATATTATTCATCTACTTCACCAGGATCCGATGGACAAAATGTTGGATCTTGGTGCCCATGAAGTCACAAGTTACGATAAGATATTTATATTTATTATCAGGATTCAATTATTCTAAAGAGATGGATTTAATGAAAAATCCATTACATATCCTAAACACTGTTGTTGAAAACCATCAGTTGTTAAAAAATAAGTTATTTATAAAATAAATACTGTTTATTTTTTTTCTTAAAATTGAATATTAAAAATAAAAAACCAAGTTATAAAAAAGTAAAAACTCCAATCAAACAAACGATGTTTTAAAATAGTCTTAAACAAATTTACTTAATAATAGTTAATGCTACTAATCTAAAAAAAGTTAAGATAAAGAGAAATTATAAACATGCATCATTAAATAAAGCAAAACTACATATGATGAATGGTGATAAAAGACAGAGGCGAGGAGTTTTGGGGTTACTCGGTTAATATAAGAAACCCTGCATTTACATAGTTTAACACAAGACTAGTGTTTACAAGAAACTTTTATGCAAGCATTTATTATACAAAGGTTCCTTCCAGACAGTGAGGTAAAGTTGAAACTATGCAGACTCAAGTTCCATATCTACCATTTAGTATGCAAAGGTTCCTTCTAGACAGTTGAGGTAAAGTTGAAATTTGCGCACGTAGTTTGCATTCCAAAGAGCAAAGAACTGAAACCCAATCTTGAAGAAGCCAAATCGAACTGCAAGAGATTATTCTCAAGTTGATACCCACCAATCACAATCGAAGTCGTTGGATTGTCACCACCATTCACAAATCCCAGACAAAGCTTCTTATTGCTCACACTCACCACCGAGTTTGCTCCGAAAATCCTCCAGATCTTCTGGTTGGGCAGAACAAGCTCAATGGTTGGCACCGCCGCCCCTAACCGCGTGCTCCCCACGTTCTTACTGCTGAAACACACTTCAAACGGTGCCACAGCCGCCGCCCTCGTTATATTCCTCGCAGCAGACGCTTTTACAAAAGCCCTCGTCACTGCTTTGAAGATCGAAGCCTCCAACACAGTGTAAGGGTTAACGGAACTGATCTTCGTTCCGCCAACGCCTTCTTTGTTTATGGATAATAATGTCGTGTTAACGGGCACAACCTTTCCGTCGATTCTGATGGATTTCACGCCGATGAAATGCTCGGATGAGGGATCTCCCTGGGAGGAAGCGGAAGCGGTGCTAACGGGGTTGATCAACAGAGGGGTGAAGGTGAGTAACTGAGAGGCGTCGACGTTGGGGAGAAGAACGTAAGGGCCGTCGCCGAAGAAAACGACGCCTTTTGAGGAGGAGAGGCAGACGGCGAATTTCCTGGGGAAGCTAAACGCCGAAGCGAACTGTGAGGGAAGAGCTATTTTCGTTCTACCGAGACCGGCCATGCCGGAGACTCCGGTGGCGAGTCCTTCGAGTACGAAGGTGGAGCCGCAGGTGAAGAGGAAGCGGGAAACGGTGACTTTTCGTCCCGGGTTGAAGCCGTTGGTGGATTGGACGGTGACGGTATCTTCGGCGACCTCGCCGATGGTAGCCCTGCGGTTGACGGTGTTGTCCGGGATGAGGCTGCACGTGTTGTTGTTGCAGCCGGGTTTGGGCCCGTCAAAGCAGTCCCCGCAGGTGGTGGCTCTGGCGAGGGAGCACTGAGCGGAGCGACAGCGTGCAGGGCGGTAAGTGGAGGAGACGTAGTTGGTGTCGCAATCGACCCAGAGGAATTGGCCTCCAATGTCAAGCACAAGGTTTAGTGGCACAAGAGGACTTCTTTGGTTGATTTGAGTTACGTATTGGAGTGTTGATGCGTGTTTTGTAACGGGGAGAACGAGGGCTTTGGGCCTGAAAGATTGTTGAGCGAAAGAGGGTGCAATGAATAGAAGTTGGAAGAGGGTGATGAGACGCAGAAAGGTCAAAGAATTATCCATGGCTGTGTACGACGAGAATTGAAACAGAAATGAAGTGTGAGGATATGGTGCAGAGGTATCTGTATTTATAGGTGAATGGGAGTTGCCACCTTTGATTGATTGGTTTATGTGGCCGTGCAATAAGCCAAAAGACAACTCACTCATTGGTCAAACAAGACTGCGTTTATCAAACTCTTTCCTAATGATACAACATGGAGCACATACATCCATCAACGTGGTCTAGATTTATTTTACACCTAAATACTTATTAATTTATTATAATATAATACTTTATTCTAAAAAACTTCAACTAGATTCACTTTGTACTTAAAATAAATTATTTTATTATAATATAATACTTACTTTAAAAAGTAGTGTAGGTTGATGTCCTTTTTAATAATGATGCCAAAAGGGTACTTACCTACAGTATAGATAGTAATTACTAAAAACATACTTAAGTTTAATATAATTGTATAGTGAAAATGGTTTAATTTTAATCTCTGTTAGTAATTTCTAATCCTTACATGTTTATAACGTGCTTGCAATGTTAGTAATTTCTAATCCTTACATGTTTATAACGTGCTTGCAATGAAAGTCAGCTGCCATAAAACTGAAGTCAGCCAGCTGTTTATAGGTCTTGCAGTTTTAAGATCCTATCCAATTAGCTGGATTTTGCCTTTCCTTTTTTTGTAGACTAATATATCTAAAAATAGAACACATGTGTATATTAGCTTTATTAGTTGATTGACAAATTCTTTATGCACTCAAATACACTCTTCCTACACCTCCATATTTTTTTGAAAATAACAAAATTGTCTTTGTAAAAATTACTAGACAGTCCTTCAGCGAATTTAAAATAGAAACTGAATGTTTCAACAGTATCATAACAGTGCCGCACAGTGCGAAATTGGTCTGCAATTATTCATAGAGGGAGCTTTTTTTGAAGGTTTATAGGTGGATTAAACGGTGGAAAAGCCTCTTAAACGTGTAGGAAGTATTAATCGACGACGAAGGACGACGGAGAGGTAAGATTTTTGCATTTCGATATATTTTCGTGATACGTAGGGCACTCAGATGAAAGTCATCTGTTTAAGAATTTATTTTTAAATTTGTAAAACGGATCGGAAGCCATCCAATTTGTAAATTGTAAATCGGATGCAAACTGGGGAGGTGACATCCAATTTACAATTTACAAATCGGATGGCTACCCATCCGTTTTACAAATTTAAAAAAAAAATTGTAAATCGGATGGCCAGTGGGGGAGTCCATCCGATTCACAAATTTTTTTAAAATTTGTAAAACGGATGGGTAGCCATCCGATTTGTAAATTGTAAATCGGATGCCACCTCCCCAGTTTGCATCCGATTTACAATTTACAAATCGGATGGCTACACATCCGTTTTAC